>JAEEGL016596469.1_pt1 | contig 13195 bp, 12 predicted proteins | sample 9134231 | NCBI WGS metagenome assembly JAEEGL01 (sample SAMN16246548, study PRJNA631951) | gut metagenome | biome: gut microbiome; feature: rumen; material: fiber-attached | host: Bos | place: Iran: Karaj | collected 2018-10
CGGAGGCGGTTATATACGCTATCAGCTGCCGAACAAAAAAAGCATAAAGCATTATATCGACGAAACGGGCTGCGATATGTGGATACCTTTCTACCCGCTGTTTCCCGACGGCACGATGCTCGATGCAGTTGAAGCAGCGTATGAAGTTCACCGAAGAATGATCAGGACCTATGAACCTAAAAGCATCAGGTTGTACGGGCTTTCGGCAGGCGCGAATATCATTGTTGGACTTGGAAAACACATCATACAAAAGGATAACGAGCTGCCCATGCCCGGCCTGATCGTCGCGGTGTCGGGCTGCAATATGTACATAACCGAAGATTCACGCAAGCGCATGGACTTGCTTGACAAGACAGACGTTCTATTCCCCGGCGACCAGATGAAGCTGTTCAAGCCCATATTCGACCCGAGCGGAACTTTGCCGAGATATATCGCCGGCTGCGCTGCAGAGGACGATTATACAGGTTTCCCGCGGACTGTGCTTGTTTACGGCGGCGACGAGGTGATGTCAGGCGAAGCGCCGGAATTTGAAAAAGCCTTCCTCCGCTGCGGCATGACAGACTATGAAATACACATCGAGCCGAATACCTTCCATGCCTATCCAGCTTTCACTTTCACACCCGAAGGGCGCAGAGGTGAGATGCAGATGATAAAATATCTGAAAGGAGAATGAGCTATGAAACGCGAGTATTTCAACACGGAAAAGGACGGTTTCTACGGGGCTTATTTCGCGGCTAAGAAGCATACTGACAAGGGCGTTATCCTCATGCTCGGTGACAAGATCGACGATCTCATGGTGAAAATGGGCGTCAAATGGCTTCACCGGAATGGCTGTAATGTGCTGACTATGGCTTCGGACACAAAGGACTACGCTTACCACGATTATCCGATAGAATCCTTTGAAAAAGCAGTAGGCGTGCTGAAAAGCCGTGGCAATGTAAAGTATGGTATGGTCGGAGCATCCACCACGGCGATGATGTCTCTTGCAGCGGCATCGTATATTCCTGATATAACGCTGACGATTGCACTTTCGCCGTCTGATTTCATCATGGAGGGCTTTTATCGTGACGGCCTTGACGGCGCAAGAGAGCGTCCGGGTGATCACGAATCCACACTTTCCTATCATGGCAAAAGCCTTCCCTTTCTGCCCTATGCCTACCGTCACCCCGAATACTGGCAGAAGCTCAGTGAAGAAGCAAAACGCAGGGGAGATATGGCGGCAGCAAGAGATATGTTTGATCTTTCGGAACAGCTTTGCCCTTTGACCGAGGATATGAAGATAAAGGTGGAGCGGATAAACGGCGATCTGGTGCTTGTGGGAGCACAGGACGATTCGCTGTGGGATACCTGCCGGTACATCGACAGAATGACCGAGCGGCTTAACGCTATGCCTCATAAATGCCGTTTCGCAAATCTGACGTATAAGTACGGCTCGCATTTTGTATTCCCTCAGTCTATGCTTGAAATTGTATTGCCGTTCGGATCGGCGTTATTTTTAAAGCTGGCATTCAAAACTTTGAAAGACCATCCGACGGAGTGCAAACAAACTCGTATCGACATTGACAGGCGGCTTCGCAGAATCATACAAGGGTGGTGAAGAAGAAAAATTACATAGTTATAAAACCCTGTGCCATATTGTCTTCTTTTGACAGAACAAACGTCCCTTCTTCACTGTAAAAATGCCAGTAGAAAGCTTTTCTACTGGCATTTTCACGTTTTTTACTTCAGTTCCATAGCCGCAACATCAACGTGATTTGGTATGCTGTTGAAGGTGTAGGACGCGATCTTATTGCTGCTATACACGGCGTATTCGTTGCGGTAGTTCAGCGGTACGGCGCCTTCGGGGTCATATCCGGGGCAGGTCACATCATACCTGCAGAACGGCATATCTGCGGGCATAACAGAATCCGCGGCTGTGCGCAGTCCGGAATATATGCTCTCTGCGACAGACTCCTTGTCCAGCGCCATTTGTATCGCAGTGCGGACGTTTATGTCGTCAAGTCCTGCGACATCGTCGTTGAGCGCAATGAACTCGGTAACGAAGTCAAAATCGGAAACAATTCCGGTTATGCCGTCCGCAGCCGAAAGTTCCTTGTAGGATTCCGCGTCGAGAGTTTCCGAGCCGATTATGAAATCGACATTGCCGGAGCGCATCGCAGCAACCTTCGATTCGGGAATTATAACGACCTTGAAGCTGTCAACATCGGGAGTCTCGCCCTAGTAATACGGATTGCGAACAAAGGTGTATTCCGTGGCAGTATCGTTCACACTCTCAAACATATACGGACCTGTTCCGGGGGTGTGAGTCATCAGGTATTCGTCATTCGTCGAACCGTCCTCGTTGAATGCAGCAGACGAAAGAATACCGCGCGGCATCACCATTGACAGGTCATTGAGCACGTTGTAGTACGGTCTTGCAAGGTGGAATGAGATAGTGTATTCATCGTCCGCGGTGATCTCAGTTATAAGCATATCGAGTTGGCCGTAATTCGCGCTCATTCCGAGTGTCGGGCGCATATTGTCGAAATACAGCTTTGCCGCAGCAGCATTGAAGTCGCTGCCGTCATTGAATTTTACTCCCTCCCGGAGCTTGAATGTGTATGTAAGCCCGTCGTCGGAATTGCTCCATTCGGTTGCAAGGCACGGCACATACTTTCCGTCAATACGATATGCTACCGGATAAAGAAGTTTTGAACTAATTTCAGAAAAACTATTGACAAACAGAAAAATATTAGATATAATGATTACCGATAATTTGATTACCGATAGATTGTTTATGTAGGAGAAATACATGTCTGTGAGAAACCATTCGATAGATGTACGGCTGCTCGAAAGCGCGAAGAGGATATTTCTGAAAAAAGGTTTTCTTGGTGCAGAGTTAAAGGAGATCTGCGATGACGCGGGAGTGACTACCGGCGCCGTTTATAAGCGCTGGAGCGGTAAGGAAGAGCTTTTTCACGCTCTTGTGGCGGATACCGTCAAGGATATAAATGAAAGCATCATTGAACGCTCCGAAAGCTCCTGTGAAGGGAAAACCGATGAACAGCTCATTACCGCTTGGACTATGTCGTATAACGGGATAATCGAGTGGTTTAAATTCTGCTGGGAGCATCACGACGGATTCACTCTGCTTGCGCGTTGTGCGGCAGGTACACGCTACGGCAATTACCTTCACGATTTCTGTGAACGAATGACAGCTATTGATTTTGTGTGGCTGAAGGAGATGCAGGACAGAGGACTCTGCGACAATACGGTTGATGACAGAGAACTGCACATACTGCTCACAGCGTACTGGGAGTCGTACTACGAGCCGTTCGTACATGATTTCACCTGGGAAGAGATTGAGCGCCATGCCGCGATAATGTGCAGGCTTTTCGATTGGAAAAGCGCACTCGGGATATATTGAAAATAAGCCGTTCATTTTGAGCGGCTTAAATAAAGATAAACGGTTAGCGTATGCTAATAGAAGGAGACGAAATGTTTAAGAAGGTTTTGAATTATACCGGCGGGTACAAGCGTCAGACATACCTCGCGATAGTATGTATGCTGCTCGGGCTTGCGGCGAACACGATGCAGTATTTCTTCGCGTACAGACTGCTATCCCCTCTGATGAACGGAGAACCGCTTGGTTGGGACATGATATGGACGAATATATCCGCTATACTTGTCTGCGCAATACTCTACGGAGTTCTTTATGTGCAGGGCTTGTCGTTCTCGCATAAAGGTGCTTACAACACACTTCGGAATATCCGTTTTGCGCTGCAGGGAAAGCTTGAAACCCAGCCCCTCGGCAGCATCACCGATATGGGAGTCGGTAGCATTAAAAAGACCTTCATCGACGATATCGACAATCTCGAACTACTCCTTGCGCACGCACTTCCCGAGGGATTTTCAAATATCGCGATCCCGGTGGTTGTATTCATTACGATGTTCTTCATTGACTGGAAGCTCGCACTTCTGTCGCTATGCTCACTACCGCTCGGAGTCGTTTCTATGATGATAATGTACAAGGTCGGAACGAGCAGAATGAACGACTACTACAGCTCCGCACAGCGTATGAACAACACTATAGTCGAGTATGTCAATGGTATGGAGGTTGTGAAAGTGTTCAACCGCGACGGTGAGAGCTACAAGACCTACGAAAAGGATGTTCTCGGCTACCGCGACTTTACCCTTGCATGGTACAAAGCGTGCTGGCCGTGGATGGCAATGTACGCGAGCATCCTCCCCTGTGTGGCAATGGTAACTCTGCCCCTCGGCGCGTACTTTGTATTGCAGGGAATGTCGCAGATGGACGATCTTGTGCTGATACTGATGCTGTCATTCTCGGTGGGTCCCGCGCTGCTCAAATCAATGACATTCGGCAGTCTTATGCCGCAGATAAACTTCAAGGTCGAAAACCTCGAAAAAGCTGTAAATGCCGAACCGTTGAAGCAGACCGGGAGTGCCTTTGTCGGAAAGGATCACAGCATTACATTCGATAACATAACATTCTCTTACAAGGAAGACGAAGTGCTTCACGGAGTATCGCTCGATATCCCGGAGCACAGTTTAACTGCACTTGTGGGAGAATCCGGAAGCGGCAAATCCACTCTTGCAAAGCTGCTGGTGCATTTCTACGATGTAAGCGGAGGCTGCATTAAAATAGGCGATCAGGACATCACGCAGATGAGCCTCGAAGCTCTGAACAACGAGATATCGTATGTCGCGCAGGAGCAATTTCTGTTCAACACTACCCTGCTAGAAAACATCCATATCGGCAAGCCCGATGCAACCGACGAGGAAGTTATGAAAGCAGTCGAGCGGGCACGCTGCAGCGAGTTTCTTCAGCGCATCGAGGGCGGCATCAACGCGAAAGCCGGTGACTGCGGGCGTATGCTGTCCGGCGGAGAACGGCAGAGGATATCGCTTGCACGCGCACTTCTGAAGGATGCACCGATAGTTGTTCTCGACGAGGCGACCGCGTTTATGGATCCCGAAAACGAGGAGAAGATGAACGAAGCGATAGCCGAGCTCATCAGCAATAAGACCGTTATTGTCATAGCTCACCGCCTGCGCTCTATTGTGAATGCGGATAAGATCGTGGTAATGGCGGACGGAAATATCGCTGCCGAGGGCACTCACAGCGAGCTGCTGCAAAACTGCGGCGAATATAGAAAGCTGTGGGAAGCGTCCGAAAGCAGCAGCGAATGGGCAGTTACAGGAGGTGACCGCGAATGATACCGTTTATCAAAAAAGTTCTCGCGTTCTGCGGGAAATACGCCGGTAGGATACGCGCCGCGTTCTTATTCTCATTCATCAAATCCGTATGCTTTAACGCGCCCATAATCATTGCATATTTTATGCTCGACAGTTACCTCAAACAAACTCTGACTGCCGATACCTGTCTTATTCTCGCGGGTGCAGTCGCAGGCTGCCTGATACTCGAGATCGTCTGCACGCATATCGCAAATGTACTGCAGGCAGGAACGGGATACCTTGTGCTTGCGGACAAGAGACTTGAGCTCGGAAAGCATCTGCGCCGCCTGCCGATGGGCTACTTCACCGAGGGCAACATCGGAAGGATAAGCTCGGTGCTTGCAACGGATATGGTATTCCTCGAGGAGAACGGAATGACCGTGCTCGCTGATATTATGAGCTACTTGTTCAGCGAGGTTATAATGGTGATAATGCTGTTTGTGATGAATGTGTGGCTCGGTGTCGCTGCAGTTGTTTTTATTGCAGCCGCCCAGATTATCAAAAAGCTGATGAAGAAAAGTACTATCGAGGACAGCGTTATCCAGCGCGAACAGAGCGAGAATCTGACGAATTCCGTGCTTGCATTCGCTGAGGGCATCGGCACCATAAAAAGCTACAACCTGCTCGGCGAAAAGTCGAAGGAGCTTACCGATAATTTCGACCGTTCCTGCAAAACAAGTATAGATTTCGAGATGCATCAGAGCTCGTGGAACTACTGGCTGCATTCGCTGTATGGTGTTGCATCGGGTATAGTGCTGCTGACCGCACTTTGGCTGCACAGCACCGGTGCGATAGATACGATGTTTGTTGCCGGTCTTATGCTGTTCGTATTCGGATTGTTCCAGCCGCTTAAATCATACAACGGCGATGCTCCAAGACTGACAATAATGACATCCTGCATCGACCGCATAAACGAGCTGCTTGACGAGAAAGAGCTGCCCGACAACGGAACTTCACATATTCCTGAGAGCGGGACTGCACCCGAGATAGAGTTTCGCGGTGTCTCGTTCGGTTACGGCGAGAAAGAGGTGCTGCACGATATAAGCTTTGCGGAGCCGAGGAACGCTATGTACGCACTTGTCGGTCCATCGGGCGGCGGAAAAAGCACGACCGCGAATCTGCTTGCGCGATTCTGGGACGTGAATAACGGGCAAATTCTCGTTCGCGGCACCGACATTCGTGAAATACCGCTGGGTGAGCTTATGAACAACATTTCTATGGTTTTTCAGGAGGTCTATCTGTTTAAAGACACTATCTACAATAATATAGCAATGGGTCGTCCCGATGCGACAAAGGAAGAAGTCGTCGAGGCTGCGAAAAAAGCCCGCTGCTACGAGTTTATAAGCGGGCTGCCCGACGGATTTGAAACTATGGTCGGCGAGGGCGGAGCCAACCTTTCCGGCGGAGAGAGACAGCGTATTTCCATTGCCCGCTGCATTCTCAAGGACGCGCCGATAGTAATTCTCGATGAAGCGACGGCTAATGTTGATGCGGACAACGAAAGCTACATACAGGGCGCGATATCTGAGCTTTGCAGGGGCAAGACCCTGCTCGTCATAGCACACCGACTGAACACGATAGCCGGCGCAGACAGGATATTCGTCATCTCCGACGGCAGAATTGCCGAACAGGGGACTCACTCCGAGCTGCTCGCCAACGGCGGCATCTACACACGCTTCATCTCAGCGCGTTCGTCCGGAACCGGTTGGAACAGGCGCATGTCGGTATGATGAAGACTATTGTCAGAAAGCTGCTTTACCTTGCTGCAGTGCTTTTCGGAGTTTCGGTACTCAGCTTTGCGCTGCTGCAGTTATCGGGACGCGATGCAGCGACCGCAATAGCTCTGCGAACGCTTGACAGCTCCGCAGAAAACATTGAGCGGATACGCACGGAAATGGGGCTTGACGGAATTCCGGCGGAGCGCTACGGAAAATGGCTCGGCTCATTTCTCGCCGGCGACCTCGGATATTCCACATACTCAGGTCACGCAGTAGCGGAGGATATCGCGGCGAATGTACATATAACAGCTGCGCTTATGGGGCTTGCGATGCTGTGGATAATACTGTTCGGAACGCCCGCCGCGCTGTACTGCGCGTACAAGCCGAACAGGCTCTTCGACCACATCACAAGGCTTCTTACGATCATAGGGATATGCCTGCCGACATTCTGGGTCGGGTATGTGCTGCTCGTCGTTTTCGCAGTCAAGATGCAAGTCGTGACAGTTACACCGCAGCCCGGTATCGCCGGGCTTATCCTGCCGTCGCTGGCACTCGCGCTGCCGTCGATATCCAGCTTTATCCGTGTCTTCCGCTCATCGCTGCTGAAGGAGATGAGTGCAGAATACTGCCTTATCGCCAAGACGCGCGGGCTCAGCAGAGGACAGATACTGCTCCGTCATGCGCTGCGTAACGCCCTTCCGCCCGCAGTAACGCTTTTGATGCAGTACGTCGGCTACCTGTTTGTCGGGACAGTACTGGTGGAGAGCGTGTTCTCGATAAGCGGACTGGGGTCTTATCTTCTCAGCTGTGCGCTTGCATCGGACAGCTCCGCGCTTGCCGCATGCCTTATGCTATCGGCGGCAGTTTATGTTGTGTTCAATCTTGCGGGTGAGCTGATAAACCGGCTTCTCTGCCCGAAAAACGGGAGGAGAACGGCATGAGGAGAATACTAAAAAATCCCATGGCAGCGATAGCTCTCGCACTTATCATAATTCTCGTCTTTATTGCAGTTTTCGCCGATCTGCTCGCGCCCAACGATCCGATGAAGCAGAACCTACTTGCGAAATATCACGAGCCTTCTGAGGAATACCCGCTCGGTGCCGACCAGCTTGGACGATGTGTGCTGTCGCGGCTGATATACGGGGCGCGTTACTCGCTTGGTGTGAGCATACCGATCGTTGCGGTACTCGGAGCGATAGGGCTCATACTCGGAGGCTTTGCCGCATTCGCGCCGAAGTTGGTACGCGCTGCAGTCAAATACCTCTGTGATGTTTTTATCGCGCTGCCGGCAGTCGTTGTTGCTGCCGCGCTCACAGGGCTCCTCGGAAACAGCATCCTGTCGCTTGTGGGTGCGGTAATACTTGCGATGTGGGCTTGGTTCGTGCGAATGGCGGCGAGCTATGCACAGACAGAGCTTGCTAAGGACTATATGGCTGCTGTGCGCATTGCGGGCTGCGGGACTTTCAAGGCGGTTTTTCTGCACCTTATCCCGAACATTTTTCCGCAGTACCTTGTATATCTCAGCACGGGAATTGCCGCGACGATAGTCACCGTATCGGGATTCGCGTTCTTAGGTCTCGGATTTTCGGCGGGAACACCCGAATGGGGAGCAATGCTCGATGAAGCGCGCCGCGGCATTTACTCACACCCGGAGCTGCTGATATATCCGGGAGCGTGTGTTGCGGTTGCTGCGGGAGCGTTCAATCTGTTCGGCGAGGCTCTGCGTGATATGCTCGAAAGGGGTGACAGCAGATGATGCTTGAAGTCTCGGAACTGTCGGTGTCGCTGAAAAGCACGGGTGAAAAGCTGCTTGACAGCATCTCGTTCAGTGTTGATAGCGGCAGCAGTTTAATGTTTATCGGACTTTCGGGCAGCGGCAAAACTATGATCTGCAGCGCTCTTCTGCGAACGTTTGACAGAACGGTGTTCGATGTGACCGGCAGCATAATGTATTGCGGCAGCGACCTTATGCAAATGAAAGAACGAGAGCTGAACAGGCTTTACGGCGTGGAGATCGTGTATATCCCACAGAACCCGATGACAGCGTTTGACCCGTCAATGAGTATCGGAAAACAGATGACGGAGGTGCTTCGGCTCCACAAAAAAATAACTGCTGCCAAAGCAAAGAAAAAGGCGCTCTCAGCGCTCGAAGCAGCGGAGCTGCACGAAAGCGGACGCGTGTTCTCAAGCTATCCTTTTCAGCTTTCGGGAGGAATGCTGCAGCGCGTGATGTTCGCTATGGCGATAATGACCGAGGCGAAGCTGATTGTCGCGGACGAGCCGACTACCGCTCTTGATGCGCAGCTTCGCATATCTGCTGTGAATACTCTTGCCGGGCTTAGACAACGGGGCGCGGCTGTGATAATGATGACACACGACTTCCGCTCGGCAGTTCGGTTTGGCGGAAATGCGGCGGTAATACAAAACGGAAGGCTCATAGAGCAAGCGGACATCTCGGAATTACTACACACATCCGCAGAGCAGTACACCCGCGAATTAGCCAACGCTTCCCGAATGGGAGGTGCTGTATGATTGAAGTAAGGAATGTGTCAAAAACATTTGCAGACACAGAGGCTGTGAACGATGTTTCTCTGCAAATAGACGAAGGAAGAACTTATGCAGTAGTAGGCGAAAGCGGCTCCGGAAAAACAACCCTTATCTCGCTGATAATGGGGCTGATAAAGCCGACGAGCGGTGAGATCGCACTTAACGGTACACCGATATTGCAGATTTCGGAAAAGCGGCGGTTCTCACAGCTGCAGCTCGTCATGCAGGACGGCAAAAGTGCGCTTGATCCGCGTGTTACTATCGGGAAGAGCATCGCCGAGCCTATGATCAACCTACGGAAAATGCGCGGAAAAGATGCGCTTGCAAGTGCAGAGAAGCTGCTCACATCCGTTGGAATGACACCGGAAATGGCGCAGCGCAGACCGTCCGAGCTGTCGGGCGGCGAGCAGAAACGCGTGTGCATCGCACGAGCCCTCGGGGCTGCACCAAAATACATTTTCTTCGATGAAGCGACTGCCGGCCTTGATGTGATACGGCGGCGACAGGTGCTTGACCTGATACGGGATCTGCAGTCGCAGAACGGCTTCACGGCTGTATTCATCACCCACGACCTCGAGGTCGCGCTGGATATGGCGGAAACGATATTTGTGATGAAGCAGGGGCGGCTTATAGAAACGCTCGAACGCCCGTTCCTTCCGGAGAATATGCGGCACGAATACACAAGGCTGCTGATGAATGAGGTAACAATGTCCGTATCGGACTTGAACATAAACAAAAAAGGAGAACAACTATGAAAATCAACACAAAAACCACTGCCGCGATCGCGGCGGCTGCAGTTATGATTGCGGCTGTCGGATCTTGCGGCGGCACCAGCAACGCGCAGACAACTACATCGGGCGCGGAAACGACTGCCGCTGCAGCGGAGCAGACTGCAGCACAGAACACAACTTCCGCAGCGCAGGGAACCACGACTGCTGCCGCAACTGAGGGGGCGACAACCGAAGCAGACAGTACTGACAAAAAGATAACCGTGGTCGAAAGCTGGACATTTGACTCAGGGTTCTACCCTGTGCTAAGCCCCGAAACCTCGATGAACTACGGAAGTGCGTACTGGACGCGAAATTTCTACCAGACGCTTGTTACATACGACGATAACGGCAATATCGTCGGTGAGCTTGCAGAGAACTGGACAGTATCCGAAGATGGACTTACGTACACATTCGACCTGCGTGACGGGGTAAAGTTCTCCGACGGCAGCGCCCTCACCTCAGCGGATGTAAAGGCAACGTTCGAGGCAACGATCGAGAACCTCGGGATGTACAACGGCTCCTACGGCAAGCTAAGCGCGATAATCGCGGATATGCAGACGCCCGATGACGATACCTTTGTAATGACGCTTTCGCAGCCCTACTACGGTGTTTTCAACGACCTCACGATGTGCCTGCCGCTCGGTATCGTGCAGTCCGAAGCCTTCGAGGGAGGTGCCGCGAATGCATACACCTTCTGTGCGGATAAGACCGCCGGGACCGGTGCGTATATGCTCGACAGCGTTTCCGACAATGTTTACAGCTTCGTGCTCAACCCTTATTTCTGGGGTGAGAAGCCTGATGTCGAGGCATTCGACATCAAGGTGATCGATGACAATGACGCAAAGATCCTCGCACTGCGTTCGGGTGAGATAGATGCTATACTCGGTACCTCCCGCATAAGCTATGACGGTTTTGCAGACCTTGCGGCAAGCGGAGAGTTCGGAACCGCAATAGGTGAGGCCGCCCAGCAGACAAGGTTTCTCTCGTTCAACCTGATGAAAGCCCCGTTCGATAATGCGGCAGTAAGACAGGCTGTTGCGTATGCAGTTGATCAGCAGCTTATTTCCGACGCGATATTCAGCGGTATCGAAACTCCCGCAGAGACGCTTTTCGACAAGAACAGACCGTACTGCAATGTAAACGTGACCGAGTATGAAACAAATACAGAAAAGGCTGCGCAGCTTCTCGACGAAGCAGGCATCGCTGACACCGATGGTGATGGGATAAGAGAGCTTGACGGCACACCTCTCGAGCTTACTTTCATTTACACACAGAGCTTCGCTACTCTTGACGATGCAGTTCTCGCCATCGCAAGCGAACTGCAGGAAATAGGGCTCGGCGTGAACATTGTGGGCGGCGATATGATGACCTGGTTCGGGTATATGATGTCCGGTGACTACGATCTCAATCTCTACTACACCTACGGCGGCACATTCGATCCCTACACCCTTGTCACAAACATCAATCCAAACAGCTCCTCCGACCCTGTTGCAATGCAGTGGGCTTCGTTCCTCGACAACGGTGAGATCATACTTGCCCTTGACTCCGAGACTGATCAGGCAAAGATACAGGAGCTTTACAATACTATACTGTCGACCCTCGCTGGCGAGTGCATCACCGTCCCCGTGACCTGCACACACGATCTCGCGGTATTCAACTCCGCTAAAATCACCGCATATCACGGCAGTGCGTCCGATCCGCAGTATGTGCTGATATACGGCATTGATCTGAAATAAGATTAGAAAAACAGCTCCGTTTGGCTTTCAGAAAAGTTAAACGGAGCTGTTTTTGGTGATTATAATCAAGCTTATGCAGCATCTTGTCGTACACAATACTGCATTGCATAAGGATTTTGGATAGCTGACTTCAAGAATGGTACGGAAATCAGTATGAAAATACAAGTAACAGAACACGACCGGACACCTTGCGGAGCGCAGAATGTCCGGCTTTCTCTATTCAATCAATTTTTTCGCTGTTTTGCGGTATTCTGCCGGAAATAAACCTGTACTCTTCCGGAACATACTGGCAAATCGTCCTGAATTACCGTATCCCACGGCGGCTATCTGTTCAATCGTAAGATCGGTCGATACAAGCAAAGTTTCCGCATGGCTTAATCTTCTTTGCCGGATAAAAGTGCATTATTATGCGGTTTCTAAATATTACTTGCACCAAATCCGAAAACAGGTCAATAGTAACGCAAAGACACTTTTGACAACAAGTTATCAAAAGCGCTTTGCGCCCTATGGAATTACATGCGCTACAATCCACCTAAAATGCGCTGTATCGAAAATATCTCCCTTAAAGGTGATTCTATATTATTAAATGACAAATGACGTTAAAAACACTTTCTTGTGTTTTTTTGCGTTTCTTCAAAAAAGTATAAGTAATTCATGCCTCGAATATCTCCGCAGGTGATATATAAGTGCCGCTGGAACAAAACAAAAGCGGGAGTTTTTTCAAGCTCCCGCCCTTGTCCATGACGATGTTGCTACTACTGTTTGTTCGTTTCCGGACATTCTGCTTTTGAAATTGCAGAAAGTGCGGTCAGTCTCTCGTTCTCGGACATTTCGCCGCCTTTCATATACCGCAAAACGACTGCGGCAGTTTTCAGATCATCAAATCTCACAATATGCCGCGTCTATTGAAATGCCGCTTTCAGCGCAAAATGCTTTTATCTCGTCAATTGTCGGAGGGATAAACCGAGCCTTTTTCTGTTTCTCGGTTTTTGTTTGGTCTGCGGTTTCGCCGTTAGGCAGATTGTCTTTACTTGTATTATTTTGACTTATGGCAACCTCTAAAAACCTGCTTATGAGGAACCCGAACTGCATAAGAGCGTGAAATGAACTTAAAAACGAGCTATAAACACCAAAAACGGCGTGAAAATGAGGAATTTCTTACCCCATTTTCGTCAAATGGGCGCAG
>JAEEGL011281986.1_pt1 | contig 13194 bp, 10 predicted proteins | sample 9134231 | NCBI WGS metagenome assembly JAEEGL01 (sample SAMN16246548, study PRJNA631951) | gut metagenome | biome: gut microbiome; feature: rumen; material: fiber-attached | host: Bos | place: Iran: Karaj | collected 2018-10
GAGATATTCGTTTCATTCATTTGCTTTTTCCAATTATCGTAATGATTTATATTAAAATCTTTTAATTTGATGTTTAATAAACATTTTAAATAGGATTTTTTATTCCCATAATTATATAAAGTGGTAGGCTTAACTTCAATGGTAGTAGTTCTGTTTTCAATAAAAAGATCAATCATCTCATCTAGAGTTATTTTATCCATGTTCTCATGTCTATGAATTTTTAATCTGAATTCAAGCTCGGCATCTTCTGCTTCTTTTTTAGTAGCAAATTTTCCAGACTTATATCGATCGTTTCTTCCATCCATATTTTGATATCTTACCATGAAGAACCAAGCACGACCATCTTTAGTTTTATCTTTAGCTTTATAAACTGGCATTATATCGTCCCTTTCTTGTGAAAAATTCAATAAAGTGATATAATGTAAAAGGAAACCCAATTACATTATTATCTAATAGTGTTTAAAGTTTGCTAGACTTTGTGGTTATCCAATTTGACTTACTGTTGGCGCAGTAGGTCTTTTTTTAATAATCAGCTTTTCCAATTATTTCATAATCGGGATTCCAGTTATAAGTATGATAAGGCTCATATTTTCTTTCATCATTATAAACAGGAATCATTACGTAATACTTAAGTTTATTATCTTCGTAGAATAAATCATCTTTAGGTGTATCATCTTCAATAATGTAAGGTGGTTCTTGATCTTCATAAATTCTTACAATTTCCGCATCGTGACCTTTTCTTCTGATTAAGTAATCACAATCATATTCATCAACTTTATCAGTAATTGTAAATGAAATAGAATCTCCTTTTACATAACGAGGTTGCATAGGATTACATTCGTGTGTAATTGTCAATCCATAGTAATTAGGTATTTTTTTTACATGCTGAACTATTCCCCAACCAGAAAAGAATTCATCAGAAGCTTGTTCTAATGTATAACCAGCAGGTAATTTAGTTACAAAAGGATATTTATATACCAATACTTCAGCATTAGGATCTTCTAATAATCTTGAAGAAGTAGTATTAAAATAGTTAGCTACTAATTCCATTTTATCTGCACGAGGCATCATAGTACCTTTTAACCATTCACATATTGTTGAGTATTTAATATTAATATCATCTGATAATTTTCTTCTACTTACTTGGTGTATTTCCATATACCTTTTAAGGTTAGTAGCGAAGCATATTTTAGGATCAGTAATTTTATTATTCATAATCTATCACCTCTGATACCAATATACACCGATTTTTCCCTAAAGTCAACTAAAATTACATTTAAACTGTAAAAAATAAATTAAATTAACTAAAAACTATTTACAAAATTCCAGTTAAACTGTAAAATAGAATTATCAAACATAGAAAGAGGGTGACTGTTTATGATTGTTTCCAATATATTTGGTAATTAGAAGTCTAGCAAAGCTTAAACACTATTAGATAATAATAAGGAGAGTGATAAATATGAATAGTGAAAAACTAACAGCTGAACAATTACTACAAGTAGTATCAAGTCAATGGGCATCAGCTACAGATATCATGAAAATTGGTAGTGTAGGAAGAAATAAAGCTCATGCCATTAGAAGTGAAATAGCTATATCATTATATGGAGATGACTCTAAAGTTCGTAATAGAGGATTAGTACCTATGGTTGAAGTTTTAAAGTATTTCAACATAGATATTAATTATTTAAAAGAGGTTTCCGGTTATGAGAAATAATAATAGCAATATAGTTTCATCTTTATTAACAGGACATTATTATGGCTCAAAAAAGAATGTTTGATAAGGTTGTTACATTAAGTGATGACTTTTTAGAATTGTCCACAGAAGCCCAATTGTTATATTTTCATATGGGTATGACAGCTGATGATGATGGGCTATCAAAAAACTACAGGACATATATGAAACTTATAGGTGCGGATGCTAACGATTTAAAATCTTTAGTAGATAGTTCCTTTATTTATAAATTTGATTCTGATGTAATCGCCATAAGACATTGGAGAATCAACAATACTATTAGAAATGATAGATACAGGCCAACTATTTTTCAAGAAGAGTTTAGTCATTTAGCTATTGCAAAAAACAATGAATATATATTGTTGGATACCAATGGTATACCAGATGGCAACCAAATGGATACCCAGGATAGTATAGATAAGAATAGTAAAGATAAGATTAGTATAGATAAGGGTAGTTTAGAAAAGAAAAATAAAGAAAAGAATAATTTAGTGGAGGAGAGAGAAGATGTTTCTCTTTTGTCGGTTAATGATGTTATTGTAAAAGATGTTATTGATTATTTAAATAAAAAAATTGATACATCATATAATTGGGAAAACGAAGAAACTAAGAAGCTTATATATAATTTAATAAAAAAAGGATATAGAAAAATAGATTTTCAAGTAGTTATAGATAAAAAATATGATGAATGGCATGATACTAAAATGGTAGTACACTTAACACCACAGACATTGTTTGGAAAGAACTTTGAAAACTATTTAAATCAACCTGTTAGGAAGAAAACACTAAAAGATATACCGGATGAACTTATAGATGAAATGTTAGAAAAAGAACGAAAAGAAAGTGTAATTGATGATAACCCGTTTGGCTTTTGTTAAATGTATAAAACTTCTAAATGCTTGTTATTGTAAAAAAATAGATCAAGAGCAATTAGAAAGTTGGTATAACTATTTTAGTGATATTTCATACACAACGTTATATAAGGCAGTGAAAGAAATAATAGTCGAATCAAAGTATTATCCAACAGCTCCACAGTTAAAAGAAAAGTGTAGAATGGTAAATAAAAACTACTTGCTTGATGTAATTAATAAAATGAAAGATGATGGTTACTTTAAAAAAGGTTCATATGGAGAATTATCAGATGAGCAAGCTTTTAGAAACTATGATAAAGCTCTTATGTGGTTAGAAAAGGGAAACTTACCAGAATTCCTAAAAAATGATATGAGATCATATATTAATGAAAACAATCAAATAGAGCAAAGAGATAGGAAACTTTTAAACAATGCTAAAGACTTGTAGTATTTGCGGCAAAATACATGACTTTAATAAAGTATGTAAACGACCATATAAATATAAAAAGCGTAGCAAAAGTGATAAGTTTAGAAGTACATATGAATGGAAACAAAAACGAGAAGAAGTAAAAAAACGAGATAAATATTTATGTCAGGCATGTATAAATGGATATAAAGATTCGCCATTTATGTTTAATTATAAGGATTTACAAGTACACCATATTATACCTTTAGAAGAAGATTATTCAAAAAGATTAGATAGTACAAATCTTATTACATTATGTCCTATGCATCATAAAAAAGCTGAACAGGGAATAATAACGAAAGAAGAATTATTTAAAATAATACAGAAAGAATAGACTCCCCCCCGAGGGTAGTGATATAAAAAATAATTTTTTTTCTCCACCCACAGCCCACTCAAATTCACACAATTATGTGTTTTCCGTGAGTTTTTTGGAAAGCATACTATTTAATAAAGATGAAACATTTGGCTCATATATGAGCCTTTTTAATTGCAACAAAAAAAATAATGAGAAACAATTGGTACAATTAGGAAAAAATCGGTAAAAACTATGTTATAATTATATATGAGATATGCTTTCACAAAAATGTAGTATGAGGTGTGTTATGAGTAGTTATATTTACAAAAGAAAAAAGAATATGATTGGATGTACAGTATTAAATTTGAAAGCTGATAAAGTTCCATTTCAAAAGAATGATATTATATATATTTGTAATGAAGATGATAAACTTCATTCTAGATGGTTAGCCGTTGGCAGAACTGAGAAAACAGTCCAATTAAGGAAAAGACCTGAAAGAACAATATCCTTAGATTATAAAGAAATAATTAATGTTGAACAGAATAAAAGAATTGCATTATTAAGTAATGAACAATCTGAGATTCTTGAAAAATATTTTGTACATAAAATGACATTATATCCTTTTTATGATATGAAATGTGATAATTTAGAATTAAATGATATTGTTAACGATTTAAGAAAATGTGACTTTGATATTGAATTATACATAGATGTAAACACCAATAAGAAAAAATTATTTGATAAATACAATCTAATAATATCTAAAAAATATGGTGTAATAATTTTTAAGTGTATTGAAAATGACTTGTTTAATGACAAAACAATTTTTGAAGAATTTCAAGCGGATTTGCAAAGGGATCCTGCATATGAAACATTAAAATGTTCATCATTATTATCAATAGATGGAGAATCACTTAATATTGGCTATAGAAAATGTTATGTTTTTGAATCACAAAAAGATGATTCATATTACAAGCAAGTAAATGAGGGATTATCTCAAAAAGGTTTTCATGGGCAATGGTTATTAAATAAAAATATGTTTATTGAAATGTTAAAAGAAATAGATGCTGATGAAACAGGTGAGGCAATAATTGCTGAAGATGAACACTTTGGAATATTGCAAATGCTTATACCTCAATATGTAAATTCAAAAACAGTAAATGTGGATGTAGAAAAAATCAAGTTTATTCCTGATCAATCATATGAATTAGATGATAATCAAAAAGATGTATTAGCTCAAATAAATAGAAGATGTTATCTTAAGGCAGCAGCTGGTAGTGGAAAAACCATTCTATTGCTTGCAAAAGCATATGAAGTTGCATCAGCAAATCCAGATAAATTATTTATGATTATTTGTTATAATTCTAAACTTGCAGAAGATATTAAAATACAAGCAGCCAATACTGGAAAGATACGAGCAAACTTGAAAATTAATACATTAGATAAATTTATATTAGATAATTTTAGTCAATATGATGAAGACACAGAAGATAACAAATTTGAAGTGAGAAGAAAGATTTTTGTTGAAAAAGTTAGAAGCGGACAAATTAACCAAAAATATGGTGGAATATTTATCGATGAAATGCAACAGTTAAATGAAGAATATATAGCTGCATTTTTGGAATTATTAGATGACAATAAGTATATGATTCTTGCAGGTGACTATTATCAACAAATAAGTCCTGGTTCAGGATATTATGATTCAGAATATGATGATGATGAAATAGAAGAAAATGATAATAATAATTTTTATATAGGTGATTATGATTTCCAAAAGATATTACTTGAAAAGAATTATAGGAACACAGAAGAGATTACAAAAGTAATTAATAAAATGGTAAGAAGAATTAATGATTTTATGCTGGAATTAGGTGTTCCATTTGATTTAGAAGAAAAGAGTGTTGTTACAGGAAGATCAGTTAGAAAAGGTGATGAACACCCAAAATATTATTCTGTAAGTAATATTGATGAGGAAATAAATTTAATTGTAAAAATCCTTGTTAAATTATTAAAAGAAAAAGGGTATTATCAAAATGAAATATTACTTTTATCACCATGGGGAAATAGTGAAACATGGAAGAATCCAGTTATATATAAGTTAGAGCAGACTATTAGGAAGAGTGGAATAAAAATTTGTGATTTTACTGATAATGGTTTGCAAACAGATGGAATTAGAGTAGGTACAATAGGTAAATCGATAGGATTAGATTTCAAAGCAGTTATTATATTTGGAACAAGTATGATGCAGAGAACAAATAGTTTTAACTACAAAATAGATTCTATGAAAGATTTAGCTTTACAGAATAATATTACAAAAAGAGATTTTATAAAATATTTAAAAAATATTTATGTTGCATGTTCTAGAGCCAGAGATACTTTGATTGTAATAGATGATTTGAATACAAGTAAAAGCAGTAATTTGATAACAGAGTTTTTGAAGTTAGTAGGTGTTGAAGAAGATGAATGAAAAAAAGATTTATCAGGAGTTTTGTAGGGATTTAACTAAAAGGTATTTAGATGAATTAAGTGGTAATGGTGAAAAAGATGATTACATTTATGAAATTAGACCAACAGAAAAAATAGCTATTGGTATATTAGACTCTGGTATTAATAATGATGAAGCTACACGATATACAAGTATGCCAATGATTAAAGTTCAATTTTATGTAGATTCACATGAAGCAGGGGAATTAAGCTTAAATCTTAAAGGTAATTTATATTACAATGTATTACCTACTTATCAAGAACAATTAGAATATGCAAAAAAATGTGAAGATATTATTAAAAAACAAGATTTAACTGGACTTGATGAAGAAGAACAAAAGGTATTTTATCAGAATGAGTTTTTGCCTAAATTCAAACGTGTGAAAATTGATTCAATCGTTAAAGATATTATTATTAATAAAAAAGAATTAATGAATAATGGAAAAGTTGATTTTTCATCACAAATAAATGATAAGCTTTTTAGTTCAATAGATTTATCTGATGCAGTATTTTACAATGAAAGAAATATTATAAAAGATGCTCTAGAATCCGAAGAAAAGTATAATAAATATATTACTGAACATTTTGGTAATAGTGATCAACAAATATTTAAGGCAAATTTGAAATGGGAATTTTCAGGTTATGCTACATTTGAAAAAACAAAGGATGAAAACAAAAATGTAATAACAATTGTAATTGAGAATAAAACTGAGAAAAGTGATAGTTACTATGCAAAAGACTTTGAGTTGAAAAGATATTGTGTGCCATTATTTAATAGTGGCCTAGAAATTGAAGCTAGAAATGGCTTGAATTTTGAAGAAATAACATTGGATAATTTTGAAAAAACTTATAAAGCAGATTCATCAATTAAAGCAAAAGGCGAATGGTTATCTGCAGAGTGTGTAGGAAATAAGATAGTTACTAAAAATGTTCCAATTTATATTGAAAAAAGATTATTGACAAATGATGCATTTATTGATAATGCAAATGTTTTAAATTTGCAAAAAGAACCAGAAGAAAATTTAAGAAAAATATTGTCAGGAATGAAAGAGTACTATGATAAAATAGCATCCTTAAATACAGACAATAAAGAATATATAAATGATGTTAAAAAGTTTAAATTTGAGATAAATCGTTTTGAAAGAGGACTTAAAATATTAGAAGATCCAGATTTCTCCAATGTAAGAAAAGCATTTATACTTATGAATAAAACCTTTGAAAATAGTTTCCCAAGTTGGCGTTTATTCCAAATTGTATTTATTGTTTCAATGATATCTGATATTGTTTATAATGACAATCCAGACTTACTTGAATCTGAATTGTATAATTATGCTGAGTCAGAAGAAGCAGAAATAATATACTTCCCAACAGGTGGTGGAAAGACAGAAGCTTTTTTAGGAACTGTTGTATTATCATGTTTTTATGATAGATTATGTGGTAAGAATTATGGAGTAAATACAATAATTAAATATCCATTAAGATTGCTTTCAATTCAACAATTAGACAGAACATTTGGAGTTCTTTATAAAGCAAATAATGTAATGAAAAATGATGATGAATTAAAGAATTGTGAACCATTATCATTAGGATATTTTGTAGGTCAGAGTAATACACCAAATAAAATTGATGAAACAGATATTCCTAAAATAATTGAAAGAAAAAAAGACTTTACTTTAATTGATACATGCCCAAGTTGTTCTGGAAAAATAGATATTAGATTTAATGAAGATAGTAGAGTATTAGAACATTATTGTACAGAATGTGGATATGTTCTACCTTTATATATTGTCGATGATGAAATATATAGATTCTTACCTTCAGTAATAATAAGCACAGTTGATAAATTAGCTGCAATAACATTTAAAGATGAATTTAGAAATATTCTAGGTGCATCAAACTATCGATGCCCAAAACATGGTTTTAGTTATAAAAGAACATGTAGCTGCAACATTAACGATGAGATGTATGATGTTTATCGAACTCAAAAACCATCGTTAGCACCGACTTTATTTATCCAAGATGAAGTTCACTTATTAAAAGAAAGCTTAGGTGTTTTCTCTTCCCATTATGAATCGTTAATGGAAATGATAATAAAAGAATCATTAGATAGCGAGCATTCTAAAAAAATTAAGTATATAGGTGCTACAGCTACAATATCAGGTGCAGATAATTTAGTAAAAGAATTATATGGAAAAGAATGTAGGATATTTCCTTCACCAAGTACACATAAAGATGGAAGTAATTTTTATGCTTATATTTCACCTGATGAAATTTCAAGAATTATATTAGGATATGCACCATTTGGTGATTCCATTAATGCTAGAATTGAGTATTCAGTATCTACATTGAGATTAATCTTACATGAGATGTATAATAACCATTCTAAATATAATGAAAAATATAATTTGACAGAAGAAGAATTTAAAAAAATGATATTCTACTATTGGACTACAATTATATATACTCGTTCAAAGAAAGATAATAACAATTTGAGGAATACATTTGAGCAACAAGCAAATAGTGGTAGGTTAATAGATATTGATGGTGCTGCTTTTAACATAGTTAGAATGACAGGTGATGAGGACTTTTCACAAATTAAGGAATCACTAAATGCAATGTCAGCTGAAAGAAATAAAATTGTTGCAGATAATTTAGTATTAGCAACAAGTACAATTTCACATGGTGTTGATTCAAAAGACTTCAATAACATATTCTTCTATGGTGTTCCAAGTAATACAGCAGAATATATTCAATCATATTCACGTGTTGGTAGAACATACACAGGTATGGTTATAGACATAATTCGTTTAGCTAAAAATAGGGATGTTTCATTCTTGAAATACTTTAATATGATGCATAAGTATAAAGATTATTTAATTGATGAAAACAGATTAAATTCAAAATCAATAATAGCTATGCACCATACTTTCCCTGGAATATTTATAAGTATATTAAGACATCACTATGGATTTGTTAAAGGAAAAAATTATGAAACTTTAGGTCAAGTAGATAAAATGTTTTTCCCAAATGGTTCTATAGATTCAAATGTAATTAATGATGTATTTATTCATTTATGTAAAGTATATAGATGTGAAAATGTTAATTCAGAAAGCTCAATTGATGCTGAGTTTAAGAAAGATTTAAAACGAGAATTAATAACGGTTATTAAGAATTTACATCAGAACTTAAATAATGGATTTAGTAGCAATCAAAAAATAACAGAAAATATAGCAGCATTCACTACAGATAGCTATAGATCAATGACAAGTTTAAGAGATGTCGATAAAACATATGAAATAAGTATAAAATTCAGAGGTGAGCAAAATGAAGAGGAGTGAAAGTCAATCATTATATAATGCATTACCTGGTGCATATATAACTTATACAAGTAGTGCTAAAGATAGTCCAAAACATAAAGCAGCTGACAAAACAGTATTGAAAATAGGATATTGGAAAGTAAAACCTATAGAAAAAGATGATATTTATTATCCAAAAATCGTGAGTCAGATACTTCCTGATTTAGCAAATTTTACGAGTGAAACAAATGATAAGATTACTGTTGATACAAAGTTGCTAAATTTATATAAGAATAGAAGCCAAGTAGCATTTGTGGAAGCATTAAGATTCAAAGATGAAAGCAAACCACAAATTATTGGTAGTATTGATCCCAAATTGTTTTATTGTCCTAAATGTGGGCAAATCAAATTTTTAGAAAATGATAATGATATCGTAAATATGAGATGTACTAATGATAGCTGTGTAGCTAAAGGAAAACAATTACATCAATATAATCGTATATGGGTATGCTCATGCGGAAGCTCATTCCCAATTTCATCATTTGAAGTAGATCCTGGTAAATATAGATATTTTGCTAATAGAAAAGATGGATTTGTAAATGTAAAAGGTGAAACAGAAAAAATTTATAAAAAATGTCCTACTTGTGGTGGCAAGTGCTCCATGGAAAATGCTACCGATCCTAAAGCATTTTTCCCAAGAATAATAACATCAGTAAAACTTACAGATGATGGAGAAGCTTACTATTGTGAAATACCTGAGGGTAGAGAATTAATAATTGAAAAACAAATAGGCAAAATATCTGAAACAGAGTTTAAAATAAGAGCTGAAAAGTTAAAAAGAGAAATAGAAAATCCAGTAGTAGATGTTGGAATTGATGATTCGTTCGACTTTATGGATAGTCTTCTAAATCCAGGAAATTCTACTCAAAAGGAATTGGAATCAAGTGTTGATGAAGAAGTAGTTTATAAATTATTAGAATACAATACTTTAAAAAGACCAGATAAAATTGTTACAACTTTAGATGAATCAATAAAAAATGCAATTAGGTATGAAAAAATTACTTCTGAAGATGAAATAAAAGAAATGCTAAAAGCATTAAAAATAAAAGATATATTCTCAGTAGCTAATATAGAAATTATAAATACAGCATATGCCTATACAAGAAAATATCAATCACCAGAAGATGTGAAATCAGAAAGCGAAACATTAAAAATGTGTGCATTTCCAAATACTGGATATAGAAGTGATGATTCAGAAGAACAATTATTATCAAATCCAGCATTACCACGTTTTTACAATATAAGAACTAAAACTGAAGGTATAATGATTGATATCAATAAAAGAGAAATATATAACTATTTGAAAAAATATTTTAATAATAAAAATCAATTTGTATTTAAAGAATTATCAGATCAAGAATTAAATGCTTGGTTTCTTAACAAAGATAAAATTGATTCTAAACTTGTTAAAAAATTCCAAGATATCGATTTAGAAAATGGTAAAATAACTAATTTATTTACTAAATGTGTATATGAACTTTTACATACAATTTCACATATGTTTATAAATACTATTAGTAAGTTTTGTGGTATTGATAAAAGTTCATTAAGCGAAATGATATTTTTAAATGCATGTTCAATATTAGTTTATTCACAAACTAATCAGGGTGCAGTATTAGGTGCACTTACTCAAATGTTTGATAAGAATTTATATGACTTATTAAGAGATGTTTATAGAGATAACAAAACATGTACTTTTGACCCTTTGTGTATGAATACAAGCGATGGAAATTGTTGTGCATGTTCATATTTAGATGAAGTGGCATGTGAACATTTCAATAAAGATTTAAGCAGAAGACTATTATATGGATATGGTGATGAAAATAGTTCAGAGTATGTAAGTAATTTTTGGGAGGAGATTTAATTATGGCAATAATGCATCCGAAATATGTATATCATTTTAATTCTTTATCAGAACAAAGATTATATAATGCTTTAAAAAATCAATTACCAAATAATTATGAAGTGTTTTATTCAGTGGTATGGTATTCAAAAGATGAAGATAATAATAGAATTAATTCAGAGTCGGATTTTGTAATAGTTGACCAAAATAAGGGATTCATATGTATTGAAGTTAAGGGCGGAATTAAGTATGTTCATCAAGATGACAAATACATTGTTTATAATTCAGATGGAGAAAATATTATAAAAAGAATATCTGCATTTCAACAAGCAGAAAATAGTATGAGATATTTCCTTAATAATTATGAAAATATTTATAATTCTGAATTTAAAGGTGTATATGGATTCATGGCCGCTTTTCCAAATTATGAAATAAAAAATGATGTAGAAAAATACTTCAATCAAGTACCAGAAACTACAATAGACATTAATGATATGGAAAATCTTGAAGAATGTATAAGAAGATGTTTCCTTTATTGGAATAGAAAGAATCAGACATTACCAGAATTATTTGTCAGTGAATCAAAAAAGAAACTTTGTGAAATGTTTAAGAGAACTTATGCAATTGAAGCATCCAAAGGTGCACTTATTGAGTATAAGAATTCCGAACTTGAAAAGATTAATAGTGTTCAGCATAATATAATTAACTTGCTTGTAAATTATAATGAATTTGCAATGAAAGGTGCTGCAGGAACAGGAAAATCATGGATTGCATACCAAATGGCATGTTTAAATGCAATTGCGAATTCAAGACCAACATTATTAGTTAGTAAGAGTGCATTATTAGCTAATTATTTTAGAAACTTAAAAAATATAAGTAATTATTCTAACTTTGATATTATCTCTTTGGAACAATTAAAAGATAAATTAAGAATAACTGACATTGAGAATTATCAAATAACTGACAATGATAGATATAGTGTTATATTAGTAGATGAAGCTCAAGATTTTACAGCTGAAGAGGCATTCTTTATAAGAGATTTATTAATTAAAGATAAAAATAGTAAATTTTATATTTTCTATGATGATGAACAAAATATTTACTCAAATAATTTGGATGAAACATTGAATAAATTCATGGTGGATTTGCCTGCATTTGTTCTTACAGAAAATTTAAGAAATACTAAAAACATATATGATTGGGCACGTGAAAGAACATCTTTAGGAGAAGCATCTTTCTCAAATCAAATAGATGGACCAGAACCATTGATGCAATCATTTAGAACAATAAATCAAATAGGAAAATATGTATCTCAAGTTGTTAACACATTAACTGAAAAAGATAAAGTACCTATGGAGTACATAAATATTGTAATAGATGATGACATTATAAAGGATTTTACAGATGAATCGTTTGATTTTAATGTTAAGAATGAACTATCATCAAAAGATTGTAATTATATTAGTGTATTTTCTACTAGCGAGTATAAAGGTATGGAATCAAATGTAATTTTTTACATACATAAAAAAGATTCGGGCTATAGCTATAAATATGTAGGACTTACCAGAGCTAGATTCTTCTTATATGATATAGAATATAACGAGATTTAATCAGGTTAATCCCTGATTTTTTCATGCATTAAAAAAGTATTAGCCAATACTAATACTCAATTATTTTGAAGTCCAAAGGATCTTCACTAATTATTTCCAAAGCATATTTTAGTTTAAGTAATTTGATAACTTCAGCTTTAGTTTTTTTATAGTTATCACTTATAAGATTAAACATATCAGCAGCAGAATTAAAATGCTGTAAAAAAGTAGCTTCCCACATAGCATTACGATAAAAGGAATTAGCTAAATAATAAGCGATAACTTCAGGCATAATATATTCTTCTACAAAATTGTGATAATTGTCATAAAAAGGATTAATAACCTTTTCACATTCTTCATCACTTATGTCTTCATCAGTAGATTTTCTTAACATAGACACCTCCATGTGTATTAATCACTCTAATTTGAAAATAATACAAGTTATTATGAAAAATAAATAAATAATCTGACTTTTGTAGGAAAAATGCTGGTTTGATGATATAATAAATATGTACTCAACTTGGAGGTAGATAATAATGATAAAAGGAAAACCATTCGTCAAATGGGCTGGTGGTAAA
>JAEEGL012374595.1_pt1 | contig 13194 bp, 13 predicted proteins | sample 9134231 | NCBI WGS metagenome assembly JAEEGL01 (sample SAMN16246548, study PRJNA631951) | gut metagenome | biome: gut microbiome; feature: rumen; material: fiber-attached | host: Bos | place: Iran: Karaj | collected 2018-10
AGTTTAGATATTTAACTGCTTCTATATAACGAAGTGTGGATTATATAGTTAGATAGTTACTAGAAACTATTGCATATAAATTAAAACAACAGTTATTTCTTTTTGATAAGAAATTATAAAAATGCCAAGATGACCAAATATACGGCAGACTGTTCTAAATACAATATACATAATTTGATAGTTACATAGTTCTATATTTCTAAACTCAATATACTAAAATCTTTTCGATAAACATAATACGGAACTCGTTGAGCAGATATTATGATTATTTAGAAATACATTTCGGTGTATTTCATATTCTTTTACTTTTTAATTAATGTATAATATTTATTATACATATAAATTAGTTAGTATCTTTATGATTCCCTTTACTATTCTATAAAATATTTTATAAAAGTGGTTGACAAACCACTTTTTTTATGTTATAATGTTGCCATCAAATTAAGAAAGGAAAACATTATGGAAGAAAAAGAGTGTAAAACTTGTATAAATTTTTTAACAGATTGTTGTCCTCTTTATCTCAAAGGAATGAATAATTATATAAATTATTTAATTGCACGATGCGGTAAAAGAGAATTAGGCATTAATTGTTGGCAAAGTGAAGAAGACAAAATGTTATGCGATATGATGTGTGGAGAAGCAGAAGATGAATATTAAATTTTTTAACGAAGATTGCAAAAATACAATGGATAAAATGGTACGGTGGAATAGAAAAGTAGATGTTATTCTTACAAGTCCACCTTATAATACTTCTAGAAAAAATAATGGTGAAAGAAGTATGGAGAATCGTGAAGCACGATATGATGTTTATTTTGATTTAGGCACTCAAGATGATTATTGCAATTGGTGTGTAGATTTATTTAACAGATTTGATAAGATATTAGTTGAGAATGGTGTTGTACTTTGGAATGTATCATATGGCAACGATTGTACTGTTAATACAAATAGTTTAGGTACTATGTGGTTATCTATCGCAGATATTATTAGAAATACTAATTTTACAGTCGCTGATAGAATTATTTGGAAGAAAAGTTCTGCAATGCCTAATAATGTATCACCTAATAAATTAACAAGAATTGTAGAAGATGTATTTGTATTTTGCCGTAAAGATGAAATCAAAACATTTAATATGAATAAAGAAGTTTCTTCTGTAGGCAAAAATGGACAAACATTTTATAAGAATTATTTTAATTTTGTAGAAGCAAAGAATAATGATGGGGCTTGTAAATTAAATAAAGCCACATATTCAAGCGATTTGTGTAAACAGTTATTAATATTGTATGCTAAAGAAGGAAACACTGTATATGACTGTTTTATGGGTTCTGGCACTACTGCTATTGCTTGTGAAGAATTAGGTATGAACTGTTTTGGTTCTGAAATAAGCGAAGCACAAGTTGAATATAGTAGAAATAGATTAGAAGAATTTAGGAAGAATAAAAATGTTTAAAATTTTTAAAGAATTTCTTGAAGAATCAATTAAAGAAATAAAAGAAAAAGAAGAAAATAATATTGCAATAAACAAAGAAAAAGAAGATGAAGAAGATTTATTGGCAATGTATTGTTGTGGTATCTTTGATGATTTATTTAAATAAAGGAGATAATATGAAATTAGAACTTTGTACACATCAAGAACTTCCTTATGGAGAAACTTATGTTAATGGTGTAAATATTTTTATGTTACCTACGGAATTTTTCACATTAACAGATACACTTAAATATTATTATTATTCTAAAGACCAAAAAATTGATACAGATGATAAATTAATAGCAAAAAAAATGTTAGACAATATAGATGAATGGTTAAAATCGAAAGATTTTTAATTGTTTTTGGGCTATCGTCAAAAGGTAAGACACAAGACTTTGACTCTTGCATTTGGTGGTTCGAATCCACCTAGCCCAGTTTAGGAATATAGTTTAAATGGAAAAACAATCATATGCTACTGTTGGTAGACTATAGGTTCGAGTCCTATTATTCCTATGTGGGGTTCAGAACAAATGAATCGCAAATACCCATCCGCATTTGTCACAATAGGTGAATTTGTCGGACTAAAACTGCGAGATGTGTGGTTAACGGTATACCTAAACCGTACAAGGAAACATAGGACAATGGTAGTCACGGCATTTAAATAATGGCAAGTGCTTATATGGGTTCGATTCCCATTGTTTCCGTTATTAAAAGATTATTGGACTATTCGTTTAGGTTCGTATAGTTTAAATGAGTGAAGCAAGTTTTTATAGTTGATGTAATAGACGGAAGTGATAAAAAAGTCCTACATTCTCAACCCAATGAGAAAAAGGTAGCCATAGTTCGCTTGTTGAATAACAAAGTGAGTGCAACACTAACGCACGAAGCAATAATCTTTGAAATATATAGAAAAAATATTAGAGACTACTTGACAAAAGTAGTCTTTTATGATATAATATAAGTATTATATTATAAGGAGTAGAAAATGAATTATATACCATATCACGTACATACATATTATTCACTTTTAGATTCTTGTACTTCACCCGAAGAATATGTTGAAAAGGCAAAAGAATTAGGTCAAACTGCTTTATGTTTTACAGAACACGGAAACATATTTAATTGGTTTGAAAAGAAAAAACTTTGTGAAAAAAATGGAATTAAATATTTGCACGGAATTGAATGTTATGTTACAGAAACTTTAGACGAAAATATTAGAGACAATTATCATACAGTTCTTATTGCAAAAAATTATAAAGGTTTTGTAGAAATAAATAATTTATTTTTTAAATCTTATCAAAAAGACCATACATATTATAAACATAGAATTTCATTTGAAGAATTTTTAAATATAAGTGATAATGTAATTAAAATATCGGCTTGTTTACAGAGTCCATTAAATAGATATAGATTAAAAATTCAAGATAATTATACAGAAGAACAGAAAAATAATCTTGTAAAATTATTAAAGCATTATGATTATTATGAAATTCAGTATCATAATAATAAAGAACAAATTGAATTTAATCAATATTTATATAAAATGTCAAAGAAGTTTAATAAGCCTTTGATTGTTGGAACTGATACTCATAGTATTAATAATTATAAAGCAGAATGTCGTTTAATGTTACAATATGGTAAAACAGATGGTACGTGGGGAAAAGATGAAGACGAAGAAAATAAATGCGATTTAACTTATAAATCTTATGATGAATTAGTTGAAATGTTTAAAAATCAAAATTCTTTACCTATGGAAGTAATATTAGAAGCAATTGAGAATACTAATGTTATGGCAGATAGTTGTGAAGAATTAATTATTGATACTCATAATAAATATCCATATCTTTACGGAGAAAAAGACGAAGAAGTATTTTGGAATATTTTAAGAGAGAATTTTAAACAGAAACTAAAAGAAGGAATTATATTACAAGATAAAAAGCAAGAATATATAGATAATATTAAAGAAGAAATGGCAGTCTTTAAGAAGACTGATATGATTGGATTTATGTTATTTATGTCAGAACTTATGAGTTGGGCTAAAGAAAATAATATTGCTACTGGTTCAGCAAGAGGTTCTGTAGGTGGTAGCACAGTTGCTTATATATCAAATATAACAGATGTAGACCCTATTATATGGCATACAATCTTTTCAAGATTTTGTAATGAGCATAGAGTTGAAATTGGTGATATTGATACAGATTGGTATGAAGATGATAGACAAAAGATTTATGATTATATTATAGATAGATTTGGAAATCAAAAAACGGGATATGTTTTAGCAATGGGTACATTAGCAGATAAGTCTGTTATAGATATGTTAGGCAAAGCCTTTAGAGTTAAATATAAGAATAATACAATTTATACTCTTGATAAAATAGCAGAAATAAAAAAAGAGTATGAAAAAAATCCCGAAAATGTTAGAGAAGAATATTCAGACTTATTTTATTATTATGATGGATTATGCAACTGTGTTGTATCTCAATCCCAGCACCCTGCGGGAATCATTGCAAGTCCTATTAATTTAATAGACTTTTGTGGTGCTTTTTTAGGTGGTGATGGACAACAAATATTACCTTTAGATATGGATTGTTGTCACGATATCGGATTAGTTAAATATGATATTTTAGGTTTAAAAACAGTTGGTGTTATAGATAAAACTTGTAAACTTTTGGGTAGACATTATCCTAGAGTTAATGAAATAGATTTTAATGACCAAAAGGTTTATGAAGATATGACTAAAGACCATACAAGTATATTTCAGTTTGAATCACAATTTGCTGGTGATTGTTTAAGTAAAATGAAATGTACTAGCGTATTTGATATGAGTTTGGTTAATGCTTGTATTAGACCTAGTGGAGAATCATATCGTGATAAATTATTACAAAAAATACCTAATCATAATCCTTCAAAAATTATTGATGATTTATTAAAGAATAATTATGGCTGGTTAGTATATCAAGAAGATACAATTGCTTTCTTACAACAAATATGTGGATTTAGTGGTTCGGATGCCGACCAAGTTCGTAGAGCGATTGGTAGAAAGAAAATAGACGAATTAAATAAAGCATTACCTAAAATATTAGACGGTTATTGTAGCAAATCGGACAAACCTAGAGAAGTTGCAGAAAAAGAAGCAAAAGCCTTTTTAAAGGTTATTGAAGATGCAAGTTCTTATCAGTTTGGCTACAACCATTCTATTGCATATTCTATAATGTCTTATTTGTGTGGATATTTTAGATATTATTATCCAGTAGAATATTGTACGAGTTTTTTGAATTGTGCGAAGAACGATGAAGACTTATATAATGGAACTGTATTGGCTAAATCAAGGGGTTGTATAATTAAGAATCCTAAATTTAGATATTCAACTTCCGAGTTTGGTTGTGATGTGGAAAATAAATTTATTTATAAGTCAATTAGTTCAATAAAGAATATAGGAAAAGATTGTGGTAATAATCTTTATTCGTTAAAAGATAATCATTATGATTCGTTTATAGACCTATTAAATGATATTGGAATAAACAAATGTTGCAATAAAAAAGAACTTGATATATTAATTAAAATTGACTTCTTTGAAGAGTTTGGAGAAATTAATCAATTATTGGCAATAAGAGATTTATATGATAGGTTTTATAAAAGTAAAACATTAAGTAAATCTAAACTTACTGCCGAAGAAATTGAAACAATTAGAAAATACTCTCAAAAAGAAACAGAAAAACAATTTAAAGATTTTGATAATATTGCAATAATCAAAGACTTGTATAAGAATATTATTGTAGAACCTACTACCAAAATAACTAAAATACATTATGAACTCGAATTTTTAGGATATACTAATATAGTTGATTCCAGTGTGGATGATAATATATTTGGTGTTGCAGATATTGAAACCAATAAATACGGAACTACATTTCTTAAACTTTATGAGATTAAACACGGTTATTCTAAAGAAGTTAAGGTTAAAAGAAATTGGTGGGAAGAGCATAAATGCGAAGTTGGTGATATTATCAAATGCTACTTTGAAACTAAAAATAAAAGTATTTTAAACGAAGGTAAGTGGATTGAATCTCCCGAAACCGAAGAAATTTTAAAAGTTTTTGCTATTCAATAATAAAAGGGTTGACAAAACCCTTTTATTATGTTATAATTGTTGTAGTTTATGAAAGGAGAGAATTATGCTTAATTTTTTATTCGGAGTTAGTGTAGGACTTTTTATTGCAACTGCAATAGTATTAATAGCAACATATTTTGTTAAGAAAGGACAATAAAATGGAAGTTTATATAAATAGTGTTACTGGAATTGATGATGCGATTGTAACTATGTTTTTATCAAAACATACTCTTACAAAAGAACTAGAAGACCATATTAGGTCAGTTTGTGGTAAAGTATTAAATAGTAGAGGTTATTATAACTCTTTTGTAGATGAAGGAGATTTTGCAGAGTTTAATGATTGGTTACTTAAACTTACAAAATGGGGAAGAAATCATATTACAATGTTAAGATTTGTTGATATATCTTGTACCGTATACGGATTACATCGTGCTGGTCAAGACGATTGGGATGCTCACGCGTGTAGATTTAATAACAGAATTATTAGAAATAGTTCTCGTTTTGCTGGAATTAAAGATGAAAGTAAGTTGCAGAATATGTCCGATTATTATGCCGATAAAGTATTAACTACAGATGCAGTGTTGGATTTACTTGATATTACAATGCCAAAAGAGATTGAACACGATGGTAAAACATATGTTCGCGGATTTAATGGTTATATTGTAAAAGGAATGGAAGATAATCAAGATGTAAAACGCGGACTTTATAATTTAGGATTCCCTAGTGACTTTACATTTAAAGTAAATCTTACAGAATTTGCACACGTTTATAAAGAGAGAAATGCTAATAGTGGTGCTAATCCCGAAGTAAAACAGTGTTGTGAAATGATTGCAGACAAACTTGAACAGATTCAGCCTTTATTCAATAGGGAACTCTTATTAGCAATTAAAAATTAAGGAGATTCATATGGTATTTGGAACAATAATGTTTTTTATTTTTGCAATATTAACGATATTATTTATTGTGTTAACCATAATAAGTATAATAAACGATGGAGATGGAAGTGGTGCTTTAATTGTTTTTATTGCTCTATTTAGTGCTATGACAATAGGTACTTTATTTACTCCATATTCTACGAATATATTTTTTGAAAATGAATATAATCTTAACGAAATGATTAACGAAACTAATTATAAAGTTACAGTTTTAGAATTGACAAAAACAGAACCAGTAGATTATGTAGAAATAAATAATTATATCTTTAATAGAGTTACATTTGAGATTCATACAAACGATAAATCTAAATATATTGAAGATAATAGTAATTTTGAAAAATATAAAAAATAATTGTTGACAAATTAATTTAGTTGTGATATAATATCATTATAAAGTTACCACATAACTCAATGGCAGAGTTTTGCATCAACCCAATAATATAAAGGGTCAACATATAAGAGCATATATGTTAATGTAGGTTCGAATCCTACTGTGGTAGGTGGGGTGGAGAGCAAATAAGGACAAACCCAGTTGTGTATTACACCTAGTTATGTAAGATAGACTAAATTAAGTTCGATGTGCGGTTTATACGTTTTACCTTAAAAACGTACAGTGGAAACATAGTTCAAATGGAAGAACGACCATATGATACTGTTGGGATGTTGTGGGTTCGAATCCTACTGTTTTCATATTATATTATAGGAGGATTTAATTATGGCATATGTTTATTTCCAGCCTAATCATAAGGACTTGAAAGATAAAATAGGAGATTGTGCGGTGCGTTCAATCTGTTGTGCAGAAAATTTAGAATGGCTAGATGCTTATGATTTAATGAGTTTTTATGCTAGAGAAGTTCAAAGTCCTTTTAATTGTAAAGAAGGTTATGAACATATTTTAAGTAAACTTGGATATACTTATCATAGTATTGGAAGACCAAAAAAAGGACAAAAAAGACCTACAGTAGAATCTTTTGCTAAAGAACATAAAAAAGGAATCTTTTTACCTATTGTCGCTAATCATTATGTTTGTATAAAGAACGGAGATTGGATGGACACTTGGAATAGCGGTCATTTATCAGTATATGGATATTGGGAAAAGACTGATACACAGTCAGAACTATAAAATCAATCACTCATTAATAAAAAATCGTAGATTAATTTCTACGATTTTTTATTTTTCTCTTGACAAATAAAACCTATTTTGGTATAATATAACTATCAAATTAAAGGAGATTGAAATGAGTATTATTATTAAAGGAAGAGTTACAAAAGAAGTTTATAAAAATGGTAATTATAGAATTTTAGGTTTTTCCCCTATTAGTTCAGATTGTGATAAAGTTAAAATTAATATGTATGGAAATATTAGTTTAGTTGGAGAACTGGGCTATCTTAATGTTAATGAAAATTACGAAATCAAAATAGAAGAGAAATCTACTGATAAATATGGAACAAGTTATACGGTTCTTTCAGTTCCTAGTTTAGCAGAAATAGATTTAAAAAATTTAACTATAGAAGAATCTAAAGCAATTCTTACAACCTTTACTACAGAAAATCAAGCAAATAATATTCTTACTGCTTATCCTAATTTTATTGACAAGGTAGTAAATGAAGGAGAAGAATCTATTGATGTTAAAAAGATTTATGGCGTTGGTAAAGTTTATTTAAAGGCTTATGTAAGAGAATTAAATGAAAGATATAAATACGTTCATTTAATTAAAAAATATTCTGATTATGAAGTAAATATTACCGATTGTAAGGAACTATATGATAAATATATTACAGAAGAAAATATTGAAGAAGCATTTAATGAACCTTATTTTGTATTAATTGAAGTATTAAGTCGTGGATTTGAAAGAGCAGACAAATTATTATGTAAAGTTAGACCCGATTTAATTGAATCCGAACAAAGATGTGAAGCAATGATTATGGATGTTTTACATAATAATGAAAACGAAGGTTCTAGTAGACTTAAAGGTTCAGAATTATGGGGCTTCTGTCAAGAATACGATAATAGACTTTTACCTTTAGTAAAAGATGTATGTGAAAACAGTAAGCATATATATTACAATAACGAAACTAAAGATGTTGCAATTATGGAAACATATTTAGGTGAAGTTAGAGTTGCTAATTTTATTAAAGATAAAATTAATAACAGTGAAAAACTTGATTTAGATTGGGAAAAATATAGAGTAACTGATGATGGATTCTCTTTAAGTGATTCACAGTTAAATGTATTGAAAGTATTTTGTGAAAGCGGATTAAGTATTGTTAAAGGATATAGCGGTTGTGTAGATGCAGACACAGAATATTTCAATGGCACTGAATGGAAAAAGATTAGTGAATATACAGAAGGAGAAAAAGTGTTACAGTGGAATAATAAGATTAAATTTTATTATAACAGATTTGAACTTGTAAATCCTTTACAGTATATTAAAAAATCTTGCTATACTATGTATTATATTAAACCTTTAGGTCAGATGTTGTCAGAAGAACATAGAATAATATATTTTGAAAATAATGATAATGAAGAAGAACCTAAAGAAATTTTAGTCAAAGATTTAATTAATAATATTGGAAAATATGGATATTTTGATGGTGCATTTCCTTTTGTTGAAAATACCGCTTATGGATTTAAAAGTTTAGTTAATAAAATTACATTAACGAAAGATGATTTTATAGAAGTAGTTCCTAAAGGTGGTTATAAATATTGTTTTACAGTTCCTAGTTCTTATCTTGTATTAAGAAGAAATAATAAGATTTTTATTACAGGAAATTGTGGTAAAACATTTTCCATTAAGCAATTAATTAAGATGCTTGATGATTGTCATATGACATATACATTATTAGCACCAACTGGTAAGAGTGCTAGAGTTGTTTCAGAACAGACTAATAGACAAGCATTTACAATCCATAAGAAATGTTTTGAAGGAGAAATCAATACAGATGTTATTATTGTAGATGAAAGCGGTATGGTGGGACTAGATGTTATGAATATGCTTATTTCCGCTTGTACTAATGATAAATCAAGGTTTGTATTTGTAGGAGACCCTGCACAGATTCCTAGTATTAGTTTAGGAAAGATTTATGAAGATATGATTAAGTCTGAAATAGTTCCGTCAAGTAATTTGACAGAAGTATTTAGATATAAATCAAATGGTTCGTTATTTGTTGCAACTAATGTAAGACAAGGAAAATCATTTTTTAAAGATACTGAAATGGTTAAGAATAACGGAAGGGCTTATACTGTTTGTGATAATTATAAATTTATTGAAACAGATGAAGACGATATTGCTGAAGTTGTAATTAATGAATATTATAAACTTCTTAATAAAGGAATTAAGCCTAAAGATATTCTTATTCTTGCACCACAGAATGTAGGCGAAATAGGAACTTATGCTATTAACAATATTATCCAAGCAGAAGTTAATCCACCTAGAGCAAACGAAACTGTTATGTCAAGAAAAATTGGTGGTACGAATGTTAAATTTAGAGTTGGAGATTTAGTTATTAATACTAAAAATGATTATAAAGCAGTATCTTATGATGCTTATATGAAACTTCAAGAAGACTCAATTTTAACAGAACAAGATGTTTGTGATAAAATTATTGTTAATGGACAGATTGGAATTATTCGTGAAGTTCTTGATAAAGAAGGTCTTTTAATTCAGTTTGATGAAGATTTAATCTTTATGAATAAAGGAAAACTTAATCAGTTACTTTTAGGATATTCTATCTCAACATTTAAGGCTCAAGGTTCAACTACAGAATATACAATCAATATTATTAGTTCTAAACACAAAAGATTGCTTTCTAGGGGCTTATTATACGTAGCAGATACTAGAAATAAGAAACAGTGTGTAGATATTGGAAGTATTGATGCATATGAAACCGCATTAAATATTAATATTAATGATACTAGAAATACATTTTTATTAGAACTTTTAACACAAAATGTTGAAAAAGACTTGACAAATTGACCAAAATGTGGTATAATATAGGTATAATATTGCAACATAAAAAAAGGAGATTTATGAACAAAAAAGATAAATTTTTATATATATTAACAGACCTTCTTATTGGATTTTTAATATTATTTCATATATGTGTTACGGCAAATAAAATAGATTACGCTAAAAAGAATAATATTAATCTACAAAGACAAGTAAAAGAATTAACTCAAAAAAATGAAGAATTAGAAGTTGAACTTTTAGAATATCAAGAGAAATATTCTGAACTTCTTTCAGAATCTTGTGTAATCAAACAAGAATTAATAGAACCTTTAAAAATCTATGATATGAAAGAATATTATTTATTATATAAAGAAATAGAAGATGAATATTCAGAAGAATTTGGAAGACCTTTAAATATATATGATGTATATACAGAAGAAGATATTTATTATATTCAAAGATGTGTAGAAACTGAATGTTTTGATTGTCCTTTTGAAAACAAAGTTAATGTAGCAAATGTAATTATTAATCGTGTTGCTAGTGATAAATTTGCAGATACACCTACAGATGTAGTTACTAGCCATAATCAGTTTGCTTATTTTAGAACCAATATAACAGAAGATACAATCCTTGCAGTTGAATACGCATTTATGTTTGAAGATACTACAAATGGAGCATTGTATTTCCATAGTGGTAAATATAGTGAAACATTTAATGGTGCTAAATATATATTTGAAGATTCAGTAGGTCATAAATTTTATAAGTGAAAGGGGGCTTTAGATGAAGGGATGAAAGTCAAAGATATTAAACTAGACCGAAGGACAAATCAAGATGTTTGGATTATGGAATATGCTCGTGATGGAACTATTGATATGAGACATTATGATATTAAAGATATTCCACAAAATGAACTAGAAAGGAGTGTAATGGATATCTGTACTGAAATAGATGGAAGTATAGATATTTATGTAATATAATGGAAGTAAGATTATATACTACACATTGTCCAAAATGTAATGTATTAGAAAGTAAATTAAAAAATAAAAACATTGATTATATTGAAATAACAGACACTAATATAATAATAGAAAAAGGTTATATGTCAGTTCCTGTTTTAGAAGTAGATGACAAAGTAATGAATTTTACAGATGCTAATACTTGGATAAACAACTATAAGGAGTAATGTAAAATGAATATAGTAGAAAATTTAGATAATGATTTTGAAAGACAATTAAATAAATTAATAAATAAATACGGAGAAGAAATTACTAAAATTAATGGTTTTTCAGAAGACCAATTAAATGACACAGAATTTATTGATAATTTTACTGACAATGAAGGTTCTGTGGCAGATGCAACTATAGACCCTAGTGCCAATATTTCTTGTAAAGATATTAGAACTTTATTAGATGAAATGAGTAAACCTAGACAAAAACTTTTAAGTTTTAATAAGATTTATTATGAAATGAAAAAGAAATATGGCAAAAAAATAGCAAATAAATGGTTAGAAGATGAATTTAGTGGTGCTTTATATTGTCACGATGCTTCTTCTACTTCATTCTTTAGTTATTGTTATGCTTATGAACTACAAAATTTAGCAGAAAAAGGATTATATTTTTTACCTAAAACAAATGGTGAACCACCTCAACATATGACTACATTTTTTGCTCATTTAAGAGAATTTATTGCTTGGGTTTCTTGTAGAAGTGCTGGTGCTTGTGCTTTACCTAGTTTTTTCATATATAGTTATTATTTTTGGAAAAAAGATGTAGAAGAAGGTTATTATTTAAAAGACCCTGAATACTATAGAAGACAATTGTTTCAGCAATTTATTTTTGAAGTTAATCAAATACACGGAAGAATCACACAATGTCCTTATACTAATTTAATTATAATGGACAGAAATTATATTACAGAATTATTTGGAGATAGACAGTTTCCTGATGGAACTTATGTTATAGACTATATCGAAGAAATTATAGAACACGAAAAAGTATATATGGAAACAGAATGTGAAATAAGAAAGAAACAGTTTTTAACATTCCCTGTTTACACTTATGCTTTATTATTCCAAAATGGAAAATTTGTAGACGAAGAATTTGCTAAATGGTGTAATAAACAAAACCTAATGTGGTATGATAGTAACTTTTATATTGGTGATTCAGTTACAAATTTGGCAAGTTGCTGTCGGATGTTAAACGACCTATCTAAACAAAAAGCCTTTCAATCAAGTATTGGTGGAAGTTTAATTGAAATAGGTTCGGTAAAAGTTAGTACGATTAATCTTATGCGTATTGCTTTAGAATCAGAAGGTAATAAAGATACTTTTATTAAGATTTTAACCGAAAGAGTTAAACTTAATATGATGATGCTTGATAGAGTAAGACATATTATTAAGCGTAATGAAGAAAAAGGATTATTACCTAATTATAGTTATAAAGTAATTAACCTTGATAAACAAACGACTACCAACGGATTAACTGCTATGTATGAAGCAATTCGTGAAATGGGAATGATTGAAACAGATGAATTTGGTAATGTTTCTTATACTCAAGAAGGTATTGAATTTGCAAGTAAAATTATGGACACTGTAAATGAGATACAAGATAATTCAGAATATGACTATAATACATCTCTTGAAATAATTCCAGCAGAATCAGCAAATGTAAAATTATGTAGAAAAGATAATATTCTATACAATAGAAATGAAGATTTTATATATTCTAATCAATG
>JAEEGL013878522.1_pt1 | contig 13194 bp, 8 predicted proteins | sample 9134231 | NCBI WGS metagenome assembly JAEEGL01 (sample SAMN16246548, study PRJNA631951) | gut metagenome | biome: gut microbiome; feature: rumen; material: fiber-attached | host: Bos | place: Iran: Karaj | collected 2018-10
GAAGATAGCACTCTGGAACCCGGACATGGCGGTGAGTTTTAATTTGTTATGAAGAAGTTAATGACCATCATGGGGCTGCTGCTTGCGGTAGCGGCCCTATACTCCTGTAATAACAAGGAGGATTCATTGCCGGTCGAGCAGATGCAGGGACGCAGGTTCCGTGCCGTGCTTGAACAGCCGGTCGAGGAAGCTGCGACTAAGGCATATGCCAATTCTGATTACAAGCTCTTTTGGAACCAGGGTGATCGTTTGAGTATCTTCTATGATTATACTTACAACCGTGAGTATGAGTTTATTAATCTTGATGGTGCTACCGCTGGTGAATTCGAGCCGGTTGGAGATGAACCTCAGAATCCCACAGACCCAGAGATCACAACCGGATATGACTACGCGATTTTACCGTACAACGAACAGTACAACCAATGTGATCCCCAGGGCACTTTGACAGTTCCTATTCCGGCTGTGCAGGAATACTACAATGACCCGTATGGAATCGGTGCCCGTCCGTTGATGGTTGCCCGTGACAAAGGCGGCGTCCTTATGTTCAAACATGTTGGTTGCTATGTGGGTGTTCGCTTGAAAGGAGACGGAGTCAAAGTTGCATCTGTTTCTATCAAGGGAAATAACTCTGAGATTCTGGCAGGCATTCTCAAAGTATCATTTGACAGCGATGGCCTGCCCGTTTCTGAATTCGACCCTACATATTCGACCATTGCATCTGAGACGATCACCATGACGCTTTCGGAGCCTGTCGAGTTGAGCAATGACGATTATAAAGTGTTCTGGTTCAATCTGCCTGAGATCATATTTGAGAACGGTCTTGTCATCACCGTCACGGATGTGAATGGTGGAACTGGCCAAATTAACAAGTCTTCCAGCCTTAACTTCGAGCGTACGTATTTTTATACCACCTCTGCTAAGGTCCAAATCACTTCTTACCCTGTCTCTTCTGTCAATGTAACTCCGTCCACCTTGTCTCTTAAGCCTGGTGAGACTGCGACCCTGACCGCTGAAGTCCTTCCCGAGAATGCGATTGACAAGACCGTCACCTGGTCCAGCGAGAATCCTGAGATCGCGACTGTTGACGGAAGTGGTAAGGTAACGGCAGTTGCCCCGGGTGAAACCGTCATTACGGCTGCTGCCGGTGGCAAGTCCGGAACCTGCGCAGTCAAAGTGAATGACGTCATCACTTACGAACTTAAAATCAATCCGGAAGAGTGTGAAATTGCCGTAGGTGAAATCTTAGACTTCACTTATACGCTGACGCGCTATGTTAACGGAGAACCTGGCGATCCTACCCAGGTCAGTAATGTGACCTTAGCTTCAAGCGACGGATCGATCGCTTATGTTGAAGACGATACCGTCGAAGGCAAGGCTCCAGGTACTGCTACCATCACGGCCACCTATACTCCCGAGGGCGCCGATGCCATCACTGCTACTGCTGCCGTAACTGTCAAGGATAAGTACACATACAGCCTTACCCTTACCCCGGCTACTGCTACGATTAAAGTCGGAGAGTCTCAGGCGTACACCGCTACGCTGACGACCGTCAAGAACGGCCAATCCAGCACCAGCACGGTCACCCCGACCCTGACTTCTTCCAACACGGGTGTCGCAAGCATCAATGGAACATCTGTCAATGGTGTCGCCAGTGGTACTGCCACCATTACGGCTTCCTATACACCCGCTGGCGCCGCCGCAGTCACTGCCACTGCTACCCTGACTGTCGAGGATAGCTATACGTATAGCCTCGCAATTTCACCGGCTACCGCTACGATTAAAGTCGGTGGGTCTCAGGTTTACACCGCTACGCTGACGACCACCAAGAATGGTGGCACTTCGACTACCCAGACGGTCACCCCGACCCTGACTTCTTCCAACACGGGTGTCGCAAGCATCAGCGGGACATCGGCCAATGGTGTCGCCAATGGCTCTGCCACCATCACGGCGTCCTTCACTCCTGATGGTGAAACCACGCCTGTTACAGCTGACGCTTCCCTGACTGTTGTCGACGATGTTACCTACAGTGTTGCCATCTCCCCGGCGGAAAATGCAAAGGTTGCCATTGAGAAGACATTTAAGTTTACTCTTACCATGACGACCACTACGAACGGAACGGGAGTTGACTCTGATGTTACCGAAGCCGCTACGTGGACCAGCAGCAACTCTGCATTTGCCACTGTTTCCGCTGGCACGGCCACTGGTGTTGCTATCGGAGAGGTTACCATCACGGCCAAGTACACGACCCCGGATGGAGTGGAACATACCCTTACCGCCCCGCTGACGGTCACCGAGGATCCGAACCACGCCGGAGATCCCATTCCGATTGGTGGAGAAGAGAATCTCTAGATAGTTGATACAGTGATATGAAAAAGTATCTTTCTCATATACTAACGATGGCTCTGATTGCCCCAGCCCTTGTTTCATGCTCGGAGCGGGTTGAGGAAGTCAGTCCTGAGTCTCTGAAGCATACGGTATCTTTCTCCACCGCCGATGAGCCCGCCACCAAAACTGGCCTGGCAATCGAGGGCAGTACCATCGTCCCTAACTGGAAACAGACTTCCAAAGACGACGTACACCTTTTCGAGATCGATGCGACATCCAAGACGATGGGTACGACAACGGCTATTCAGCCTAGCAGTGATAATCTCACTGCCCGTTTCAAGGCCGAATTCTCCAATGCGCCGGGCACCTATACCTACGGTGCCGTCGTCGCCAAGATGAATGCCGATAATGCTTTCCACATCCCCGCCGAACAGCATCCGGACGCCGAGACCCTGAAGGATCCCGCTGCCGAATTCCTGGTCGGCTACAGCCGCTTCGAATACACGGCCCCGACAGGAGATGACGATTTCTTCGTCGATCTCTTCTTCGACCGCGTTGCGGCTCTCTCCCGGATCGGTTTCACCGAGTTCAAGGGCACGAACGAGAAGGTCCTGTGGGTCAAGATCAAGTCCGAGACCAGCATGACCGGTTCTGCGAAGATCGGTGACATCACCTTTGGAAACCCCTCCGAAGTCGTCTTCACGCAAGATGCAGCCCCTAGCCTCCTCACCATTGACTATGGCGAGGGCGTTAGCGTGGCTTCCGGCGAGCCTTTCTACGCTTACTTCGTCTCTGTGCCTGGTAAATACATAATCACCGGCATTGAGATCAAGACGGATCAGTATCTCTATACGAAGACTTTGAGTACTGAGATTACGTTCTCCGTGAGCGAATTGAAGAACCTCAAGCTTTCGTCCACCACGATTCCCGTTGAGACCGTTTCCCTCAACAAGACGGAACTGGCTCTGAATGTTGGTGCTTCGGAGACACTCTCCGCCACGGTGCTCCCGGATCTCGCGTCCAACAAGAATGTGACCTGGTCCAGCAGTGCCCCGACCGTCGCGTCTGTCGATGCTAATGGTATGGTAAGAGCGCTCGCCGCCGGCGAAGCCGTTATCACTGCCACGACTGTCGATGGTGAAAAGACGGCCAACTGCACTGTCACCGTCAGTGATGTGTACGAGTATAGTCTCGAGATTATAGCGAATAAGAACGAGATTAATGTGAATGAGGAACTGGCCTACACCGCCAAACTCACGACCAAGAAGAACGGCAGCGTAATCGGTGATCCGGAGACTCTCGATTCTGGTGTCACTTGGTCCAGCAGCTCTCCTGCAATCGCTGAGATTAATACGAATACTGGTCTGGCTAAGGGTAAAGCAGGCGGAACTACCAACATTACTGCTTCCTATGAACCTGAGCATGCGGTCGAGCCTGTAACGGCAACTGTCCAACTCACGGTCAAGGATGTGATTAGCCACAGTCTGGAAATCACACCGACTTCCGAGTCTATCAACGTCGGCGGAACGCAGGCGTTCACCGCGATCTACAAGACCATAACTAACGACGAAGTCACCAATGAGGAAACCGTTACCTCTACTGCCAGCTGGACTAGCAGTAAAGAATCCGTGGCCACTGTAGCAAGCGGAACCGCAACCGGTGTTGGAAGCGGCGAAACCACCATCAAGGCGACGTATGAGGGAATCTCCTCAAATGAGGCTACCCTTACCGTCAATGATGTGATCACATATAGCCTCGCCATCAATGAGGGTGACAAGGAGATCAATGTCAGTGGAACACAGGCTTATACTGCTACCCTGACTACCGTTAAGAATGGCGGCACTGACTATGTGCAAACGACTACAGCACCCGTCACTCCGACCATCAGTTCTGACGACACAGCTGTTGCTACGGTCAGCGGTAACACTGCTACCGGTGTCAAGAGTGGTACGGCTAACATCTCGGCCTCCTACGTGATCGACGACAAGACTGTCAATACCACGACTTCGGTGAAGCTCACCGTCAAGGATGTGTACGAGTACAGCCTCGCTATCATTGAAGGTGATAAGGAGATCAATGTCGGTGGAACGCAGGATTATACTGCTACCCTTACAACCGTCAAGAACCCTGGCACCGCCAATGCGGTAACGACAACAGCAACCGTCACCCCGACCATCAGCTCTGACGACATAACTGTCGCTACAGTCAGCGGTAACACTGCTACCGGTATCAAGAGTGGTACGGCTAACATTTCTGCCTCCTACGTGGTTGATGGTAAGACTGTCAATACGACGGTAGCGGTGGCACTCACTGTAAAGGATGTGATTACCTACGCCGTTACCATTAGCCCGACTTCGGAAGACCTGCCTAGAGTTATCATAGGGAATGAACTCACGTTCACTCTTACTCTGATAACCACGACAAACGGTGAGTCCGACGAAGGGACCATTGTCACCACGAATGCCTCCTGGGCCAGCAGTGATGAGAATGTCGCCACCGTCGCTAATGGCGTCGTCACGGGTGTTGCGGAAGGTACTGCACACATTACGGCTACATATAAAGACGCGAATAATGAGGATCATTCCTTTGATGTTCTCATCGCGGTCACTAAGGATCCGAACCATGCGGGAGATCCCATTCCGATCGGTGAGGGTGAAAGCTTATAATTTGATAATAACAACGATATGAAAAAATACTTATTCCGTTTCCTAACTCTGGCCTTGATTGTCCCGGCTCTTGCCTCCTGTGCTGGACAACTGGAGGACAATCTGCCCCTGGCCAAGAAGCATACGGTATATTTCTCTACCGTCGTCGGCGGCCAGGCCACCAGAACCGGCCTGACAATCGATGGCAATAACGTAGTCCCTGACTGGAGATTTACAGATCCCGAAGATGTCCATGTGTTCGAGATGGATGGGACTGCAAATGCGCATTTGGGTACTGCGTCATCCATTGATCCCTACGATAATTATATTGGCGCTAATTTCAAGGCGGACATCGAAGATGAGATTACCATCATAGTCACTCCTCCTTCTACTCCTGATCCGGATGGTGATGGCGCAAAGGTCTTGCGCCAAGGTAGTAATACGTATGGTGCTGTTGTTGCCAAATCTAAAGAAGTAGAAGGCAAGCCCGTTTTCTACATCCCTGCCGTCCAGACTCCGGACGCCGAGACCTTGAAGGATCCCGGTGCAGAATTCCTGGTAGGTTACAGCCGCGACGGCTACGATGCCATTACCCTTGACGAAGAAGGCACGATTGTCGACCTCTATTTCGACCGCGTAGCGGCCCTTTCCCGCATCGGTTTCACAAATTTCTCTGGAGAGGACGAGAAAGTCATCTCTGTCAAGATCAACTCTCAGAGCAGCATGACCGGTTCCGTGAAGGCCAGCGACATTTCCTTTGGGAACTCCAACTCCGTCATCACCTGGACTCCTGATACGGGCGAAGGTGCTGGCGTCCTCACCCTTTCTTATGGCGAAGGTGCAGACATCCCGACCGACAAGCCGTTCTATGCCTACTTCGTCTCGATGCCCGGTAGGTTCAACATCACCAGCATCGAAGTTCTGACGGACCAGTACCACTACACGAAGACCGTTGGCAAGGAGGTCGTATTCGACCTGACGAGCCTCAAGGACCTCAATGCGGATCTCTCCAAGAACACCACTGCGGAAGAGATTGCTTCGAATGTGTGGTACAAGGCGTCTATGCTTGAGGCGGGGTATGACTATATCATTGTTTCTGCAGGCCAAGCTCTGAAGAACAATGATGGTACGGCTGACGCCGTTGCGGTATCTCCTGATAACGGGGTCATTACCTTCGAATCCGTTGTGGATCCTACGATTGTTTGGAGGGCGAATGCTCATACGGAAATGACAGGAGAGAATGGCGTCATTGCCGGTCACTTTACCCTCACTAACAATGGTTATTATGTGTTGCGTACGTCAGGTTCTGCAGTAGGTTTAGGTACAGCAATTCCTTCAGACAAGCCTAAGTATGCTGTTTGGGATTATGATGGATCTTATTTGAAGCACATGAGTGATGAGAGTAGGATTTTCTACTGGTTCTACAGCAGTAACAAATGGACTACAGGTTATACGGAAGGGAGCGCCGCTCCTGGCAGCGATATCGGAACTGTTGATATCTACACCAACCGTGCTCCGCAGGAACCTGGCTTTGACCCGACTGGACCGTTTACGTTCGACATTGATCAATTTGATGTAAATCCGGATGCGGATTTCAATGAGCCTGAACTTATCGATTACTACGGCGATGTAACTTATTCCTCCAGCGATGAAAGCATTGCCACGGTGGATGCCTCGGGTGATGTGACTATCCTCAAGGCAGGCACGGTTGAAATCACCGCCACTGCGGCTGGGGACGCCAAGCACCAGGCCGCTACCGCCAGCTACATCATTAACATCACCACCAGCAAGATTCCGACCTGGTACAAGGCCGAGGAGATTGAGAATAACAAAGATTACCTGATTGTCTCGAATGGCTATGCTCTTCGGAATAACAATAATAGTATTGCTGCGCTGCAGGATAGCGATGTGCAATTCTCTGGTGATTCGTTCCAGTATGATGCGGCAGATGATCTGTTGTGGCATGCAACCGAAAGCGGGACTTCATTCAAGTTTACGAATAATAATAGGTACATTAGGTATAGTAGTAGCCTTTCACTCAGTACGACTGATAATAATAATACTTGTACCTATGATGGAACTTACCTAAAGGTTGGTAATAGGTATCTTTTCACCAACAATGGAAGTTGGACAACAAGTAGCAGCAGTGGTAACACTAAAACAGCATCTTTATACTCTCAGACCCCGCCGCTTCAGCCTCGCAACCTCCATTTCTCTTCCGATGGTGTTACCATTGACTATGCTACTAGCACTGACGTTAATGAACCTACTCTTGAAGGTATAAAGGATGGCGATGTGACCTACACTTCCAGTAATACGGCCGTAGCGACGGTTGATCCTAACTCGGGAGTGGTTTCATTAACTGGAACAAGGGGTTCTGTTAGGATCATCGCTACTGCACCGAAGACCGATTCCTATAAAGACGAATCCGTCAGCTATTCGTTGATTGTCAAGAACAGCAATGTCACGACCTCGACTAAGACGTATTATAAGATAGGTTCTGTCGCTAATCTGGAACCGGGAGCACAGTACTTGCTTGTATTCGAAGGCCTGGCCGGAGATACTGATGGAGATGGCAATCCTAAGGTGTTTAAACCCATCCTTGCAACTGATGGAACTACCTTTACTAAGAGTACTGCTAATGCCTTGGATGTTGAAATCACTAATGGTATGATTTCTTCTAACGCATTTGTTGATAGCCATCTTACTCTGGAAACGGGTTATTTCTTCAAAGCCAATAATGCTAATAAATACCTATATCCTAAGACACCATCTAGCGGTGGTGGTATTATTTCAGCAGAGAACTCAGCTTCTACTCAACTGAATATCACCTTCAGTGAAGGCATCGCTCATATAATTGCTAAGAATGATACCTACTACCTCGTTTGGTCAACGTCAAGTCACTATTTCAGTAGTAATACAGATGTTGAGGGTCAGTACTCTACGGGCATCTGCCTCTATGTCCTGGATGACAGTGGCGTGATTTCTGAAAAGCAGGAGCGCAACCTTGCTTTCAGTGCGACTAGCGTCACTTGCACTTATGGTGAGACTCCTACGTGGCCGACTCTCTCTGGTGTGACCACTGGTGTTCAATACACCTCTAGCAATACGGACGTCGCGACCATTGATGTTTCTGGTGCTGTGACTATCAAGGCCGCCGGTACCACGACCATCAAGGCCGAGGCCGCTGAGGACGATAACTACCTCGCCGGCTCCGCCCAGTACACCCTGACGGTCAATCCCGCTGCACAGTCTTCAACGTATGTTCTAATCCCTAGTTCAATGGGGGTGGTTTCCGGTAAGAATTATTTGATTGTATCTGCCGATGCTAGCAATTACAATGGTGCAGACCACAAAAAAGCATTTGCTGGGGATGAAGCTGGAACTGCAGGAGATGTCTCTGCTTCCAATGGTGCGATAACAGGAGCTTATTCAGATTATGAGTTTACCATTACTAAGAGTGGTAGCAACTATACTCTGTTGGGACCTAATGGCTATGTGACGGGTAATCAAAATAAAACCCGTTATATTGAGGTTAGCAGTAGCGAAGTTACAATGTCCTTGGCTACTGCTTCCGAGCTCAGTACGGCAAGTAGTGGTGATGGTATGGTCGCTGACGCATTTTACTTCTATTATACCAAGAGTAGTTCGAAAGAGGTCCTCTACTATAACAGCGACAAGGCATTCAAAATGGGGGGAACTGGTAGAAAGTATGGAGTTTACCTCTATATGAAGTATAATGGTGAACAGCTGGCGCAGAACCTCTCATTTAGCAAAGATGCAGCGTCCTACAATATGGCGAGTTCGGCATCATTCACCGCTCCGACACTTTCTGGTGCTATGACCACGGTAACGTATTCGTCTTCTAAACCGGGAGTCGCAACCGTTGATGCTTCCACTGGCGCTGTTTCTTTTGTTGGAGTTGGTGAAACGACCATTACCGCCACAGCGGTCGCTGATACGTACAATGGCATCAATTATGGCACTGCCTCTGCCAGCTACACGCTGACGGTCACTAACGAAGAGATCACAGCCCATTATGAAAAAATAACATCAACTGATGGGCTTGCTGTTGGTGAGAAATACCTTATCGTGTATGAGAGTACGGACGGAAATAAGTTGTTCAAACCTCTCTTGAATGATTCTAAGAATCGTTGGCAGACAGCTACTGGTAATGCAATCAATGTGGAGATAGCTGATAACGTTATTGCCTCCAATGAAACTACGGATGCGTGTGCAATCCTTTTGGATAATCAAAAGACAGGAGAGTTCACCTATGATTTGATTGTTCCAAAGGCAGATGGTGCGACCGATTACTATTTAGTTGTATATAACAATTCTAATACTTTTGTTGCTACAACATCTACTGGCTATCGACCCACTATCTCATTTAGTGATGGGATTGCATCTATCAAGCGAAGCAACTATTTCATCCGCTATTCGGCTTCTAATTCCTATTTTCAGGTCACGAGTTCTAATAGTGCCAACATATGCTTATATAAATATGTTGAATAGAGCCTAAATAGCAAATCATCCTCTGAGCGGACTCCAAGCTAATTGGAGTCCGCTTCTCATTTGATAATGTCCCAAATAGTGTGTCCAGATAGGTAAAAGAAAAAAGTCTGTAACTTTAAAGCGCAAAAAAGAACCTGGTAAGTTCAACTTTAAAGAAACAGACTTATGATTGCTTTTACAAAGGAACAACTTTCTGAGGTAATGTGTAAGCATGCCGAGAAAGAAAACGGGTAGTGTAGAATTCCGCTCGATCCGTTTCTCGTGGCCATCCCATGGACCATGGCGCGCACTTTCCCTTGCAAAACGATCCTTATGGGCCATCAGATGGCCCACGAGAAGCAGTTTGCCATCCTGGGCGACGGAACCTTGATGATTGGCAACCAGGCCAATCCCTGCTTGCTTCTCCGTTATTCCGTGGCTGACGGCACCATCGTAAGCCGCACGGAAATCACGGAAGGCATCACGGACATTTCCGACCTGTGCTACGACCCGGTGCGCAATGCGCTCTGGATCGCCGACAGCGAGACCAAGACCATCAACCTCTGCACGCTGCAGGGCGCGATCATTGCCAGCTACTCGATGTCGTTCATCGATAACGGCGAAGGCTTGTACGTGGACCGTGACCGCCAGTGCATCTGGGTAAGCGATGACACAACAGCCAACATCTACAAGATCAACTTCTCGAACCTTTAGTTCCAAGAATCTCTTTTCAAGGGCGGCCCCACCAGGACCGCCCTTGTTGTTTAAATGACTCCCTTCCCCAGACATCCCTCGTGGTCCTTTCCATGGCCCATTACGTGCATTTTCCCCGCCAAAACGCTGCTCGTGGGCCAAACGTTGGACCACAAGCAGCACTTCTTACACAAAATAGTGTCTAGAAGGCACCCTCGCGAAACGTTTGGCAACACATCACGCCTTATCCAATAGCGAAGCAACCTTTTCGTAGGAAAGACCTGAGACGCGCGCGAGTTGATTGATGTTGGAGGAGAAACGGAAACGGAGTTGCCTGAGGAGTTCCGTCAGATCGTTTTCATCCAGATACCCCATGTTGGGCTTGCGGAAGAGGGATTGGCACAAATCCGGAATGGCGGAAGCAATGACCTGGTCACGGAATGCTGGGATATCCTCATCGGAAGATAGGCGTCGTTTCGCCTTGGAAGAATTCTGATGGAAGAAGAGCATCCGTTTGGGCGTACGGAAGAGCGTTTCAACCAGTTCCACCTGCACATAAGATTCCGGAAGGATATATCCGGAATCGTCGACAAGGAGGTTGGAGGGTAGTTCCAGGCTGGTGTGAAGAATCCGCAGCCGTGCCCGCATGGACAATTGTCCGAGTCGACGTCGACAGGCACAATGCCGACGACCTCTTCGACCTCGCTGACATCCTTATAGCGAAATATGGCGGGAACGAGCTCTTTACCGTGTACAGTCATTCCCTCTTTGAGACGGGGGTGGCAGAATCGGCCTTCTCGCATACCGACGCCCAGCGCAAGGAATTGTTCGAAACACGCATGCGGCTGCAGGAAAAACTGAAGAGAGGAAAGATTGCCGTCGACCACAAACTGCCGGACAAGCTGAAACTGCATCGGTGCATGGCAGACTGCGACACCAGCATCGTCATCCTTCCCGACGGCCATCTGGGCAAATGCGAACACTTCTCCGACGACCATTGGGTTGGCGAGCTGGACTCCGCGGAACGGGATGAAAGCGTACAGGAGGAATTCAAGCGTCTCCGGGAAGAGATTGAGGCCTGTGCGGACTGCCCCTTCTATCCGGACTGCTTCCGGCTGACCCTCTGTGATGAAGCCGCCTATTGCTACCCCGAAGAGCGGGAGGAAAAACTGCAAGAAACTCGCCAGAGCCTGTTGTCCTTCTATCAAAAGAGAAAAGATGAAGTATCGGATTGAAATACAGCCCCTCGCAGGCCGCTATGTCGTCGCCCTGAAGGACATCCCGACCGGGGACTTTGTGAAGGTGCTTACCGTCAATGCATCAGCCGCCGAAATAATCCGTCTTCTCCAAGACGGGTATGACACTCGAAACATCGCCGACACTCTTCAACAGAAGTATGGCATTTCGAAGGAGCGAGTTTATGCCGATGTGGAGGCGTTGATTAAAAGGCTGGAATAAGGATTATAATCTCGGGATAAACGAACCACCTGCTCCTTGTGGGCCCATTACTTGCCCACAAGCCGCACAACGCTAAGGATAATCTTTTAAAACCGCTTCGGAACACACCTTTGCCGCATCGTCATCAGGTCGACAATCCAACAAGTAGCAAGGCACGGATTCCGTTACGGAGGAGATCGTAGCGAACAAGGAATCGGTCGTGCTCCGAATGGCCCTGAGACCGGAAGTGGAGGAGAGGAGGGTGGCGAAGGATTCCAAGGGAGGCAACCTGCGGATCCTGTTATGAGGTGCCTGATTGATTTTGACGAAGGCTCCAACCGGAAACATCTCATTGCGGTAGCAGGGAGTCTTTCCGCTCCAAGGGGTTCCATATACCCAAACTTTCCCATCAACGATTCTCACGATAGGATTATCATCGTTCAGCAGATGCGTTCCGGGTATATTTTTCAGCCAGAGTTGGCTGTGAGTGCTTTTCCCGGTACCGCTCTTTCCAAGGAACAGGAATCCCCTGCCATCTTTTACGGTCGCGGAAGCGTGCATCTCCATGGTGTCCATTCCTGCTGTCCGAAAGGCATACATGAGCATGAGGGATTTGTTAAGACAGAAACTCTCGTTCTTCGCGACCATCAATTCTCCTTTACTGAAATCGCTTGATACAGCAAGCCATCCGGACACAGGGACGTTCCCGAGAGGGGCCATCTCAAACAGGTAACCACCATCGATAGTATAGATGTCCAATCTGGGCAAACTTTCATCGCGGGAAGGGACGAAGAAAGCCTTCTTGGAGGAATACCTCAGACTGCGCACAAACTCCAGCGAGAATATGCGCTCATCGGATTCTTCAAAAATGAAAGGAACATAATTCCCCATGGAAGTCCAAACCGAATCACTTTCATCCATCTTTAGCGAGAACACGTGACCCGCTACGCGATATGATTTTGTTAGCATTCGAGTACTCATCTTAGAATGATTCCTACAATAAAAAGTCGTTTCATCTTCCCTGCTTTCCTAAACACGAAATATGTGAATCCGGCGCCTGCATGATGTTCCAGGAAAGGACGGCGCCTTCGAAACCGTAACGCATCACCGCTGCCAGGGATTCGGTCACATAGGCCGGAGAGGTCGGAGCGACGGTCTCCTTGTAATTGATCTCGATACCCGGATATTTGGCGCAGGGATATGGTTCCATCGCTTTCAGTTGAGACTCCAGGAAAGCCACGTCCATGGCGAATTCCGGGTATCCGGCCGCACCGGGCGCCGCTTTCTTCAGCAGGTCATATTCGAAGCCCATCCCGGCTGGTGCGAAAGTCATCCGGTACAGCATCGGCTTGATGAAATCGGCATGTTGGGCCAAGATGGAATAGTCCTGTCCCACGAAAGGCGCCATGAAAGGAGCATACAGGTCCATTCCTACCTCCAGGCCGCGGTCGCGGAAACGATCCGCAATGGCAGCCACGCTGCCACTGACGATATGACCCTTGGCCTCAAAGAATTTCGCTGCAACCGGATTCTCGAAACGGAACCCCGCTTCAGGGGTATAGCCCGTCACCGAAAGGAAACTATCCCCTTTGGTTTCCCA
>JAEEGL014795981.1_pt1 | contig 13194 bp, 5 predicted proteins | sample 9134231 | NCBI WGS metagenome assembly JAEEGL01 (sample SAMN16246548, study PRJNA631951) | gut metagenome | biome: gut microbiome; feature: rumen; material: fiber-attached | host: Bos | place: Iran: Karaj | collected 2018-10
GCCCGGAATTCTCCTTCCTCTGCTTCGTGGACGGGGAGCGCGTCTATCCCATGCCCCTTTCCCAGGACCACAAACGTGCCTTTGACGGCGACAAGGGCCCGAATACGGGCGGCATGGGCGCCTACACGGGCCTGCCGTTCATCACGGAGGAAGACCGCGCCTTCGCCTTCAAAGACATCATGGTCAAGGCCGCAGCCGGCATGGTCGCCGAAGGGAAGCCGCTTTCCGGCGTCCTGTACGGCGGACTCATGAAGACGCCGCAGGGCATCAAGGTCATCGAGTTCAACGCCCGTTTCGGCGATCCGGAGACCGAGGTGGTCCTCCCCCTGCTGGAGAGCGACATCTACGACATCTTCGAGGCGGTCGCCACCGGCCGTGAGACGACGGCCCCCGTCTGGCGGGACGGCGTCACGCTCGGGGTGGTCCTCGCCTCCAAAGGCTACCCGGGCAAGTATGAGAAAGGCGCCGTCATCGAAGGGACGGACGCCGTCGAAGGCCGCGTGTACCACATGGGCACGGCCTTCCGCGACGGACGGCTCGTCACCGCCGGCGGCCGCGTCCTGATGGTCGTCGCAGACGGCCGGGACGTCGCCGACGCCCGCGAAAAAGTGTACCGGGAAGTGGAGAAGATCCGCTGCGACAATTTGTTCTACCGAAAAGACATCGCGCACTGCGCCTTTGAGAAATGGGGAAAATAATTGATGGGAAAGCCCTGTCCGCCCTCGTCAAGGACGAGGTCCGCGACGCCATTCCGGAGCTGGAGGCCCGCTGCGGCCGCAAGCCCTGTCTGGTCGTGATCATCGTCGGGGAGAACCCGGCGAGCCAGGTCTATGTCCGCAACAAGGTGAAGGCCGCGGCCTACACCGGCATGGACTCCAGGCTCATCGAACTCCCGGCGGAAACACCCGAATCCGACCTGCTCGGGCGGATTGCGGAACTGAACGCCGACCCGGCCGTGGACGGCATCCTCGTCCAGCTGCCCCTCCCGGGGCACATCGACGAGGAGAAGGTCATCGATGCGATCGACCCGGCCAAGGACGTGGACGGCTTCCACCCGGCCAACGTCGCCGGCCTCTGGCTCGGCAAGGACTGCCTCGTGCCCTGCACGCCGGCCGGCATCATGCGCCTGATCGACAGCACCGGCACGGAACTCAAGGGGAAACAGGCCGTCGTCGTGGGCCGCAGCAACATCGTCGGGAAGCCCGTCGCCAAGCTCCTGCTCGACCGCCACGCCACCGTGACCATCGCCCACTCCCGCACGGCCGATCTCGGCGCCGTGACGCGGCAGGCCGACGTCCTCGTCGTCGCCGTCGGCCGCGCCGGCCTCGTCACGGGCGACATGGTCAAGCCCGGCGCCGTCGTCATCGACGTCGGCATGAACCGCAACGCCGAGGGCAGACTCTGCGGCGACGTGGACTTCGCCTCCGCCGAACCCGTCGCCGGCGCGATCACCCCCGTCCCGGGCGGCGTGGGTCCCATGACCATCGCAATGCTCATGCAAAACACCCTCCGCTGCTTCCGCAAGCGGGAGGGGATCTGACCTCCGCCAGCGGCGCTTGCGCCACCCGGTGCCTTCCCGGGCGCGGACGGGCATCACCGGCTTACCCGCCCCCACAGGTCAGCGGCGGGCGCAATAATCCTCCAAACTGCCACCACAAATGCCCTTTGGGTCAGCGGCGGGTGCGATTTTGCGCCAAACTGCTGCCGCAAATGACCTTGGGGTCAATGGGGGTGACATTTTTGCATAAAACTGCACCGGAGATTGTCCTTTACGGTTTCCGCCGTGTTCCGAATTCCTTGGAATGAAGGATTTGCCGCACGCGGGGAACAGGAATGCCCAGCGCGCCCGAAATCCGTTCGGGCGACACGTCAAACTCCCGGCCGAGCTGCGATACGAGCCGGCATTGGTCTTCCGAACAGAGCTTTGTTTTCCCGGGGAACAAGCTGTTGCGGAGTTCCCGGACAATCACTTCCATCTCCGCGGTCGACCATTCGACGGGTTCCACCAATACGCGGGAGATGTGGACGAACGCTTCATAGTCTTTTACAATCCTCGTAACGTATTGTTTTACAGACGGGAACAGTTCCAGTATCTTTTTTGTATCGACATAGGAACCGGGCAGCATGCCCAGTTTGGGATGCCATAGCCAATGCTCCGGAACCACAATTTTCGAAGCCAGTTTCCGCGCCTGTTCGCGAAAGGAAAACGAACCGATCCTTTCTCCAGGCAGATACGCTGCAACCTGGTTGTAAAAAAGATATCCCGTCCCCCATACGGAACCACCGGGCGTACACGTGTCCTTCTCATACCGGTTGCGATGGACATAGAGGATATGTGTCTTGAGCGACTCCTTGCTGTCAATGGGAATCAATTGGAAATCATAATCCTTCGGCAACGGAGCACATCCGTCCGCGACCAAACGGGCGGATATCCTCCTGCAGAGGAAGGAAAACACTTCGACACATGTCTGGCCAGTAGCACTCAAAACGATATGGAAATGATTCGGCATCAGTTCGAATGCATAAATGCGGATGGGGAAATGGGCACAGGCAAGCGCCATGGAATCCATCCCTGCGGCATACTGCTCCGGTGCATGGAACAAACGCCCCTCCTGCCATCCGTCCGTGCACAAATGGTAATACTGCTTCGGCATCCGGCCATACTGGCCATGTTTTCTCCGTCTTTCTGTCATTGCCGGCAAAGTTGCGAAATGAAAGCCGTTTAAAAAAGCGTAAACGTTTAATTCTTTCTCATTATCGCATAAATGATTGATTATAAATACTGTCCTCTTGTATCAATCCGACTCTTTCGAACGGAGTAACCGTCGTTTGGAACACCTCCGGTCGCAAAAAAAGGCCAAACTGCTGCCGCAAATGTCCTTAGGTGCATCCGCAGTCGCAAAAAGGCCGTCAGAATGACACCGGGAATGTCCTCATTGCCACCTTGCGCCCCGACGGGCATTCAACTTGGAATCCTGCCCTTTCTTCTTTTTGCATTTTTTCCGGTGTCCGTGAAGAATGGACGCCGGATTTTCGTATCTTTGTCCAAGACCAATCCATTCGCCATGAAAAGACACCTTTCCCTCCTGCCCGCCCTGGCCGCGCTCCTTCTCGCAGCGACGGCGTGCGGACCGAAGCAGTCCGCTCCCGCGGTCCCCGATACGGCCTATTCGGCTTATGTCAAAGCCTACACGGGCGGAACGGTCTCCAACCGTTCGGCCATCCGTGTAGACCTCGTCGATCCCGTCCCGGAAGAGGCGCGGACGACCGAAGGCCTGTTCAGTTTCACCCCGTCCCTGAAGGGAACGGTCCGCTGGACCGGCCCGCAGACGGTCGAATTCCTGCCCGACGAGAACGCCCTCACCTGCGGCAACGTCTATGACTGCACCTTCCGGCTCGGGAAGGTGGCTGATGTCAAGGAAAAGAACCTCAAGGACTTCCGCTTCGGATTCGCCGTGGCCCGCCGCCATGCGGCCATCTCCGTGGACGGCATCACGATTCCGTCCGGCCAGACAGATGCACTTGTGAAAGGCACGCTCAGCTTCAACGAGCCCGTCCAGCGCGCCGATGTCCAGAAAATCCTCCGCTGCGACTATCCGTACGGCGAACCGGTCCTCAACCTCTCCGACGGCACGGACGCCTATACCTTCGAGGTAGCGGGCGTCGCGCGGGGCGAAGTGGACCGGAAACTCACCCTCTCGCTGAACAGCCGGGACTACGAATGCGCGCCGGCCGAGGCCGTCATCCCGGCCCGGGCGACCTTCCGCATCCTTTCCACCCGCTATGTCGACGAGGCCAATCCCTGCATCGAGATCCGTTTCAGCGAACCGCTGTCCCCGAAGGCGGCCGAAAAGGGCCATATCGAACTGGACGGTGCGCTCCGCTACCGCGTCTCCGTCGCGGACAATGTCGCCCGCGCCTGGTTTGAAGGCAAGAAGGCCGACCAGCTCGTCCTGACCGTCCACCAGACCGTCGAGGCCGCCGACGGGACGAAACTCGGCAGCGACTACACCGAACGTTTCGCGGGCGAGGAGGTCAAGCCCGCCGTCTTCTTCCCGGTCAACGGCAACATCCTGCCGGACAAGGCGAACCTCATCCTCCCCTTCCGCAGCGTCAACCTGCGCGCCGTCGACCTCCGCGTCATCCGGATCTTCGAGGACAACGTGCTGATGTTCCTGCAGGACAACGACTTGGACGGCGGCGACATGCTGCGCCGCTCCGGCCGGCTGGTCTGCGACCGCCGGATCGACCTCGCGGGCGACGCCGGCAAGGACCTCCACAAATGGCAGGACTTCTCGGTCGACCTCTCCGACCTCTTCCGGAAGGAAGCGGGAGCGATCTACCGCATCCGCATGTCCTTCCGTCCGGAATACTCCCTCTACGGCAAGGATGCATCGGCGCTTTCCCCGATGAAGGAGATCTCCGACGGCACCCCGTCCGAGGAGGAAATGGCCGTCTGGGACGTCCCCGACCCCTGGTTCTGGGACAGCGACGTCGACTGGGACGTCTATGAGTGGGACGACCGCAACGACCCCGATACGCCCTCCTATTACATGGAGAGCGACCGCTTCCCGTCGGTCAACCTGCTGACCTCCGACATCGGCCTCATCGCGAAATACGCCGGCACCGACCGGCTCTGGCTGACCGCGACCGACCTGATCAGCGCGAAGCCGCTCTCCGGCGTGACCCTCGACGTCTACAATTTCCAGCTGCAGAAGATCGCCACCGGCAAGAGCGACGGCGAGGGCCTTGCGGAAATCCAGGTCCCCGGCCGTCCGTTCGCGGTCGTCGCCCGCCACGGGACGACCTCCGGCTATCTCAAGATCACGGACTCCAACGAAAAGTCCCTCAGCCGCTTCGACGTAGGCGGCAAGGTCCTGAGCAACGGCCTGAAGGGCTTCGTCTACGGCGAACGCGGCGTCTGGCGCCCGGGCGACACCCTGCATGTCACCCTGATGGTCTCCGACCGCGACAAGCCGCTCCCCGCCGGCCACCCCGCCACGCTCGAGCTCTACACCCCGGAAGGCCAGTTCTATGTCCGCAAGGCCGTCACGGGTGAAGACGGGTTCTTCACCTTCCACATCCCGACGGCGGCGCAGGATCCGACCGGCTTCTGGAACGCGCACTTCAAGGTGGGCGGCGCAAGTTTCCACAAGAGCCTCCATCTCGAGACCATCAAGCCGAACCGCCTGAAAATCAACACGGATTTTGGTGTCAAGATGCTTAACGCCGGGGAGAAGATGCCCGTCACTGTGACCTCTGCATGGCTGACCGGCGCTCCCGCGGCCGGCCTTACGGCACGCGCGACCCTGACCCTCTCCTCCGCCAACACCGCCTTCAAGGGCTTCGACGGCTACATCTTCCGCCATCCTTCCTCCACCTTCTCCCGCAGCGAGACGGATCTCTACCGGACCAAACTCGACAACAACGGCGAGGCGACGGTCGAAGTCTCCCTCCCGAAGGCGGAAGACGCCCCGGGCATGCTCTCGGCCTTCGTCCTTTCGACGGTCGAGGAGAACGGCGGCGACGAAAGTTTCACCACCGCGACGATCCCCTATTCCCCGTATCCGGCCTATGTCGGCGTCAAATTCCCCGACGGGGATTACCTGGAGACCGACAAGGACAACAAGGTCCAGGTCGCAGTCGTCGACCCGAACGGCCGGCGCCTCGGCGGACACAGCCTCGAATACCGCGTCTTCAAGCTCGACTGGCGCTGGTGGTGGGAAAGCCGCCGCGAGGAACTGGATTCCTACGTCAACGGCAGCGCGGCCGAGCCGGTCGCGTCCGGCACGCTGACCTCCTCCGGCAGCAAGGACGTTTCCTTCTCCTTCCGCGTGGACTATCCGACCTGGGGCCGGTATCTCGTCTTCGTGCGCGACAAGGACGGCGGCCACGTTTCCGGTGACATCGTCACGGTCGACTGGCCGGCCTACAGGGGCCGCGCCGACCGCCGCGATCCGGAGGCCCTGACGCTGCTCTCCTTCTCGACCGACAAGAATGACTGCGAGGCCGGAGAGACCGTGACGGTCTACATTCCCGCCGTGGCGGGCGGCCGGGCCCTCGTTTCGCTGGAGAACGGCACCCGCGTGATCTCCCGCCAGTGGGTCAGCACCAGCGCCGGTGCGGACACCGCCGTGAAGATTCCGGTCACGAAGGAGATGGCCCCGGACTTCTACATCCACATCACCCTCCTGCAGCCCTACGGCTCCGCGACGAACGACCTGCCGCTGCGCATGTACGGCGTCAAGCGGATCAACGTGACCGACCCGGCCTCCCACCTGGAGCCGGTCATCCGGATGGCGGACAGCATCCATCCGGAAGAGCCGTTCACGGTCCAGGTCAGCGAACAGTCCGGCCGCGAGATGACCTATACCCTGGCTATCGTGGACGAGGGCCTGCTCGACCTGACGGGCTTCAAGACCCCGCAGCCCTGGCCGGCCATGTACGAGACCGAGGCGCTGGGCGTCCGCACCTGGGACATCTTCGACGAGGTGATCGGCGCCTTCAGCGGCCGCTTCTCCCCCGTCGCCAGCATCGGCGGCGACCAGGAGAACCTCGTTTCCGCCCGGAAAGACAACCGCTTCAACCCGGTCGTCAAGTTCCTCGGACCCTTCAACCTGAAGAAGGGAAGCGCCAAGCACAAGGTCACGCTCCCGATGTATGTCGGCAGCGTGCGCGTGATGGTGGTCGCCGGCCATGACGGCGCTTACGGCGCCACGGAGAAGGCCGTAGCCGTCAAGGCGCCGCTGATGGTACTCAGCACCCTGCCGCGGGCCGTCTCCGAGGGTGAGACCTTCACCCTGCCGGTCAACGTGTTCGCCATGGAGAACGACGTCCGCGACGTGACCGTCCGCGTCCAGGCGGAAGGCCCGGTCCGCATCGAAGGGCCGTCCTCCACCGCCCTCCGCTTCACGCAGGCCGGAGACCAGCTGGCCCGCTTCAACCTGGTCACGACCGGCGAAGGCACGGCCCGGTTCAAGGTAACGGCCGAAGGGAACGGCCACAAGGCCTACGAGACCATCGCCCTTTCCGTCGGGAATCCCAATCCCGAGATCCGGCTGGTCCAGCGGCAGAGAATCGACGCGGGCAAGACGGCATCCTTCGACGGCGGCACGGGCGGCACGCTCGAACTGGCGGTGTATCCTGCGCTCGACGCGGCCGGCATCGCCCGTTATGCCAGGAACTACCCGTATGACTGCTCCGAACAACTCTCCGCCCGCGGCCTTTCCCTGCTCCACATGCTGCCGCAGCTGGACGAAGGCATGGCCGCCGAAGCGAAGCAGCTGATTCCCAAGATCATATCCCTGCTTTACGGCCGTCAGAGCGGCGACGGTGGCTTCCTCTACTGGCCGGGCGCACGGACCACGGACCCCTGGGTCAGTTCCATGGCCGGACAATTCCTCAAGGAAGCGTCGGGCAAGGGCTTCGCCGTCGAGAAGGGCGTCCTGAGCGCCTGGTTGAAGTACCAGAAGCAGCAGAGCCGCAACTACCGCTGGAAGGAAGACCGGCCGTTCGAAGACCTGGATGAGGCCTACCGGCTCTACACGCTCGCCATCGCGGGATCGCCGGAGAGCGGCGCCATGAACCGGCTGAAAGAGACGGCCGGACTGGGCTACCGCGCCAAGTGGGTCCTCGCCTCGGCCTATGCCGTCACCGGGAAACAGCAGATTGCCAAGCAGATCATCGGCGGCATCACCAACAGTTTCGAGGAGTATGCCCCGTACAACGCCACGTACGGCAGCAGCCTGCGTGACCGCGCCCTCGCGCTGGAAGCCCTCGCGCTGACCGACGACGTGTCCGCAGCGCTCCCGATCGCACTGGACGTCGCCGAGAAGATCAATGCGGGACGGTTCTACACGCAGGAAGCGGCCTTCGCCGCCATCGCCATGGACCGGCTCCATGAGAAGTTCGGCAGCCAGACCGTCTCCGCGGAAGTGACCGCCGCAGGGAAGAAACAGTCCGTCACCTCGCCGAAATCCGTCTATCCGATGGCGGTCAGCGGCGATGTCAGCGTGAAGAACGAAGGGACGGGCCCGCTCTATGCGACGCTCCTGACCACCGAACGGGCCGCGGCCGGGACGCCGGTTCCCGCCGCCAGCAACGGCATCACCCTCAAGGTCGACTACAAGCTCAACGACGGTTCCGCCCTCAATCCCGCCTCGGTCCGCCAGGGTACGGAATTCACGGCAACCATCAAGGTCTCCGGCGTTTCCTCCGCGATCGACATCCAGAACCTGGCCCTCAGCATGCGGATCCCTTCCGGCTGGGAGATCCTCAACCAGCGCCTGATGGGCATCATCGACAGCGAGAGTTACGACCACCAGGACATCCGCGACGACCGCTGCAACTGGTTCTTCGACCTGCCGCAGGGCCGGAGCAAGACCTTCACCCTCAGGCTCCGCGCCGCCTACGAAGGTTCGTATGTCCTTCCGGCCATCACCTGCGAGGCCATGTACGATCCGCACATTTCCGCGAACACGGCTTCCGGGAAAGCGGACGTGGTCCGGTGACACGCCGGAAAATCATTCTTCTGACCGGGTTGGCCGTCCTTGGGGCGGCCTACCTTTGTTGTCTCCCGCGGGATATCTTCCGGGGCGTGCCGTACGCGACCGTCGTGGAAGACGCCTCCGGACAGTTGCTCGGCGCGAGGATCGCAGCCGACGGGCAGTGGCGCTTCCCGCCCTGCGACAGCGTGCCGGAGCGCTATGAGAAAGCGCTCATCCAGTTCGAGGACAGGCACTTTCGCTATCATCCCGGGGTGGATCCCCTCGCCATCGGGCGAGCGCTTGTCCAGAACCTGCGCGCCGGACATGTCGAGAGCGGCGGCAGCACGCTGACCATGCAGGTCATCCGGCTGTCGCGCGGGAAACGGCGGACATTCTGGCAGAAAGCCGTGGAGGCCGTCCTGGCCACCCGGCTGGAACTCCGCTGCACCAAGGACGAAATCCTTGCCCTCTATGCCTCCCATGCCCCTTTCGGCGGCAATGTCGTCGGCCTGGAAGCGGCGGCCTGGCGGTATTACGGCCGGCCGGCGGATGCCCTCTCCTGGGGAGAGGCCGCGACGCTCGCCGTCCTGCCGAACGCGCCTTCCAGCATCCACCCGGGAAAACGGAGGGAAGCCCTGCTCCAGAAACGCAACCGGCTGCTGAAGAGGCTGTTGGACCATGGAGACCTCGACGAGACCTCCTATGAACTCGCCTGCGAGGAGCCGTTGCCGGACACGCCGCATCCCCTGCCCGCCCACGCGCCGCACCTGGTCGCCCGGGCGCAGGAAGGCATCCGCAGCCGGACCTCCGTCCGGCTCGAACTCCAGCAGGCCGTGGAGGCGGTCGCGGACCGCTGGTCCGACGAACTCGCCCGGGGCGGGGTCGCCGACCTGGCCACCGTCGTCATCGACCTCCGGAGCAACCGTCCCGTCGCCTATGTCGGCAACGCCTCCCCCGCCCGGGAACGGACGGGAAGCCAGGTCGACATCGTCCGGGCGCCCCGCTCGACCGGCAGCATCCTCAAGCCCATCCTTTACGCCGCCGCCCTGCAGGAAGGGACCATCCTACCCCGGACGCTCCTGCCGGATATTCCCGTGAATATCAACGGGTTCTCCCCGCAGAATTTCGACCTGCAGTTCTACGGGGCCGTGCCTGCGGCGGAAGCGCTCGCCCGTTCGCTCAACGTCCCGGCCGTCCACCTGCTCCGCGAATACGGCGTGCCGCAGTTCCATGAACTGCTCCGGCGCTGCGGCGTGACGACCCTCCCGCATGAAGCCGCCCATTACGGCCTTTCCCTCATCCTCGGCGGCGGAGAAGGCACCCTTCTGGAAATCACCTCCATCTATGCCGCCATGGCCCGGACCTATCTCGGCCTCCAGGACGCTTTCCCGCTGAACGACCGCATGGCGCTCTGGCACACGTTCGAAGCCCTGAAAGAAGTCAACCGGCCCGACGAGATGGACTGGCGGCTCGTCCCGTCCCTCCGCAAGGCCGCCTGGAAGACGGGAACCAGTTACGGATTCCGGGACGCATGGGCCGTGGGCGTGACGCCCGACTGGGCGGTCGGGGTGTGGACCGGCAACGCCGCCGGACAGGGCGTCCCGGGCCTGACCGGCGCCCGGACCGCCGGTCCCGTGCTCTTCGAACTGCTCGGCCTGCTGCCCGCGGAAACCGGCTGGTTCCCGGAGCCGGACCCCGAAGACGGCGTGACGGCCGACGTCTGCCGGGCATCGGGCCATCTGAAAAGCCTTTCCTGCAACGCCACGGACCGGATCCTGCTGCCGAAAAACGCCCTCCGGAGCGCCCCGTGCCCTTATCACCGGGAAATCGGCGGCGTCAGCACCTTCGTCCTTCCGCCCGCGATGGAATGGTACTACAAGCCCCATCATCCGGAATACCGCACGCCGACCCGGACGCCGGACGCCCTGGAATTCATCTATCCCGAACAGGGCAGCACGATCTACCTTCCCCGCCAGCTGGACGGCTCCACCCCGGGCATCGTCCTCCAGATCGCCCACCGGGATCCCGCCGCCACGGTCTGGTGGCACCTCGACCAGCACTACCTCGGCGAAACGCGCTTCCTCCACAAGATGTCCGTCGCTCCCGCCCCCGGCCCCCACACGGCCACGGCTGTCGACGCGGAAGGCCGCACGGTCTCCGTCCGCTTTACCGTCAGTGAATAAACGCCGCTTATGAAACGATACAGAATCCTGCCTGTCCTTCTCCTTTTCACCGCTTTCCGCCTCGGCGGACAGACGCCGACCGAAATGCCGGGCTGGGACGAGCTCTCCGGCATCTGCCGGCCGTACCCCGATACCGAACAAGCTGTCACGGCCCCGCCAAGGGGCTATAAACCCTTTTATATCAGCCATCTGGGCCGGCACGGTTCCCGACTCCAGGGCGAGGAGCGGATCTACCGGCGTCCGCTCGCCTGGATGGAGAAGGCGGACAGCGCGGGCGTGCTGACCGCCGAGGGGCGGGAGGTGCTCGCCGCCGTGCAGACCCTCGCGGCAGATGCCGAAGGGCGCGTCGGCGAACTGAGTCCCGTCGGCGAGCGGGAGCACCGCCACATCGCCGAGCGGATGTACCGGCATTATCCGCAGGTATTCCGCAAGCGGGGCGGCGTCCAGCCCTTCCTCGACGTGCAGTCCTCCGCCCGGATGCGGAGTACGCTGAGCGGCGTCTTCGCCGCCGAGCGGCTGAAGGAATTCAATCCCGGCATCCGGGTCACGCGCTGCGCCGCGCCGGGCAACTGGGAATGGATCTTCGACCTGCGGGAGAGCAGCAAACTCGGCAAGGAACTCAAGCGGCAGGGCTGGTACAGCGAGGACAGCGTGCACGGCGTGCCGCTGGACGCGAGCCGGGTCAACGCCCGCCTGTTCACCGACGGCGGCGCCTTCCTGGGCGCGGACGGACGCTGGATGCCCCTCTTCGATCTCTACCACCTCGCCGCGGACACGAAAGCGTCCGGATTCCCGGAAATCGATCTGTTCCAATACCTTGAGAAGGAGGATGTCTTCCCGCTCTGGGAACGGGAAAACGCCCGTTTCTATCTGCGCCAGTGCAACTCCCTCCCCTATGGCGGGCGGATCCTGAAGGACGGTCAGAATGTGCTCCGGCGCATCGTCCGCGAGGCCGACGCCGTCATCGCCGGCGGAAGCCACGGCGCCCATCTCCGCTACGGCCACGACCAGAACGTCGCCACCCTTGCCGCCCTGATCGGCCTGGAAGGCTGCGACGGGCGAACCGGCGCCTATGCGGCCATCCGGGACGTCTTCCATGACTATGAGATCGTCCCCATGGGCTGCAACATCCAGTTCGTCTTCTTCCGGAAAGGGGCGTCCGACCCCGTCCTCGTCAAGATCCTCCTGAACGAGCGCGAGGTCCGTACCTCCCTCCTGCCCGGCGACGGACCTTTCTACCGCTGGACCGAACTGCGCCGCCTGTTTGGAGAACTGGCCGGAAAAGCGTAACTTTGATGATTGGAAAACGACAACGACATTAAAACGCACATAGCCATGAAGTTCATGAAATGCATCGCAGCCGCGGCGCTGCTCTCACTTACCGCTTTAGCCGTCTCCTGCAACAAAGACCCGCAGCAGGGAGGCAAGACGGATACCTTCACCCTGACCGCCACCCCCGATTCCGACGGGGACGTCCCGGCCGACGGCGGTACGCTGACGATTACCGTCAAAACCAACGCGGACTGGTCGGCTTCGGCCTCCGCCGCGTGGGTCAAGCTCCAGTCCGCATCGGGCTCCAAGGACGGCAAGATCACCGTAACGGTCTCCCCGAACGCGGGGACCGAAGCCCGCTCCGCCACCGTCACGGTCTGCGCCGGAAAGGATTACAACAGCGACGGGATTGTCAACGAAGAGGACAACACCGCCGGCAGCAAGGTCGTCAAACAGGCCGTCACCGTCAAGCAGGCCGGCGCCAAGGCCGCGCCCGCCGCGGAACTGAAGGTGGACAAGACCAGCCTCTCCATCGCCGCCTCCGGTGCAACGGAAACGCTCACAGTTACTTCCAACACGAAATGGACCGTCACGGCATCCGAATCCTTCGTGACCGTCACCCCCGCCTCCGGCGAGAACAACGGCTCCGTCAGCGTGAAGGTCGCCGCGAACACGGCCGCCGCGAAGCGGAGCGCCACCGTCGATTTCGCCTATGGCGAAGGCAAGAAGATCTCCGTCGCCGTGTCCCAGGACGCGGCCGCCGTCAATCCGCCTGCGCCGGGCGAACTCAAGGCCGACCTCTTCGACTGGGTCGTCAATGACGACAAATCCGCGAAGGACGTCTCCGCCGCCGGCCTGACCGTCGTCCACCAGGACGGCGCATCCTACGCCGGAGAGAAAATCTCCGTCCAGAAGAACACCAAGACCGGCCTCAATGACGCCTATTTCGTACCGGTCAACAAGAGCGGCGAAGAAGTGACGGCCAGCACCACCTCCTATGGCGGCTATTACAGCGCAAAATACGAGGACAACGCCGCCTATGCGGCGAAACTGGCCGACGGACACAGCATCGAATGCTACTTCTGCCCGGACTTCAACCGCACGGACGACGCGACGACCGAGAAGGAGATCAAGCCCTTCTCCACCATGCAGAGCGGCGGCACGGGATTCCTCCTCGCGAAAGCCAGCCACGCTTCCGGCCACGGCCACTTCTGCTTCATCGTCAACACCGACGGGGCGACGGCCGGCTTCAA
>JAEEGL017163210.1_pt1 | contig 13194 bp, 5 predicted proteins | sample 9134231 | NCBI WGS metagenome assembly JAEEGL01 (sample SAMN16246548, study PRJNA631951) | gut metagenome | biome: gut microbiome; feature: rumen; material: fiber-attached | host: Bos | place: Iran: Karaj | collected 2018-10
ATGTCGCCGCTGTTGTTGTCGAAGCCGACGAGAGGGGCATGGGTGCGGGACACGCCAGTCAGCTTCACGTCGTCTATCTTGAACGCGCTAACGCTCGCTCCCCAGGCGGCACGCTCCAGCAGGAACGTAACGCGCACCTGCTGGGTCGTGGCCTGCGTCGTGAAGTCGGACGCGTAAGTCTGGTACGAGTCGCTCGTGACCGGAAGGTTCACGCGGTTGCCGTCGTTCTGGAGGTCCTGGATGCGGATCGTGCCCAGCTGCTCGCCGTTCGAGCGGATGCCGCCCTTGGCAAGGCAGGAGAAAGAGTAAACCTCGTTGGGCGCAACGTCGACGATCTGAGAGATCTCGGCTGCCGCCCAGCCGCCTTCCCACATGTAGCGGTGGATCTCCAGAACGTGGTTGTTCTGGTCCACCTCGTTCGAGCGCTCCTCGGAACTGATGCTCTGCGTTGAGTTCCACTGGTCGTAGGGATAAACGTCCCAGCCCTCGATGCGGTCCGTGATGCCGGCGCCCGGGTTGTAGTCTGACTCGCCCTCGAAGTCGCCGTTACGGATCAGGTTCGCTGCCACGGGGCCGTTGCCAGTGCTCCACTCGGGCTGCAACGCAAGGTCCGCTACGCGCATCGTGTCGATAGCGATGCCGTCGCGGTACACGAACACGCGCTCGTCGCCAGTCACGGCATAGCGGTAGGTATGGTACTCGCCGTCCGTGTTGTAGAAAGTGCCGCCGTTCGAAGGGTTGCTCATTCCCTTCTCGCTCACGAACACGTCGCGGGAGTTCATCAGGCCGATGCCCGAAGACCCAACGTAGCCCTTGAAGCCGACACCCTCGCCGCTAACGCCGAAGGGCTCGACGCGCTGCGAGCCGACGTCTGTCTTCGCGCGGAGCTCAACCGTGAAGCCGTCGGAGCCGGGGGCGAAGCCCTCGAATGTCTTCTGCCTGTCCTTGCCGCCGGCATAGACAGGGTTCTGGGACAGGTCCTTCACGGGCAGAGGTGTGCCCATAGCTTCTACATTCACCCTGAGGCGGATATCGCCTGAACGTAAGATGATGCGACCCGACTGGTGGTTAAGTGTAGAATGGTTGGTGATGGTCAACACGGCCTCGCCAGCATCAGCAGCGATCACCTGAGGCGATACCTCTAGTCCCGAAGAGGCCGAGACTTTGACGTCTTGAGTCAACCCTACGGTGGAGACAACAATGCTTTTTGAGGCACCTGTCCCATCGAGAACGATCCGTTCTGGCAGCGTCGTGCTGGCCTTTCGCAAAGGAGCGCCTTGCTTATCGACAAATCCAATCGACAGCACTTCGTCGGTTTCCTGCCCAAATGCCATTGTCGGAATGACCAAGGCAATGACCATCAGGCAAAGAACCAACGTCGAACCAATACTTTTTTTCATAAATTCGCTATTTATTTATGTTAGTATTCGAATAGATACATAGTTTCACGATGCAAAATTATAACAACTTTTCCAAAAAGCGGGTAAAAAAAACGTAAAAGAGGGCGAAAAATACGTACCAAAAGCTACAATTACTACATTTTCCACCCTTTTTATTTGCAAAATCAAACAAAAAGCAATAATTTTGCAAAATCTTTCAACTTTTACACGATTCCTAACTAATATTCAAATCCCAAACAAAGAAATGAAAAAGCTATACAAAAAGCCAGAAGTCAAGATGCTGACAACGTCCATCTTAAATATTCTTGCAGCATCAGGACCTGGTCCCGCTGGTGATGGCGACACGCCTATTGTTGTTCCCGCAAAAGAAGAAGATGCATCTGCCATCACCACCCACAGCGTATGGGATGACTAATACCGAAAACACATAACGAACAAAAACAGAAGAAGATCCTACCATTATGAGAAAACTTTTCGTCATACTCAGCCTGATCATCGCCGTCAATGCGCTCGCAGCTCCCGTCAGTCGTGAACAGGCCATGAAAGAGGCCGCAGCATTTGTTGCCCAAAAGTCTCCTACCCATGCTAAAAAGCTGATGAAGTCGCCTGCCATGCCCCAAGCACTGAAAAGCGAAGGCAATAGCGACGAAGCCTATTATTATATATTTAATGTAGGCGATGGCAACGGATTTGTCATCGTATCAGGTGATGACCGTACTGAATCCATCCTTGCCTACAGCGACGAGGGAGCCATCGATCCGGCTCACATGCCCGACAACATGCGCTGTTGGCTCAACAGCTATGCCGATCAGCTGAAGGCTCTCGACAAGATGGACGACCTCGAAGCCGCGCAAGCAGTGGGCACCGCTAGAAAAGCACGCGTAAACACGCACAACTCCATTGCCCCACTTATCACTACCAAGTGGGACCAGGCGACACCCTATTGGAATGATTGTCCACAGTTCATGAACTCCGACGATCCTGACGATGGCTACGAACTGGCCTACACGGGATGCGTAGCTACCTCCATGTCGCAAATCATGTACTTCTACAAACAGCCGAAAAGCATCAGTGAACCCATTCCTTCCTACACCTTTAACGTTGTGGGCGACAACTTCAACTACTCGACCGTGACGATGGAGGAACAGCCTCCTACAACTTTCGACTGGGAACACATGCGCGAAACATACACTGGTGCTGAGGACGAGGTCTACACCTCTGCCGTATCCCAACTGATGCTCTACGTAGGATGCTCCGTTAAGACGCAGTACGGCATCTCTTCATCGGGTGCCTACACCGATGACATCCCCAAGGGATTCGCTCGCTTTGGCTATGGGGCAAAGATAGCCTTCCGAACCGACTACGATCAGACCGAATGGGAAGACCTTGTCTACAGCGAACTGGCTGCCGGACGTCCCATGATCTACAACGGAACGGCTGGTAGCGGTGGCGGACACTCGTTTGTCTGCGACGGATTCGAATACGGCGACTACTTCCACATCAACTGGGGATGGGGAGGCATGGGCAATGGCTTCTTCCAACTCAGCATTTTGAACCCCTCTGCCAGTGGCATAGGAGGCTCCTCGTCGTCGGAAGGCTACAACATGAAGCAGAACATCATCTACGAAATACTACCTGGAACGGCACAAGGTGGTGGCAGCGACGACCCCGAAGAGGTTGAAAACAAACTCACCGTAACTGCCATCAGTGGTACCAGCTATGCTTTCCTTGGGAGAGACAAGCTAAGCGATCCATTCAAAATTGGCGACACACGCCGTGTGAAGGTTAGCTTTGCCGACCATTTCAACTCAGGACAGAAGTACGAAGTGGCATTAGGCCTTTACAATCCCAACAACCAGGCACTTGAGGTGATGGGCAATTCAGTTTGGAACGCAGGAGTAGTGACTACTGCAGCCCTTGGTGACACCCATGAATTCGGAGCAGGCTTGAAGCCCAGTGGATATGGCCCCGATCCACGTATCACCTTCGGAGCTGGCAAAACTGGCGACTTCCACATCGTGCCCATCTACAGACTCCTAGGCACAGACGAGTGGCAACTCATGGACAAGGCAGACCGCTATTACATTGAAGTGTCGCTCTACTCCACCATGACATCAGATCCCATCTATCATCCCGAGAAGAAACTGGAGGTTAGCTTCGTTTCCTTCACAGGTGAAGACAAGGTGGGCTCCAAGGAACAGGTGCATGCCACCATCGAAAACTATGGTGACGAGCGCTTCTTCGGCAACCTCTACCTGGACTTTGGCGGCCAGCAACTCGACGAATACTCGCAGTACACGACCGTCGTGCAAGCCGAGGTGCCTGCACAGGGTTCCAGTGTCGTCACGTTTAATGTCACTCCGGAATCGGCTGGCGTCAAGACTGTCTACGTAATGACCGAAGATGGCTACGGCGGCTATGACGTACTGCCCGGAACCATCGCGAAAATTGAGATCAGAGGTGTGGAAGAAGCCGAGATGGACCTCAGTGTCGACATCGAAGCCACCAATGCCGAGTCCACCGACGACGAGAACGTCCATGGCGTCATCTTCGATAGCCATGCCAGGTTCAAGGCTACCATCACCAACAACTCTACCGGCGAATACAATAAGTACGTGTTGGCACCGCTCTTCATCGTCCATCGCAACGAGGACGGAACCGTCGGTGCAGGCTCAATGGTCACTTACAAGCAGCAGGCTGTATCCATTCCTGCTGGTGGCTCAAAGACCTACTTCTTCGAATTCGACAACTTGGCCTACGGATCGACCTACTCCATGAACATCTATGCCCGCAACAACGTGCCGCAAGAGGAGGAAGGAACCCACGTCGAGAACATCGTGGAGAAGGGCAAGTCGAAGTATTACGAGATTGAGCGTGGCATCGTCACCTGGAAGGGCGACGGAACACGTCAGGGCAACAAGCCCGTTGAAGGCTTTGTAGTTCCCGAAGACGTTGCTGCCGTGCTGCTCGAAGGCCTCAACCTCGGTAACATCGCAGCCAACAACAACCCCAATACGCTCTACTTCCTTGGCGAAGGCGAGACAGCTCCTGCCGGTCTCGAGGGTAAAAACATCGTGACTGGATCGCAAGCCGACGTCATCGCACTTGAGGATGGCAACGACTTCTACACGCCACAGACGTTTACTGCTTCGGAAATCAGCTACAAGCGCACGTTCTCTCAGGGACATAACAATAAGGTTCGTACAGGATGGTCGACCATTGTGCTGCCCTTCCAGCCCACAAAGGTCATGAACCTGACCGACGGAAAACAACTCGACTGGTTCCATTCCAGCACCGACAGTGGCAAGCAGTTCTGGCTTTGCGACTTCGCCGAGGAGGATGGGCAGACCGTTTACTTCCGCAACGCGCCCGAAATGCTGGCCAATGTGCCTTATCTCGTGGCAGTTCCCGACAACGCATGGGGTGCCGCATGGAACCTCGTGGGTAAGGAAATCAGCTGGAGCACTACCAACGCCACCGTGAAACCCGATGCCATTGCCTACACCAGCGGCCAGAACATGGCCTTTGCCGGCTCTGTCTATAAGCAGAACCTGCGCAATGTGCTCGGACTTACTGCCGACGGAAGTCAGTTCAGCAGCAGTGGTGCACAGAATGTCGACGCTTTCCACGCCTATTTCAAGTCCATTGGCGAGACACCATACTTTGCCAAGACGGTTGACATCGCCATTATTGGCGAAGAAACTGACGGTATCGCCGCTCCCAGCCTCGCTGAAGAGACTGAACAGACAGGAGTCATCTACGACCTCAGCGGCAGAAGACTTTCTACGCCCAGTTCGCAGTACTCAACCCTCCCGAAGGGAGTCTACATCATCAACGGCAAGATAGTTATCAAGTAAGATTTCGAATTCCTGAGAACCATATAACACATCAAAGGCACAGGCAGACGACCAAACATCCGTCTGCCTGTGCCTTTTCCCTTTCTTCATCCGATGGCAACAAGCCATCTCACTACCCAAAAAACATTCCTATCGGCCTCCTAAATCATAGCTATTGGCCACGCAAAGCATTGATATAGACCCCAAGAAGCATTGGTATAGGCCTGTAAAAGCATAGCTATGGAACTGCAAAAGCATAGCTTCAGCCATGTAAAAGAATAGCTCTCGGCTCGCTATAGCATTGCGTTCACGAGTCGGGAGCTATGTGTTTGAAGGACTGGGAATCACTATGAGAATAAGCGCTCAGTGCCCTACTGCTCGTCAGGCTGCTGCCCGTCGTGCGCCTTCCACATGCACTCGGTGATCTTCATGTCGGTGAAGACGGCCGTGAAGGACGATTCCTCAGGCGAACAAGCATAGATGCCGAAGCTGATTTCGTCGGCACCTGCATACATGTGGCAGATGCGCATCTGGCTGAACTCGTTTCCATCAGTGGAACATTCGATGCAGTAGTCATCCTCGCGGCGTGAGAAGCGATACCACATGGTCTTCACATCGGCAGGGATAGCTGTCGTGGCCCAGTCGGAATAGCCATTGTTGGTGGCCACGGAACCAAGATGCTGGAACTGGTCGTTCTCGTATTCAACCGATCCCTTCAGCCAGTTCTCACTGTCCAGATACATCACAATTCCACATTGGTCGAAGCGCTGATGGCTTTGTGTGAAGTCGGTCTTGACCACGAAGCTGAAGAACTTTTCACGCGTCTTCATCTGCAATACCGGTGCATTGTCGTTCTGGAAATGGTAGTAGGTGCGCTGCCACAGGTCTGTGTGCGGTGCCGTCGTGATGGCAAGCGTGTCGCCTTTGATCTCAAAACCGCCAGGTTCCCTTGTCCACTGAAGGCTGTTCAGGTCGACACGGCCACTATCGGCCAACGCTAGCTGAACATTGTCGGTAAATGCTTCGCCTGACTCCTTCTGAGTCTGCTGTCCACAGCCCACAAGCATGAGGCCAAGGCTGAGCAATGTGAAAATGTTTTTGTTCATGGTTACATTCATTTTGTATAACTTGTTTCTCCATTGGGTTCACTCTGCAAAAGTACAAATAATCTCCAAGATAAACAAATAAATGCCAACTGTTTCCAAACGAAAGCAGGAAAAGACGAAAAGTGCCCTGCATCCATCGTCGGACACAGGGCGCTTCGTGCGATGCTGCCGTTGCAGCACTCCTTTCAGTAATAATCAATCATCTATATGAACTACACTTCACTTTCGGTTACCCCTCTCATGTGGAGAGGGCGGGCCGAGCCTTACCCAATCTCAATCTGGCGCTCCACCTTTGTGCGTGCCTGCTCGGTCTTAGGCAGGTCGACGGTCAGCACACCGTGCTCAACACGAGCCACAATCTTGGCCTTTTCCACATCGTCAGGCAGTATCAGTGTCTGCTCAAACTTCGTGTAGTTGAACTCGCGACGCAGGTAGCGTGAGTGCTTGTCGTCAGTTGTTTGCTCCTGCTTCTTCTCCATCTTGATGACAAGGTTGCCATCCTCGTTGATGTTCACGGCAAAGTCCTCCTTCTTCAGACCCGGAGCGGCAAGCTCCACTATGTATTGATCGTCGTTCTCAACCACGTTGATGGCTGGAGCTGTGGCGTTTGCACGCGGCATAAAATCGTTGTAGAACAAATCGTCGAACACGGTTGGCATCCAATTTCTGTGATTCTGTCTCATAATCTTTACCTCCATTTATTTTTTAGTTGATGTTTTAATTTGTTGAAAATTTCTGTTTGCTTTTTCGTTTGAGTTCCTTTCGTCGCTCACCCATATATTTGCAACCTTCATGCCATTGACTTAAAAATGTCAATCTGTCATACACACAAGACAAATTGTCGCATTTTAAGGAAAAAGGCACCGCTATAGACATCAAAACAAAAAACTTTGCTTTTTGCTTTGCCCTTTAATCGTTTATTCGTATCTTTGCGACACAACTCACTAAACAATACTTTAACACATGATGAAAACTTTCAAAAACATTGCACTCGCCATGGTGGCGAGCCTCATCACTACAAACGCTATGGCACAACAGACTCCGAAACTCAGTGCAGAGAACATCGATGAAGTGCTGAAGGCTATGACTCTTCAGGAAAAAGCAAGACTTCTCGTGGGCAGTGCCCGTGACTTCTTCGGCGAAATGGCCGTCGTTGGCGGCAGCGCCGACTATGTACCGGGAGCAGCAGGCTCAACAGCCTTGATCCCACGTCTGGGCATTCCAGCCACCGTACTCACTGACGGCCCTGCCGGTGTGCGCATCAACCCCACGCGTGAGGGCACTACGGAAACCTTCCATGCCACAGGTTTTCCCATCGGCTCGTGTCTTGCAGCATCGTGGAACAGCGACTTGCTGTACAAAGTGGGCAAAGCCATCGGTAACGAAACCATGGAATATCGCTGCGACGTCATCCTCGGACCAGGCCTGAACCTGCACCGCAACCCACTGTGCGGTCGTAACTTCGAATACTTCTCGGAGGATCCGTTAGTAACGGGAAAGATGGCAGCCGCCTATATCAACGGTGTACAGAGCCATGGCGTAGGCACATCAGCAAAACACTATGCCGTGAACTCGCAGGAAACCGACCGTACAAGTGTTGACGAACGCTTGTCGGTACGTGCGGCACGCGAACTCTACCTGCGTGGCTTCGAGATTGCCGTGAGGGAGAGCCAGCCTTGGACCGTGATGTCGTCTTATAACTCGGTGAACGGCCAATACTCCATGGGCAACCACGACCTGTTGACGAAGATTCTGCGCGACGACTGGGGATTCAAAGGCATCGTAATGACCGACTGGATAGGCATCCGCGAAGGTCTGCGCACAGCCGATGAGGTTGCAGCGGGCAATGATTTGCTTGAACCAGGGCAGAAACGGCAGGCTGAACAGATCATCGAAGCAGTGGAAAAGGGCGAACTGAGCATGGCCGACGTGGATCGCAACGTGCGCCGCATGTTGGAGTACATCGTGAAAACACCGAGTTTCCGCCGCCATGCCTTTACCAACAAGCCCGATCTCACCGCCCATGCTGCACTCGCACGGGAGGCTGCCACGGAAGGCATCGTGTTGATGAAGAACAAACCTACCCCCAACCCCACCCAAAAGGGCAAGGAGACTCTCCCTCTGACCGTCAAAAAGGATGGAAGCAACGTGGTCGTAGCGTTGTTTGGCGTGGGCAGCTACCACATGCTTTCGGGAGGCACCGGCTCGGGACGTGTTCACACTCCGTATATTATAAATATGGTGGAGGGCTTGAAGAACGCAGGCATCGGAACGACTAAGATGCTGACAGACGTATATAATAAATATGTACCCTATGCGCGCGCAAAGTTCCAAGCCGACAACCACACTGGCGAATGGTACCTTCAGGATGCGTGGGGCGATCAGAAACTTCCCGAGATGCCTGTGGGCAAGAACATGATCAACCATGAGGTGAAGGAGGCCGATGTGGCCATCATCACTATCGGACGTCAAGCCGGCGAGGGTGGCGACCGCGATGCCGAACGGGAGTTCTACCTGAACACCGACGAGCAACAACTCATCAAGAACGTCAGCGAGATCTTCCATGCCGAAGGAAAGCCTGTGGTGGTGGTCATCAACAGCGGATCGGTCATTGAGACATCGTCGTGGCGCGACAGGACTGATGCCATCGTCTGTGCCTGGGAGCCTGGAGAGGAAGCAGGAAACGCCATCGCCGACGTGCTGACAGGTAAGGTTTGTCCATCAGGAAAACTCACGATGACATGGCCCATCAGCGTCTACGACCACGCATCGTCGCGCCACTTCCCCAGCCGCAACAAGGTGAGCAACCATGAGGAAGACATCTACGTGGGCTATCGCTACTTCGACACCTTCAACAAAGACGTCTCCTACCCCTTCGGCTACGGCCTTAGCTACACAGCGTTCGAGTATTCAAAGCCTAGCGTGAAGGTTAAAGGTGATCGCATTACGGTAAGCGTCAGCGTGAAGAACACAGGTAATGTCAGTGGAAAAGAGATAGCGCAGGTGTACGTCAGTGCCCCCGCCGGACAACTGGAGAAACCTGTTCAGGAACTGAAAGCCTTTGCCAAGACACGCGAGCTGAAGCCGGGCGAAAGTCAGGTGCTCACGATGGAACTGCAACGCCGCGACCTGGCCAGCTATGACGAGACCAACTGCCAATGGCTCACAGAAGCCGGCACCTACACATTCCGCATTGGCGCTTCAAGCCGCGACATCCGCCAAACCGTAACCGCCAAGGTAGCACAGTACACCGAAAAGACCAGCGATGCCCTGCGCCCGAAGCAGGAACTGAAGCTGCTGAAACAACAATAGGAATGGGTTAGCCGCACTAACACACTGCTTTAGAGAACCTATCCCATAGAGGTAGAGGCATTACAAAGTAGTGACAACAACGTTACCAAGATAGTGTTGACACGTTATCAAGACAGTGGTAACAAAAATGGCAACCCTTTACGCAAATGAGAGAGAGCCGCAACCATTCACAGTTCGCGGTTCTCTCTCTTATCATCATGCTCTGGAAGAACACATGTTATAAATCGAAAGGTAGTTTTATACATTTTCAAAGGCAATGATTATTATTTAACATATTCGTATCACCCTTTTCCAATAGGCATTACAATCATATTGGAAGAGAAAGTTGCCCCCTTTTCCTGAAAAAAGCCTGCATAAACTTGCTTTTCAACGTAAATTCATACAAAACATGAACAAAACGTTAAAATAATGCCATAAAAATTGATATTTTATCACTTTTATTTGCACGATTAGTATTTTTTGCTTATTTTTGCAACCAAAACATAAAACTCGTTAAAAAACATCTAACACACTCAAACATGATATATACAAAATTCATACAATGGGTATGCGAGGTAAAAGGGTTGTAACGTTTTTCGCTAAGTAGAAAGATTTTAATTTTTCACTTATACATTAATTAATTTAAAGAGAGAGAATTTATGGTAAAAAAGCTAACTATGTTTTTGGCCGCCCTGCTGCTCACAGCAGTAAGTGCAATGGCCCAGACACAAGTCCGCGGTACCGTAGTGTCTCAGGAAGACGGTCTTCCCATCGTGGGTGCTGCCGTCCAGATCGTAGGCACAAGCCAAGGTACTGTGACGAACGGCAATGGTGAGTTCCAGCTGACCGTTCCGTCAAGTGGTGCCACGCTACGCATCTCTTATCTCGGTATGCAGACCATCAATGTGACTGCCGCCCGTACGATGCGTATCGAGATGCTTTCTGACAACAAGATCCTGAACGAGGTGGTTGTCACCGCGCTCGGTATCAGTCGTGAACAGAAGACGCTCGGCTATTCCGCGCAAACCATTGACAACGCCCAACTTACCGAAGGTAAGGTGACTGATGTCACTTCGGCCTTGGCTGGTAAGGTAGCCGGTGTGCAGATCAACGCCACGTCTGGTGACCCTGGTCAGGCTAACTCGGTGATTATCCGCGGTATCAGCTCGATTAACGGTAACAACCAGCCGCTGTACGTCATCGACGGTGTACCCCTCCAGAGTACAACTCGTCTGGCCCAGCAGCATCAGAATGCCATTGGTGGTATCACGAACGTGAACCCGAATGACATTGAGAATATGACCGTGTTGAAGGGTGCCGCTGCTACGGCTCTCTACGGTTCGCGTGCTGCTAACGGTGTGATCCTTATCACCACAAAGAGCGGTGCCAAAAACGGTGCCCGCAACTTCTCCATCAGCTATGATGGTAGCGTACAGTTCCGCCAAGTGGCTAACCTGCCGAAGTTACAGAACAAGTTCGGACAGGGTTGGAACGGCCGTCAGACCTTCATTGAGAACGGTTCGTGGGGTCCCGAGATGGACGGTTCCGAGCAGGTTTATGGTCCTATTTGGAACGGCCAGCAGCTTATTCACAAGTATGAGGCAGCCGAAAACAACATTAAGGATTTCTTCGATACTGGTGTCAGCACCAACCACAGCGTTGCTTTGAGCGGTGTCTCCAGCGACTCGAAGATGACTTACTACCTGAGCTATTCGTACACGAGCGACAATGGTATCATCCCGAAGGATAAGGATACCTACAAGCGTAACACCATCGCTTATCGTGGCAGCTATCAGGCTACCGACTGGTTCAAACTCTCCTCGAGTGTGAACTTCACAAAGAACAACACCAACACCGTGGGTCAGTATCAGGGTACCTCGATGATCGATGGTATTCTTGAGTTCCCGCGCGACATCTCCCTCGTCGACCGCAAGAATCTCAACAGTGCTTTCGACACTCCCGAGGCTTGGTACACACCTTATGGTATCACCAACCCCTACTGGGCTATCGAGAACAACTACAACCACCAGGATGGTAAGCAGGTGTTCGGTAAAATTCAGGCCGACATCAAGGCTATGAAGCAGCTCACCTTTACCTACCGCTTCGGTTTCGACTACACTGACTTCGACTTTAAGATCGGTTATCCTCAGATCAATCTCGACGATGCTCTGATTTGGGACGACTATGGTTATCCTCCCTCAAGCATGAACCAGGATGGTTATGTCTACACACAGTATCAGCGCAACTATGAGTTGAACCACGACTTCCTCGCCAACTGGCAGGATAAGTATCTGGATGGCAAACTCGACGTGAACATCAATGCTGGTGTCAATATGAACGAGCGCTACCAGACATGGCTGCAGGGTGAGACCGACGGTCTGACTTTCGAAACTGGTTTCTGGGATCTGAGCAACGGTGCAACAAAGACAGAACTTTCAGAGAGCCAGTCAAAGCGCCGCCTCGTAGGTCTGTTCGGCGACATCACCTTAGGTTGGGACGACATGCTCTACCTTGGCCTTACCGCACGTAACGACTGGTCGTCAACGCTACCTAAGGAGAAGAACAGTTACTTCTATCCCGGTGCTACACTGAGCTGGATTTTCACACGTCTGATCCCGAAGAACAACATCCTCGACTTCGGTAAACTGCGTCTGGCTTATGGTAAGACTGGTAACGACGCCAGTGTCTATCAGATCTATCCCAACTATGCACAGTCGGCAAGCCGTGGTTACTATGGCGTAGACCTTACTAAGTTCCCATTCAATAGCGTTAACTCTTTCCAGGCATCCAGCACAGCAGGTAGCTCAAGCTTGAAGCCTGAGATGACCACTGAGTTCGAGGCAGGTCTGAACTTAGCCTTCCTGAACAACCGCATTAATGTCGACTTCTCGTTCTATACTCGTACTACGAGCGACCAAATCTTCACGTTGCCCGTCGATCCCGCTACAGGTTACACCTCCATGGTGACCAACTTCGGTGAGGTGCGCAACACTGGTGTCGAGTTGCTCGTCAACACCACACCTATTCGCACACGTGACTTCCGTTGGGATTTGGGCTTCAACTTCTCGAAAAACAAGAATAAAGTGCTCTCGATGCCTGCAAGCCTTGAAGGCGGTATGGTCAACGTCAACCAGTTCTCGGCCGGTAACGACGCCGTTTACATGCGTGCTGTTGAAGGTCTGCCCATGGGTGAACTCTTCACCTATCTGCCGCAGTACGACGAACAGGGCCGTATCGTTGTAGGTGCCAGCGGACAGCCGCTGCTCACCGACGAAGTGCAGGACACTGGCAAGAACGTCAACGCCGACTGGACTGGTGGTATCACCACTGCTCTGACATGGAAGGGCCTGACGCTGAGCGCAGCTCTTGATATCCGTAAGGGTGGCTATATGTTCTCGCGTACGAAGAACCTCATGCAGTTTACCGGTAACGGCGAATTCACGACTTATAACGACCGTCGCCCGTTTGTCATTCCCAACTCTGTGGTGGGTGCATACGATGCCGATGGCAACCTGACCATTGTTGGTGAGAACACCACTCCTATCTACCTCGACGACAGCA
>JAEEGL017260807.1_pt1 | contig 13194 bp, 4 predicted proteins | sample 9134231 | NCBI WGS metagenome assembly JAEEGL01 (sample SAMN16246548, study PRJNA631951) | gut metagenome | biome: gut microbiome; feature: rumen; material: fiber-attached | host: Bos | place: Iran: Karaj | collected 2018-10
GCATACAATAATTTCACATATCCATCACAGTTGACCTATTACTGTAACTCTGGACTATGGCAATCAACTGATGGTAAGCACAATGCCGACTATCCTACTACATCAGCAGCTTGGATAACATCAAGTAACTGGACAGGATGGAATGACAATGCTGTTAGTGCTGCTACACGTGCCGTGGCAATGAAAGATAATATTACTTATGGTGCCGCTCAGCTTATTTCAACAATCAAATTGGGAGAAGGTGTTGGAACCACTACAAATGCATTGGAAGATAACGCAAATAATGTTACTGGAGGAGTTACTGCTAATAATGTGTTCGATGGAACTTCTGACGCTAAGACTATCACACTAAAAGTACATAGTATGTTGATTGGTGGTCAGCCTACAAATTCAGGATATGACTACCTACCTTTGGCTAACAATGCATCAAGAGTAATATACGATAAAATTTCTGATACAGGAACAGCTTTGACAACAGATGGAGCAACCAACTATACTCTTGTTATGGATAACTACACAACAGAAGCTACACAGTCAACAGTGAACATCGCATTGGAAATGACTGCAGATAAGGATTTCTATGGTGCAAGTGGTAAGATTAAGAGTGGTCAGAAATTTTATCTTATTGGTTCTCTTAACCCTGCAGACGGAGGTGATATAACCTGGGCAGATCATAAGAGTTTTAAAGATGGTGACAATGGCTATAACAAAAATCGTGTATTCATTCGTGATGCAAAAACCATTGCAACTTTCACTCTGCAGAAGAATAGTCTGAAAAACGCATATTCAACAATTCCTGACTTGCGTTCTATACAGATGCTCTTCGGTATATCTGTTGACCTTGCTTGGAAGGCAGGCTTGACATTTAATGTAAATATTGGTGAATAACACTACGAGGCATTGATACTTAAACAGAAAATAGAATATTATCTTGTGGGGATTGTTATTGTAACAGTCCTCACTGGATGTTCTATGATTGATGAGAATTTAGACGACTGTGGAGAGCAGACGGAGATAAACTGCGAGCTACAGCTGATAACGAATGTATCTACAGAGATTCATACACAGTTGAACGTGCAGACTGATGCCACATTTGCGGAAATACTGAAAAGTAATTTGAGCTATGTCTTCACCGACTTTGCAAAAGACGTGTCACTCTCCTTCTATGGTACTACGGCAGACTCGACATTATTATATAGTGACAGTCACATAATGAACGACTCTGAACATAGTTACACGCTCTATATTCCCCGTAGAAAATACTTCCATTTAGCATTAGCCAATATAGAAGATAACTCAGTGCTAAAACTGGAAAATGCCGATAATTGTCATATGACATCATTGCATCAGGTTGCAGCAGACACTATAGAATCGCAAAACACAGGTGTATTTACAGCAAGACAACTGATGGAAATGGTAGAAGGTGTTGACCAGACATTCAATGTAAGGTTGTATATGGCAAACTGCGCGACGGTATTGATGATTGACCCACAAGGGCACGACATCAGCAATATGCGCGTGTTTACAACAGGTTTTGCTTCAGCTTTCTATATTGCAGACAGCTTGTATGAATATAAGAAGCCTTCCCCTATTGTTCGAACCAGAAAGATAGAATCTAACGATAGTAGATATGTTGGTTTCGTTTCTGTTAACCTACCATCGTTAGATCCAGGAGCACGAACACGTACTGTTGTTGAGACAACAGAACCTTTCGTGGCAGCGTCTGGAGAGGATGCATTGTGGGAGTTCCGTGTCTATCAGCCACAGGATAACGGTACAACAACTGAGACTGTTCTGCACATAAATGAACCTCTTCGCGCAGGTCAACTGAAAATTATTAAAGCTCGTATTGGTGAGAATGGACAAATAGAGAGCGAGACACCTAACGTAGGTATCAGTGTTACTCTCGATTGGAAAAACGGAGGAACATTCGTTCCTGACTTATAAGTATGAAGTGTGATAAGAAAATAATGGGACTACTGTTGACAACAGCAGTACTAACTGCAGGTTGCAACAATGATGACAAGCATATCGCAAACGAAAAGCTTGTCAACGTTGAAATGGCTTGTGCTTTCTCTTCGTACAAGAATAGCAGTTCGTCACGAATGACTTCAGATGTAATTTCAGGCACAGAAAGTAGCCCACGTTTACCAAAGTTTGTACATATCATACCACTAATAAATAATGATCCTGCTAATATTGATGTGAGTTGGAAAGAACCAGTTAGCAAGGAAAATCCAAATTCAAGGTTCTATTGTTCAAACTTCTGTAATTTGAGTGTGGGTGTCAATGGTTTTCTTGTTTATGGGAGCGTTGCTAATAAACCAGCTACAGCGACAGCTAGTGTAAAGATGTATAACGGCAGTCTTATAGAAGACTTTCCTGAACCAATAAAGGATATTAATGATTATCAAGAGGATGTTTCGTTTAGTCTTGAACAAATTTATACTAATGAAAATGTGGTACCAGATGATGCTCAGACTCTCGCTGATCTAATGACAGATATTGCTAAAGCAGGAGACTGGAACAACTCACAGGATACAGACGTTAAAGCGCTTTTTGATAAATTTACTAACAAAGGAAAACCACTCCCAGGCTCTGCAGTCAGCCTAAGAAAATGGGTAGAGAATATAAGAACAAGTATCAGCGAAATATTGAACGAAGGAAATTCATCCGTCCTTGGAGCTGTTGATGCTATGGCTGCAGAGAAGTTAGAGGCAATAAACTCTTACACATACCCACGTAATTTAGAATTACCTGATGGTGCTGCAATACTTCGCTGGGCAGATGTAAAAGTGGGCAACGAGACAGTAAAGAAGTTTATTCCACAGATACGCTCGACAACACTCGATAATATCAACTCTATGGCACGTTTTGCTTATCCTGCCCCACTCTATTATTTTGGTGCCAGCGAAATTAAAGCGTCAGATGAAGTAGTTGACTTGTTGACAACATATGATAATGCCATTTCTGACGGAACAGGTACAGCTTGGGATAAAGTGTTAGCTAATCAGGCATTTAATAAAACTACAGTTACCCCTAATACGAAGACAGTGGTTCTCACCAAACCCATACAGTACGCTGTAGCTCAGCTAAAAGTGAATATTAAGGCCTTATTTGCAACACTGAAAGATGCTGAGGGTAGAGACATATCGGTGGGCGCAACATCATTCCCTCTTACTGGTATAATAGTTTGTGGACAACGCTCTTTGGATTACAAGTTTGAACCTAAGGAGGTACAAGAAGGTTCTGTTTCTGATGCTAATGTTTTGTTTATCTATGATAATCAGGTGGAATCAAACAGTTATCTTACTGCTCAGGACGAATGGAAACCTGGTTGTAATACAATGGTATTTCAAAGCTATAAAGGCGAGGATGTAAATATCATTCTGGAGTTCCAAAACAATGGTACAGATTTTAATGGCATTGACGGAGTTATTTATAATGGTACACGATTCTATTTGATAGGAAAAGTAGAACCTGCACTATACAATTTAGAAGATCCAAACGTGAATATTGAGAATAAAGATCAAGTATTTACAAAGGACTATATAACAACAGTAAACATGACTGTTTCTTCACTTGCAAGAGCATATAATACTCCGCCAAACTTATTAATGAGCAATCTGGAAATAGGCGTAGAAACAACACCACAGTGGGAAGGGGCAACCCCTACGGTCATCAGACTGGATTAAGTGGCATAAGTGCATTAATAGCAAGGAAAAATGAAGAAAGAGATTAAAAATATTTTATTAAGTTGGTTGAACTGTTTATTATTACTGTTATTGTTAAACGGTTGTAACTCTCCGGTTGACGATGGAGGAACAGAGAATCCATCACAACCCAAAGGGAAACCTGTGCTTAAAATATACCTCTTTGCACCAGATAGTCCTATTGTGACGCGTGCAAGTACAGGCTATGTAGATGCATCAGATGCAGAAAAAGAAATACATACTATTGATGTGTGGGTGTTTGAGCATGAACTGCCAAATAAAAAAGTAAGCTATATTCATTTGGACAACCTCTCATTTACTGGTCAGAAAGAGATAGCAATGGAGATCAGTAATCAGTTTGCTGAGCTCCCAAAGAAACCAAATGTGGACATATATGTTGTAGCTAACAAAGAAAGTTGTGGTCTGCAGGAACTTGGCAAGGAAACCACTCTTGATGAACTGAAAGAAGCTGGCATTGGTACTGCTTATTTCGGAGCTGCTAATCCTGTGAACGAAGTTTCCGACATGGGACTTCCTATGTCAGGAATCTTGGAAAACCAGATTATTTCCGGTATTCCACCTGTATATACGGCTATGAGTAATAATGTAAAATTGGTACGTGCCGTATCAAAGATACGTTTTATCCTCACTAAGTCGAAAAATAATCCGCCAACAATATCAAATCTTAGCATAAAGTTAAATGCAAACATGATACCTAATGCAGAATATCTGTTTCTGAATGGTATTTACCCAGATCAAAAAATACGAATCAAAATTGTTGATGATAGCGATTATGAACCAGAGGCAACACTTCTTCCTGTAATAGCATCACCAACAATATACAGTTGCGAGACTCCAACCGACTATGCATACACAACAGAAACAGGGCAGAATTATGAAAACAAGATAAATAATGGCTTGAAAGATCCCGATGGACCCGATGAACCTGATCTTACCCAGGTTGGTGTTTTCTATCTGCGTGAGTCAGATAAGAAACTTGAGGGAACCATTTCATATACTGTAGTAACTGAGGCAGGTAATAAGGATAAAACAGCCTGCTTTATGATGGATACTGCAGGTGATTTTTCGAGAAACCACACATGGATAGTCTATGGTTATTTTCTTGGTAGTGGTGACCTAAAATTGAATATTGTTGATGTGAAGGGATGGACAGATGATTCTGATACTCCGAAAGTATATAATTGGTGATAGAATAAGAATATTTAGTTGTGAACAATAACAAAAGATATAATACAGGACTGTTCAGTGGCATAATGGTGTCACTTATAGTATTGTTGTCTGCCTGTTCTGGGGAGACAACTGTTGATGAGTATCAGGGTAGTCCTCTTCATATTTCAGCGGTGTCTCGCGCTTCCGGCGATATTACACATATCACAGAAGGAAAAATAAAACTATATGTCATGACTGAGAATGAAAAATTTTCGGAAGGAACATTCAGTACAGGATGGACAAATGACAATAATAGTGTTTTTGTAGGTGAGCAGACTCAATACTACATATATGGTTTTATGCCCAGCAATATTGCAAATAACAAAACAATATCAAAACCATCAGATGGGGGAACTTATGCTACAGGAGCAGATATTACTCTTGAAGGCTTGCCCATGTTCCCTAATGATGATATTTGCGTAGTTGTTGGAGTTCAGAAAGTTGATGCAGCACAGACTGTTGACAATTATACAGAACCTTTAGAAGGTAATTATAGCTTTATGTCAGGTCTTAATAACGAAAATTATGTAAATCTTCTAATGGATCATCTATATAGTCAGCTCATTCTTCAGTTTAATGTTGATGCAGACTATAATATGCTTAGACACATCAAGTTAAAATCCGTTACTTTAACCTCTACTTATGGTGAAACAGTTAATGCAAGTGTAAAATTCAGAGAAGGTAGCAGCCTGGGATTAAACACTGTAGTTTATTCAAAGAATACGGATGATGGCAGTGGGGATACAGAATCATTGGAAATTCTAAAAAGTACGGATGATGATGTCCTTCTGACAACATCGGCTACTGATGCTGTTTTTGGTCCTTTTAACTGTGCACCTTGCACTTTCGATGCTAATGGAAATAATCTCACGCTGACTTGTACATATGATGTCTATAATGTTGACGAAACAACTATTCTGCGTTCAAACTGTACTGTAACCAACAAACTAAAGGTAACCGGTATGGATCATGGAATACGGAAAAGACTTACAGTGAGCATAGCTCCTACATATTTGTATAATTTGTCAGATGACGATCTAAATAACCCTATAATGACTATAGAATGAGAATGTTACCATCATACAACATAGAAAAAAAACTTCTAACGGGCAAACTCGCAATCATTACGATGATGATCATGTTACTCTCTGTGCCAGCGCTGAAGGCACAGATAGTTATTGGAGGAAATGTATATGGAGGAGGTAATGAAGGCAATGTTGGTGGCTGTACATCGGTCACTGTAAGATCTGGTGACCTGAATAAGGTCTATGGCGGAGCTCGCATAGCAAATGTAGCTGGTAATTCTTACGTTAACATTGATGGTGAACATGCCTCTAACTATATTGTAATTAACTATGTTTATGGTGGTAATGATATAGCAGGAACAATAGGTACTAACCTAAGAACATTTGATTTACCTGCATCATTAACAAAGGCTGCAGAAAACAATATTGACGATTCTTGGAATGCATTTGTACGCATTTCATGCAAGACAACTGCTGAAGATATAAAATATACAGCTGAAGATATTGCTGCAGCACAAGCTGTAGATCCGCTCTTTAACAAAACTACCAACGATGTTAAGATAAAAGCAGGTAGTGTACTTCCTGATAATAAGCCAATATACATTGGTCAACTTTTTGGTGGCGGCAACGGTGAGTATTACTATAAAGATATTGATGATAAACACAATGTCTATGAGTCTGAAAATGCTTTTAACGCAGGAGAAGAGCCTATCATCTCAACTACTACCGATTTGATTGCGCCAACATTGAAAAAGACATATTTGGAAATTATGGGTGGATCAATCGTTTATGCGTATGGTGGAGGCAATAATGCCACGATATCAGAAAGAGCGATGGTTTATCTTGATAACCCAAGCAATGTTGTTAACAGCATAAAAGATGAGTCGAATCCACATGCTGATAATACCGGTGAGTTGTTAAACAATGAGCGATTTGAGAATATGATGGGCATTAATACTACATATTCTTACCCAAATAGTGATGCTTACCAGATAGGTCGCCTTTTTGGTGGTAACAACAAGGCCGACATGGCCATTCGTCCAAGATGGAACTTACAAAGAGGATCTGTTCGCGATCTCTATGGAGGTGGAAATGAGGGACGAATGACAAGTCATGAAGGTCTCCTACTACAAGTAGAAGGCTCGGGAATGAAGGTTGATAATGTATATGGTGGTTGTAGAAAAGCAGACGTTCTTCCATTATATGACAATGACGATAATCGTCCTGTACCCTATGCTGACATACAATTGGATCCTAACGAGAATCCTGGACATATTCCTGGTGGCTATGCTGCCCGTGTGAGAATTTTAGGTGGAGATGTAAATAATGTATATGGTGGTAACGACATCTCAGGTAACGTATATGGTGGTAATACTGTAGGTATCTTTACTACCATTCATGGCAATGTGTATGGTGGTGGTAACGGATCGTATGCTTATACAGATAATGCAAAGTTGGCAGAGAATCCACGATGGCATGATTTATACTATAACCCGAATAAAATCTTGGGACTTGAGGGCGACCAATTTACAGGTTTGCAGTCTGCAGAGGCTCTAAATATATTCCGACCAAATGCAGAGACCGTATCTATACTTGTAAGAGGTTCAAAGGATAAGCCTGTTGTTGTTGAAGGTTCACTTTATGTTGGTGGAAACAGTGCTTCTTTGCGCAAACAGACTAACAGAAGAGGAACGACTTCGAACGAAGAGAGTCCTACTCACTTGAAAATTGGATCATATGTTACAATAGATAATGTGTTCCTCGGTAACAATGGAGAGAACATGATTAAATACAATGAGGCAGAAGATCAAATTACATACAGAGGAGAGGGTGTGTTACGTACATTAGCAAGTACGAAAACCGCATCTGACGGGACAGACGCAAAGTTCAATCAAATGGTTCTGACAGATGAAACCACTTTCGCAAAATACATGGAAGGTTGCGCCATGAAGGTGAAACCGAATGTACTGTTTGAGTCAACAGGACGTGGCGATCCTTACGACTATATCCCCTACTCTACACAGTTTGGTTCTTTCTACTGTGGTGGAAATGTAGGTAGTATTCTCGTTCCAGGAAAAATGGTTGTTGACTTCAATCATGAAGTAATCATCTATGATAAGTTGGTTGGTGGCTGTAACAACGCCAAAGTGAATGCCACAGACCTCTATAATGCCGAATACACTGGTGGAATTATTGGTGATTATGAGGGATATAATCCTGATCTTGCTAATCAGCCAATAGGTGATAAACTTGAACTTAATCTTTCAGGTCTGATTGTAGAACCAAAGCGTTGGGCTACAGACAGTATAGATGGTCATAAATATTTGGAATGGAATACTTATATTGGCAATACACCTGTTACACCTATAACAGAAAACGAGAAGCCTGCATCAGTAGAAGATCCTATACATGCCAATGAAGATGACATGAATCGTCGTCTGGTTGGTGGTAATATTTATGGAGGATGTTACACAAGTGGAATTGTGAATGGAAATGTTACTATCAATATTAATTCTTCTATTATCAACCGTGAAACTCTTTTTGATAAAGTAGCTGTTAATTCGGAAAATGGTGAAGATAGTCTTTATTATAATATAGCCTTAGGCTATACAGATGAACATTATCATATCCTACAGCGTCGTACTGGTGTTGTACTCAGTCAGCAAGGTATGGACGTATTTGGTAAGTCTCTAAATATCTTCGGAGGAGGAAAAGGTGTTGATACTGAGATTTGGGGAAGTACAACCATAAATATGAATAAAGGATATGCTTTTCAGGTATTCGGTGGAGGTGAAGAAGGTGTAATCGGTAAGGCTAACGATGGTGACAATACGGTAACATATGACCATAATGGTAAAACCTATAAATACAATCCTGCATATAGCTGCCATGTTAATTTGAAAGGCTCTGCCCCTGGTGTGCCTCTGACATCAGAGTATAATTCAAATATGCCTGAGTGCGAATTCTTATATGGTGGTAGTTACGAGGGATTAATAGTTGGAAATACAGTAGTCAATTTAGGTAATGGCCGTATTTATAACTCATTTGCAGGCTCATGTGATGCCGATATTATGGGACATACGGAGACATATATTGGCTATCATCATCAGATAGAGGATGAAAAGGGCGTAGTTATTGGTGAGGTAGATGGATTCCCATATATACGTGATATGGCTTATGGTGGTAACGACTTAGGTGGTAAGATTTTGAATACGGCTGATTTCGCGTCACGCTTGCGCACCTATGATGCCAATGTAAGTAATGATACTAACAACTTTGATGTTAGCAGCAAAATCTATAAGACTGACTATGCCGATGATGCCAACCCTCACGTTACTAAAGCTACAGCCTATGTAGAGTATAGACAAGGACGAGCAGATGCCATCTGTGGAGGACATTATGGTACATATAACTATTCAGACAGTGCATATGTTCGTGATGATACTCACCCAAAACCATATATGGAGAATTCTTTCGTAAACTTCCGTCCTACGAGCAATGAAATACTTAGAAATCCGAATAAGATGAATATCGTTAACTATGTGTATGGCGGTAGTCAGGGCTTTGAGGGTGATTTCGACAGTAATAAGATGCAGAGCCGTAGTTACGTACTTATCGATATCCCACAGGATATGGACAACTATAAAAACATGGATGTTTTTGGTGCTGGAGCCTGGGGTGGTCTCGGTATGGATGGCGAAAAAATTGAGTCAAATACTGCGGAAGTTAATCTTGATAAAAAGTCTGCTATTATTGATCTTATACGTGGCCAGATAGATGCTGTATATGGTGCAAGCCACAAGACTGGAATAACCCGTCGTACTGTTGTCAATGTACCGGTTGGTTCAAATATTCACTTAAAGAATATATTTGGCGGAGCCTATGGAGAAAATCTGAGTAAAGGATGTGATGTTTACGAAGCTAATGTAAACTACAACAGTGCCGATGCTGTTGTGGAAGATGCTATCTATGGTGGCAACAATGCATATCGCCGTACATTATATGGCAGGGTAAATATTAATGCCCCTATATATACTGGTGAGGTAGATAACAATAATGTTGGTAAGCTCGCTACGGTATATGGTGCAGGATTCGGTGCTAATACATGGTCACAATATACAGAAGTAAACCTTAATAATGGTGCCAAGGTGGCTGAAGTTTATGGCGGAGGTCAGGCTGGTATGGTGATGAATAAGGCGTCTGTAGAAAAATGGGCTCTTGTTGCCCATGAGAAGCTTTTAGCTGATTATCAAACTAAGCTTGCTGCATGGAATCAGCTTAGCGGAGAAGATAGGGATAAACATAAAAAGCCAACAGAACCAGGAGAGATAAACTTACTGTTGGGTGACAACTATGAGGACCTTGGTCTTGAAGACCCTATCGTAAAATCAAACACACTGGGAATAGCCAATGAGACAGGTAAATTTAATACCAATGTATATATCCATGATGGAGCCATTGTAGATGTAAATCTTGTTGATAAGACTACTGGTCCAGCTTATGTTGGTGGTTATGCTTATGCAGGAGGATATGGATACAGTGATGAAGACGGAAGTGGTGATGTTTATGGTACTACATATATAAGTTTATTGGGCGGAGAAGTCAAGAAGGATATCTATGCCGGAGGTACAGTAGGATCTATTATGAACCGATATGTACCAGAGAAAGTGACAGAGAACTCGGTAGAGACTGACAACCAGAACTATTTTGTTGCCAGTACCTATGCCTATATTGAGGGTGGTACTGTGCGTAATGTATATGGTGGTGGCTGGCAAGGTAGTGTTGGAAAACATCAAGGAGCAACTATTGAAGTAAATGGAAGTAATAAATTCCTTCCTTTAGCAGGTGATACTGATGACGATGTACTTGGGGAGACACATGTAGTTATTGGTATTCGCAAGGATCTCCGTGATGATCAGAAACCATATGATGACCTTACTTCTCCTCTAACCTTTAAGAAAGGTGTACCTGCTATTCAGCGTAATGCCTATAGTGGTGGTGAAGGTGGTGCTGTTTACGGAACAGCCAATTTGATTATTAATAACGGATATATTGGCTATGTATTTGAGGACAAGGATGGTGAGAGTTATTCTAACTATTCTGACCACTACAAAGAGAAAATATATGACGAAACATGGTTCGGAGAAAATCCAGAAAACAGATTGGAGGACTGTGGCAATGCTTTTGGTGGTGGTTATGATGATCTGAGCTGTGTTGATTATACCAATATTAAGATGTATGGAGGAGTTATCCGTAATTGTTTGCTTGGCGGTGGTGAGATAGCAACCATAGGACGTGGAACAACAAAGCAGACAACAGGTGCAGTACGTGATCTTGATAAGGTATATAAGAATGGTAAGACTCATATTGAATTATACAACGGACATGTATTACGTAACGTGTATGGTGGTGGTAAGGGTTATAACAAACTAAAATATGGATTAGGTCATGAACTATATACAGACGGTTATGTTTTCGGTCAGACAGAGGTGTTTATCCATGGTGGTGAGATTGGTACTGTCGATGGCATAGACAAGGAATATGGCAATGTGTTTGGTGGTGGCGATATAGGCTATGTATATAGTAGTGCATATATTTACACCAAAGAAAATCCTGAGAGTACAGGTTCACCTGGACACATCTATTATAAGAATGCTGATGGTTCTTTGACTGAGGACTGCAAGGTAGTAGTAGCACCTTACCTGCAAGTAAAACCAGGCAATAGCATCTCATATAATGGAAAGGAATATTTAGGTTATGACTATGTTCCTACAGAATATCTGAACACATTAGGTAGGAAAAAATATGTTGAAACCAGTGGCGCTTCAATCAAGCAGTGGCCAGAGGCATGGAATCAGGTCATTACTGAGGAAAGTGAAAATGAAAAGAACATAGAACGAGGTGTAACTATACATAATGCTGTGTTTGGAGGTGGTAATGTATCTGCAAACAGTGACAGGACATATGCCAATGCTACAACGGTATATGGTAATGTTACAGCAACACTTTATGATGTGTATCATCGTGATTTTATTACAATAGGAACCGAACATACAGGTGGTCTGTATGGAGGAGGAAACTTCTCTATGGTAGATGGTTATCGTGAACTGAACATAACCAACTATGGTACAGACTACTTTAGCATGGATCAGCAGATTGACCTGACAACATATCGTTCGCTTACTAATCGTGAGCGTGCATATTTCAAACTGAAGTATGAGTGTAAGGTGGCAAACAAAGTGTTTACAAAGGAAGGTGAACCAAATTCCAGGGCTTATGCTTTAGGAGAAAAGATTGACGAGGATGTATATCTGAGATTATTGAATCAATATGGTGATCAAGTAGAGAACACATTCACCCCTTGGGGAATCTGCTCAATATGTGCAGGTCGTCTGTTGAACACTATTCAGCGTGCTGATTTCTGTGGTGTATTTGGTAGTCGTATGGTTTTACAAGGAGCTAAAGACCGTGTGGCTGATACAGAGCAGAATATGGTTTATACCATTAACCGTGTAGGTGAACTGTCGCTGAACAAGAAGAAATCTGTTATTGCCAGCGATTTGGTACTCAAGTCTAATGCTGTTTCAAACGAAGACTATGCTAATCCTGACGATGCTGTCCATGGTAACTACTTCGGTATCTACAGTGTTGTAAACTATCTGGGTAATCTAACAAGTGATCAACATTTTAATGATGCCTATGTTGGTTCGGCTGTCAATACTAATGTTGTGCCTGAGCAGCCATATCAAGGCGATGGAGTGACTACCTACTATACATATAAGGCTAACAATTCTACAAGTAATAGGCGTAACCTGGCAGAATGTCCTCACCAGGTGGCTTTAGCTTCTGGTGTTCATTTGGAGCTAATAAACGAAAGCGAGGATGTAGAAGAAAAGAATTATGGATATATTACTGGTGTTGTAGGTCTTGACCTCATAAATGTAAAGAAAGACAATGTGATAGGTGGTGGCTTTGTATATGCAAAGAACGAGCACCGTGTGCCAAAGTATTTCCCTAATAAGAAGAATGTTCTTTTGTCAGAATATAACCAGCAGACAAATGATGAAGCCATTACATACAAACGCTTCTGTTACTCACAGGCTGACGAGCCAAATAATGCAGGCGAATCAGCTAACTCAAGAACTATCAGTGGTAATAACGATGCTTATACTCTGAAGACATGGCAGACATCTGGAAACTTTATTCATAATACAAAGCATATTGTA
>JAEEGL010007132.1_pt1 | contig 13193 bp, 11 predicted proteins | sample 9134231 | NCBI WGS metagenome assembly JAEEGL01 (sample SAMN16246548, study PRJNA631951) | gut metagenome | biome: gut microbiome; feature: rumen; material: fiber-attached | host: Bos | place: Iran: Karaj | collected 2018-10
GACCCTTCAGCTATGCTCTTGTGACCGGCAGCGAAAATCCCGAGCTTCTCTTCTACGGACAAGTGGTACAATAAAACACAGATACAGTAAAACAAAGAAAAGCAGCGGCTCCTGAGCTTTGGAGCCGCTGTCTTATTTTGCCTTGATTATTCGATTTTCGCCATAAATGCTTTGTTATTCGATTTCCGCTGTGAATTGCGCTGTTATTCGATTTCTGCCGTAAATGCGCTGCTGGAGGCATCTGAGGGGAATATCAGTCCGCCCCTTGGAGACAGGCTGTATTTCAGTATCTGCGGTCCCTCCGGCATGCAGCTGCGTTTGAACTGCTGGCTGAAGAAACGCTTGAGGAAGTTCTTCAGCCATTTTTTTATGGTTTCCTTATCGTAAATGAAGTCCGACTCGGCAGCTGTGAGAGCATCGTTCGGCTTGCAGAAGACCTCCTCGGCGGCTGCAAGTATCTCCTTCGGGCTTTCTCCCTCCAGGAAGTGATACAGGAAAAAGTCGTGAAGCTCATAAGGTCCGATCTTGTCCTCCGTCACCTGGACTATCCGGCCGTTTTCATCCGGCGGCAGCAGCTCAGGGGAGATGGGTGTGTCGAGAATATCCTGAAGCGCTGAGGCCAGCTCCTCAGTGCGGCCGGTTGCCACAGGCCAGCTGCCGTCAAGTATCTGCTTCTTTGCATAGGCTATGCAGGCTCTTACCGCGGTCTTCGTGAGTCCTCCGTTGGCGCAGTACATGGACATATGGTCTCCGTTATAGGTGCACCATCCCAGGGCCAGCTCTGACATGTCGCCGGTGCCGACTACAAGGCCGTTGTGCATATTGGCCAGATCCATCAGTATCTGGGTGCGCTCCCTGGCCTGAGAGTTTTCGTAGCAGGCGTCGTAGTTCTTCGGGTCCTGACCGATATCTCTGAAGTGCTGCTCCACCGCGGGAACTATGGAAATATCGTAATGCGTGCAGCCAAGCGCTTCGGATATGATGTCCGCATTGCTTCTGGTGCGGCTTGTGCTGCCAAAGCCCGGCATGGTCACTGCGATTATATCAGATTCAGGCTTGTCCATCTTCCGGCATGCCTTTGCCGCTGCAAGAAGGGCAAGAGTGGAGTCCGAGCCTCCGCTCACGCCTATTATAAAGCGCCTGCCGTAGCTTCTTATAAGCCTCTCCGCAAGACCTGTAGCCTGGATCTCGAGAGCTTCTTCGCAGAACTTATCCAGCGCTTCCGGCTCCTTTGGCAGCCAGGGATTGCGGCCTCCCATCTGCGCGGCTGCTTCAGCCTTTTCGAAATTGGCGTTTCGAAGCAGCACCTTTTCGTATTCGCTTTCCGGAAGCAGCGCAGATGCCACCAGCAGATTGTCGCTGGCAAAAGGCCTGGTCTCCTCCAGCAGCTTGCCGCACTGTATCGCTGCGCACCAGCCGTCGTAAACGCCATCGGCGGTGGACTCGCCGGGACTTGCGTTAGCGTAAATAACAGGTCCGGTAAGGTATTTGCTTATCTCAAGGAGCAGCTGCTTTCTTTTGTCCCTGCTTCCTGCAAGGGCAGGAGCAGAGTCCATAAAGATCAGACCTTCCATGCCTTCCTCTTCCTTCTCTTCCCTGAGTCTTTCGATGAAGGCCAGAAGGCTTTCAAGAGCCCGCATTCCGTAAATGCTTTTTCCTGCGCTCAGCAGCATGTATCTGCATTCGGGCGTGTCCAGAGCTTTGATACTCTGCGCAGCCTCTATTATGCTCAGCTCCCCGTTTTTTATGTATGCTGCAGCGACGGCGTTTTTAAAGGGAAAGCCCGTCACCAGGCAGCAGCTGCCGAAAAGAGCCTCTTTTTTGCTTCTTTCAGCCATGTAGCTCAGAGCTTTCATGGAAAGCTCATCCATAAAGCTGCGGCTGATCCTTGCGGAAGTCATTCCCGAAAGGCTGGCTGCAGGGAATACTATCAGTCCCGCGCCGTGGCTTGCCGCTTCTCTTGCCGTATCGATCTGTGCCTTTCCATTGGCCTTCGGGTCCATCAGTGTAAGCCTTGGACAGGCGGCTGCAATCTTGAATTCCTTCATGGTTTTTCCTCCTGAATCTTTCCTCAATAGTATAACCTAAAACCGTGCGAAAATCTTAAAAATAGTATATAATTATTGCCTGAAATCTTAATTCACGGCAATTCATAAGGAGCATGGAATTGAGTAAGGAATTTTACATAAACGATCTGCCAGAGGAAGGCAGCTTCACCGAATTTTACATGGTCCGGGCGGTGGCTCTTAAGCTGGGCTCCAACGGGAAGGTCTATCTGGATCTGAATCTCGGGGATTCCAGCGGAGAGATCAACGGCAAGAAATGGGACGTCAGCCCCGAGGAAGAAGCCCTGTTCGCGAAAATAAAGGAGGGCGATCTGGTCAAGGTAAAGGCCAGCGTCAACGAATGGAACGGTACCAAACAGCTGCGCATAGGGCGCATACGCAAGTACGATCCCGATACCGACAAGCTGGATGTGAGCGACTATGTGAAGGCAGCACCCGAGAAGGGTACGGACATGTTCAATTATGTTCTTGAAAGGGCATCGGCCATAGGCGATGAGGGCCTGCGGAAGATGGCAGTCAGATTCCTGCAGGACAACAGGGACAGGCTGCTGTACTATCCCGGCGCCATGAGGAACCATCACGCCGAGATGTCCGGCCTGCTTTATCACATCAAGCGCATGCTGATGATGGGCATCAGGGCCTGCGAGGTCTATACCAATCTGGACCGAGACTGGATAGTCTGCGGCGTTATCCTTCACGATATGGAGAAGCTGAACGAGATAGAGTCCACGGAGCTTGGCGTATCCCCCGGATACAGCTTTGAGGGCAAGATGCTGGGCCATATAGCCCAGGGCGTGAAAGCTGTGGAGCTGCTGGCCAGAGAAGTGGGGCTTGACGAAGAAAAGAAGATAATGCTGGAGCACATGATACTTTCGCACCACTACGAGCCGGAATTCGGAAGCCCTGTCAAGCCCGTATTCCCCGAGGCTGAAATGCTCCATTATCTGGACATGATGGATGCAAAAATGTTCGACTTCGAAGACGCGCTCTTCAACGTGGAGCCCGGAAACTTCTCCGAGCGCATCAGAACATTGGACGGAAGGATGCTCTATAAACCGACTTTTAAAGAATGAAACAGGCTATTGAGGGAAGCATAGAAAGGATCATATTTCAGAACGAAGCCAACGGCTACTGCGTGCTGGCCTTTGCCACAAAAGAAGGCACAGTTACCGCAGCGGGCCAGCTTCCCCTTGCCTCAAAAGGCCGCAGATATCAGCTGGAAGGGGAGTGGAAGAACCATCCACGCTACGGCCTGCAGTTCGCCTTCGGCAGTTTCTCGGAGCTGGCTCCGGATTCAGCGGATTCGATTGCAGCATTTCTTTCCAGCGGAGTCATAAAAGGCATAGGACCCGCTCTGGCTGAATCCATAGTCAGAAAGCTGGGCATGGATACCCTGCGCATCATATCCGAGGAGCCTGAGCGTCTGCTGGAGGTTCCGGGCATAGGCAAAGCCAAGCAGGAAGCCATAGTCGAGGGATACATGGCTCATAAAGGCTACGCCGATACAGTGCTTGAGCTGGGACCTTTCGGACTTAGTCCCCACATGTGCCTTAAGCTCTATCAGCGCTTTGGGACCGAAGCCGCTTTGCTGGTGCGCTCCAGCCCATATATACTGATCGAGGAACTGGACGGTATAGGCTTTGCAAAAGCAGATAAGATAGCATCTCAGCTGGGCATTCCAAATGAGCACCCCACCCGTATACGTTACGGTATACTGGCCGGGCTCAACCGCCTTATGGACAACGGAAGTACCTTCATGGCTGAATCTGAATTCACCGAAGAGCTGGCGCCCATACTGGATGTGGACCGGGAGACCATATCTGACGGCATCTTCCAGCTGGTTATGGATGGAGAACTCATTAAAGAAGATCTGAAGGGTATGCGCATCGTCATGCTCAGGAAGATCTTCGAGGCTGAAAGGCGGGTGGCGGCAAAGCTTTACGCCCTTTCACAGGCGGAACTGTCCCATATCAGCGGCAATGCTGAAAACATGATCGCTCTGAGCGAGCGCCAAAGCGGTATGAGCCTCTCCGATAAGCAGAAACGCGCCGTTATCATGGCTATCACCAGCGGGATTTCTGTGATCACCGGCGGCCCGGGCACAGGAAAGACCACAATAATAAATACTATACTTAACATACTCGAGAATGCAGGTGTAAGGACGGCTCTCGCGGCGCCCACCGGCAGAGCTGCAAAGCGCATGAGCCAGGCCAGCGGCAGGGATGCTTCTACCATACACAGGCTGCTGGAGGCCATGTATTCCCCCGCGGACCAGCGCATGTATTTTGGAAAAGACAGGGACAATCCGCTGGATCTCGACTGCATTATCGTGGACGAGATGTCTATGGTGGATATACAGCTGATGGACGCCCTGCTGGCAGCTGTAAGGCCCGGCACCAGGCTCATACTGGTGGGCGATGCGGATCAGCTGCCCTCGGTTGGCCCGGGAAATGTACTTCGGGATATCATTGAGAGCGAGACTGTGAATGTCACCAAGCTTACAGAGATCTTCCGCCAGGCGGAGGAAAGCGCCATCGTTGTGAACGCTCACGCCATCAACAGGGGCGAATATCCATCCTACAGCAGCAGGAGTTCGGATTTTTTCTTTATGGAAAGAGAGGATCCTGTGGAGGTGTCGGAGCTCATCTGCGAGCTTTGCAGCACCAGGCTTCCGGAGTATTTTCAGGAGCTGGATCCACTGCAGGATATACAGGTGCTCACTCCGACGAAAAAGGACATACTGGGTACCATAGCCCTCAATAAAAAGCTTCAGGATGTTCTGAATCCCGAGAGTCCGCTGAAGCCTCAGATAAGCTTTATGGACCGCATATTCAGACTTGGGGACAAGCTGATACAGACAAAAAACGACTACATGCTGGGCTGGCGGAATATAAAGGATTTCAGCACCGGAGAGGGCGTATTCAACGGAGATATAGGCATAGTCAGCGGAGTGGACCGGGAGGCCGGAAAGATACATGTTCTTTTCGATGATGACCGGCTGGTGGAGTACGATTATTCCAATATGGAAGAGCTGGAGCTGGCTTACGCGCTTACGGTGCACAAGAGTCAGGGCTGCGAATTCCCCGTGGTCGTCATGCCTATGCTAAAGTATCTGAGGGTCCTCACTACAAGAAACCTGCTCTACACGGCGCTTACAAGGGCAAAGACCACAGTAGTGATCGTGGGCAGCAAACGCATATGCAATGCCATGGTCGATAATAACTCCGGCTCTGTAAGAAACTCCGGACTGGCGCTGCGTCTTCGCGCGCTCTGGGACTTCGACGATATCCTGATGAGGGAATTAAGACCGGAGCCCACGGAAGAAGAGCTGCTCATGCAGGAAGAGATCTTCGATGAACCGTTTTAAGATGTACCAGGGTGCGCTGATAAAAAAGGCTTGATTTGCCGGATTTTATGGTACAATAAATTTATAAAGGGGTTTTATTGCAAAGGAGGCATCTTATGGATATTCTTTCCGCGGTATTTGCTACGTTCTGCTGTTCTGTATTTTTAATTGTTGGGGTGCTGATGCTCGTGACCGGTATACGGCTGCAAAAAGGCTGCACAAAAGGTGTGACTGCTGTCATTGTAGATATGATTGAAAAAGAAGGCACAGATGACGACGGCGACCCAATCATTTGGTACTATCCTGTATACCAGTACACCGTGAATGGGGTCACTTACGAGCGCGAAAGCAGTATGCCTTCTTCAGGCAAAAAGTATAATATCGGTCAGAAGATCCCTCTGAAGTACAACCCCAGTCATCCCGGCGTGTTCCTTGAACCCGGAGAATCAAAATCCAGTATTCTGATAAGCGTGATCTTTGTAGCTGTCAGTCTGGGGATCATTATCTACGTGTGGAGCGTTGTGTAGCGCCATGTAAAGAAACGGTACTTCAAAAAAACGACGGGCTATATCACTATATGGCCAATATTATTCAGATCTTAAAGCGTTCTGCGGACGGACTGCTGGATACAGTCTATCCGCAGAATATCTATTGCCTCTGCTGCGGCGACTCCATGGAAAACAGCCGCATCCACGGTATCTGCGATGTCTGCGCATCAAAAATAGACTGGTGCACCGAAAATACTCTAAAAAGACACATGGATGAGTTCGCTTTTGATGAGCTCTTTATGTGCTGCGTTTACGGCTTTTATCCCAGGCAGATAATGAGCCGTTTTAAATTGGCCGGAAATCCCTATGCTGCGAGGCCCCTTGGCCGCCTCCTGGGCGAAAGGCTGTTGATGGAGCATGTTCATCCGGATGCTCTGACTGCTGTTCCGATGCACCGGGAGAAGTTTAAAAAGCGTGGCTTCAATCAGGCTGAGCTGCTGGCGGAATACGCAGCGAAGACGGCAGATATGGCGCACTTCCCCGGGATACTGCAGAAGACAGAGCTGACCGCTTCCATGAGACTCTCGGACGGACGGGCAAGACGCAGCCAGCTTGAAGGGAGCTTTGATATATCGCCAAAATACCATGACTGGATCAGGGATAAGTATATAGTTATCGTAGACGATGTAGTCACCACGGGAAGCACCGCGGATGCCTGCAGCCGTCTGCTGAAGGAAGCGGGAGCCTCCCGGGTGGCAGTCCTGTGCTTTGCGGGCACTTCCGGCTGGGAGCCGGATCCGGAGCGCGAAATATAGATCTTAGGCCTATCAAAAGAACTATGTAAAAATATTCATCTTATTCGATAAATATATAACAATAAATTATAAAATATGGTACAATACCTATAGGAGAAACTGATGTCTCCTATCTCCTTAATTGTTGATAACCTGAAAGGAGGTTTTACATAAATGAAGATCAATATCACCAGTAAAGGCCTGAACCCTGCAGAGAAGACTCTTGCAACCATCGAAAAGAAGCTGTCAAAGCTGGATAAGTACTTCGCGAAGGACACCGTTGCCAATGTTGTTCTCAAAAACGAGAAAAACAACACTGTTAAACTGGAAGCCACCATCAGCGCCGGCGGACTTATCTTCAGAGCAGAAGAGGCAGGCAACGACCTGATTTTCTGTCTCGATAAAGTTATGGACAAGCTTTCCTCCCAGATGTCCAGATTTAAGAGCAAGCTGGTCAAGAAGCACAAGGAGCAGAAGGAAATACTTCTTGCTGAGATCCCCGATAATGCAGCTCCGGTTGCAGAGGAAGAGGAAGAAATCAAGGTCGTCAAGACCAAGAGCTTCAGGATCAGTCCTATGCCTGTGGACGAAGCCATCATTCAGATGGAGCTGCTGAACCACAACTTCTATGTGTTCAGAGATGAAGAAACCAACCATGTATGCGTAGTTTACAAGAGAAAAGACGAGAGCTACGGCATGCTGAATATAGAAAACTGATGCCTCGAATATAGTTCGGATAAAATCAAACATTTTCCGGCGTCTGAATAAGAAAAACCCAAAACGGCGGCTGTGACCGCCGTTTTTTCTTGCAATTACTCCAATAAATAGTAAAATAAAGTGATATAGTATTTCCACAGGAAAGGGGTATTGATGAACATTAATATACCTGCGATCATCTCCAGTATAGGCTTCAGCGATGTAGTCGACGTGCTTATAATAAGCTTCCTCATCTACAAGCTGCTGGGCTATCTCAGAACTTCCAGGGCGGCGCAGCTTTCAAAGGGTCTGGCCTTTATTATCGTCGCCTTTTTTATCACGGAAATATGTCATTTCTATGCCACCAGATGGATCATTTCCCAGATCCTCAACGTAGGACTCATTGCCCTTGTGGTTGTATTCCAGCCCGAGCTCAGAAGAGCCCTCGAATACATGGGCCGGGGCAAGTTCCTCAATAGCAGCCAGCTGAAAGTCAGTCAGGAACGGGCTTCTGAGATGGTTGGCGACATAGTCCGCGCTATAGATTACTTCTCGCAGAAGAAAGAGGGCGCTCTGATCATCATAGAGCGCAACACAGCTCTTTCGGACATCGCAGAGACAGGAACCATCGTAGATTCCAGACTTTCCGAGCAGCTGATAGAAAACATATTCTATAAGGGTTCTCCTCTTCATGACGGCGCAGCGATAATCCGCGGCGACAGACTTTATGCTGCAGGCTGCGTGCTTCCGCTGACGGAAAATACAAACCTCAGCAAGGATCTGGGAACCCGTCACAGGGCAGGCATCGGTATTTCCGAAGTGTCTGATGCCATCGTTCTTATAGTATCCGAGGAGACCGGTATCATATCCATGGCTCAGGACGGCAAGCTTTCTCGCTTCCTGGACCTCAGGACCGTGGAAAAGACACTGCTTGCTCACTATCTGAAGCAGAAAGAGGGAGAGGTCAGCAGCCGCGATCTCATCTCAAAGCTACTGAGAAAGGGGGGTGACGCCAATGGAACAAAGGAAAATAATTGACATTTTCATTTCCGTCATACTGGCCATCCTTCTCTGGTCCTATGTTATAAACGTAGTAAACCCGCCGCAGTCCACTACTGTAAGGGATCTTGAGGTCCAGCTTCAGGGCATAGAGCTTCTGCGCAGCAACGGTTTTACCATCGCAGGTGACGGAAACTACACGGTAGATATCACAGTCAGCGCCCCAAGAAACGAGCTGGCAGGCATCACTGCCGCTAATTTCAGTGCTACTGCAAGCGTCGCAAATCTGAGCGCAGGGCAGAACTATATTACAGTGAATGTTTCAGGCCCGGATAATCTTACTATAGAAGATATCCGTTCTCAGAAAATACAGGTATATGTGGATGAGCTGGTCACCGAGGAAAAACCTCTTTCCATAGCCTACAACGAACCTTCCGGGGATTTTGAGGTAACCGTGCTGGACAAGGAGTACGATCTTGTGGAAGTAAGAGGCGCCAAGTCGCTCGTGGATATGGTCACCCAGGTCCGCGTGGATGTTGACGTGACCCAGCTGGAGATCGATATCCCCCAGACCGAGAACCTGCTTGGCATAGCTCTGGATAAGGAAGGCAATATCATATCCAATGTGGAGATCGTAGACAGCAGCATCGCAGTTACTTCAGTCCTCTACAAGATAAAGAACGTGCCCTTCAGGGTCACCTATTCGGGTTTGCCGGGTCTTGGCTCCAACGTAGAAAGCTTTACTTATCCCACGCGCATAAATATCAAGGGCCCTGCTGACATACTGGAGGAGATCCAGGTCATCAACGGAAAGCCTCTCAATATAGAAGGCATCACTCAGGACTCTAGTTACAAGGTGGAGCCCATACTCCCCAGCAATATATATCTGGCGAATTCCAGCCAGAACCTCTGGGCGCAGGTGGTCATACTGCATACAGGAGAGATCGGCTTCAATTATACTCTCAGCGAGATGAAGATCCTCGGCCTGCCGGATGACTGGAATCTGGAGTACGGGGACGAAGAGCTGCTGATCAATGTCAGCGCCAAGGGCGATCTGGACGCCATCCGCACATTGAATGCAGAGGACCTGCAGCCTCTCATGGACCTGACCGGTTACGAATCTGGAACCCAGACAGTTTCCCTGGGCACAGTTGAAAAATATGAAGGAGTTACACTTACAGTCAACCCCAAAATTATTGTCGTAAGACTTGTTTCCCCTGAGGATCTGGAAAAAGAAGATCAGACCGAAGAGGAACAAACAGAAACAGAACAGACAGAAACAACGGAAACGCAGCAGACAGAGGTACAAAACAATGGGTAAGTATTTCGGAACGGACGGCTTCAGAGGCGAAGCCAATGTAGAGCTTAACGCAGAGCACGCATTTAAGATTGGACAGTTTATAGGCTGGTATTATTCCAAGAATCCCAGGCTGAAACGGCCTGCCGGCTACAGGGCGAAGATCGTAGTCGGAAAGGATACTCGCAGATCCAGCTACATGTTCGAGGATGCGCTGTCCGCAGGCATCGTTTCCACAGGCGCAGACTGCTATCTGCTTCATGTCACTTCGACCCCCAGCGTGGCCTATGTAGCCCGCACCGAGGACTTCGACTGCGGCGTCATGATCTCCGCAAGCCACAATCCCTACACCGATAACGGCATCAAGCTCATCAACGGCAACGGTGAAAAGATGGAAGACGAAGTCATCGACGATGTTGAAGCATATCTCGACGGAAACTTTGAACTCAAGGTCAACGGCGAGACCGTCAACAAGGTCCCCTATGCAGTAGGCGCTTCTATCGGCGAGGTCATCGATCACTCCGCCGGCCGCAACCGCTACATCGCATATCTGATCTCCCTGGCCACCACCTCCTACAGAGGCATGCGCATTGGTCTTGACACCGCCAACGGAAGCACATGGCAGATCGCAAAGAGCGTATTCGACGCGCTCGGCGCCAGAACTTACGTGATCAACAATCATCCCGATGGCATCAATATAAATGTAAACTGCGGATCCACGCACATTGAGGGACTGCAGAAGCTGGTGAAGGATGAAGGCCTCGACATTGGTTTCGCCTTCGATGGAGACGCTGACCGCTGCCTGGCCGTTGATGAAAACGGCAAGGTCGTAAACGGTGATGAGATCATGTACGTCTGCTCCAAATATATGAAGAGCCTCGGGACTCTAGGCGACAGCAAGGTGGTCACCACCGTAATGTCCAACTTCGGACTCTATAAAGCTCTGGATGAGCTTGGCATCGGCTATGAAAAGACCGCTGTAGGCGACAAGTACGTATATGAATGCATGGTAGAGAAGGATCATCTGATCGGCGGCGAGCAGTCCGGCCATATCATCTTCAGAAATCTGGCCACCACCGGCGACGGCGTTCTTACAGCCATCAAGGTGATGCAGTGCGTTCTGGAGCAGAAGACAACTCTCTCCAAGCTCGTTGAGGGCGTAACCATGTATCCTCAGGTCCTGAAGAATGTCGTGGTCACCGATAAGGATCAGACCATGAACAACGAAGGCGTTAAGGCTTCCGTAAAGGCTGCTGAGGCTATGCTCGGTGACAGAGGCCGCGTGCTCCTCAGAAAGAGCGGCACCGAACCCGTTCTCAGAGTAATGGCTGAAGCTGATACCGAAGAAGCTGCTGAGGAAGCAGTCGACTCCATGATCGCAGCAATGCAGGATCAGGGGCTGCTGGTTCGCGTCAAGTAGGAGGGAACATATGAAAGCAAAGAAAATCCCCACTATCGCAGAGATGATGGATCTCAGCTATACCATTGCCGCGCCGCTTTTTGAAGGCAAGACCTATGCCTGGGAGGTGCTTCCCGAGATCGAAAGCTATATCCTTCAGCTCGGGCCCACTCTTCCTGCAGACGAATTCGACAATCCCTCCGAGGGTGTCTGGATCGCAAAGGACGCCAAGGTCTTCCCCAGCGCTTACATAGGCAAGCCCTGCATCATAGACCACGGCGCCGAGATCCGCCACTGCGCGTTTATCAGAGGCAGCGCCATCGTTGGCAAGGGCGCTACTGTGGGCAATTCCGTTGAGCTCAAGAATGTAATACTCTTCGACGGCGTAGAAACTCCTCATTATAATTATGTAGGAGATTCCGTGCTCGGCCACAAGGCTCACATGGGTGCAGGCTCTATAACCTCCAATGTCAAGGCGGACAGGCAGCTTGTGACCATCAAGGCAGAGGACGAGCAGATCTTTACGGGACGCAAGAAGGTAGGAGCCATGCTCGGAGACTATGCCGAGATAGGCTGCAACTGCGTTCTCAACCCCGGCACGGTAGTGGGAGCCCACTCCAATGTGTATCCCACATCCAGTGTCAGAGGCGTTATTCCGGCTAACAGCATTTACAAGAGCGCAAATGATATAGTGGAGAAACACGAATAGACATGATCAACGAAAGCAGGATTCTTGACAACTTCTTAGAGCTCGTGCAGATCGACAGCGAAAGCGGTCATGAGCTCGCCATGGGCAACAAGCTCATAGAAATACTGGAAACTATACCCGGTATGCAGGTCCGGGTGGAGTCTGCAGGAAGCTTCTACAAGACCAATGGTTTCAATGTCATTGGCTGGCTTGAAGGCACGCTGCCAGGCGAACCCATACTGCTCAGCGCTCACATGGATACGGTCGTGCCCGGAAAAGGCATCAAGCCTCAGATCAGGGATGGCTTTGTGTACAGCGACGGCACCACAGTGCTGGCAGCAGACGATAAGGCTGGTATAGCAGAGATATTAGAAGCCATACGAACCATCACTGAGCAAGGTCTGCCTCACAGAAGCACAGAGATAATCTTCTCCGTCGGAGAAGAGACCGGTCTTAACGGCGCCAAGTCCATAGATGTAAGCAAGCTTCACGCAAAGCAGGGCTACGTGCTCGATACCGGCGGCCATCCCGGCCGCATAGTTAACTGCCAGCCCGGTCAGTACAGCATAGAAGCGGCCATCACAGGACGCAGCGCTCATGCAGGCAATCAGCCCGAGGAAGGCATCAGCGCCATTCAGGTGGCATCTTGTGCAATAGCCAAGATGAGGCTTCTGCGCGTGGATGAACTGACCACCTGCAATATCGGTTCCATCGTTTCCGAATATCCGACTAATATCGTTCCCGAAAAGTGCAGCGTAAAGATGGAAGTCCGCAGCAGAGATGCAAAGCTTCTTGACAAGCAGGAAGCGCATGTGCGCAGATGCTTTGAAAACGCATGCAGGAAGTTCGGGGCTCAGCTGGAATACGGCAAACGCACCAAGTATCTGTCATATAAAATAGAAGATGATGCATCTGTCATCCGCGAATATGCCGAAAGCTGCAAGCGTCAGGGTGTTGAACCCAGGCTGGACGGCGCAGGCGGTGGATCCGATGCCAACATCTATAATCAGCAGGGACTTCAGTGCGTGGTAGTATCCACCGGAATGTCCGGGAACCATGCCGTGACAGAGAAGCTGAATATCGCTGAAATGAACAAGGCTGCAGAGATACTGGCAGATGTTCTGACCCATTAATGTCTATATAATATAATGTAGACAGCGCTTCACCAAAGCAAAGCGATAAAGTCCCGGAAGGCCTGAAAAACAAAGGATTCAGGGGCGGGAAAAAAGATCTGAAAAAAGTAAAAAAAGCAGTTGACAAGGCGGGAGTAAGAGAGTATACTCTCGCCTTGGTTGTGCAAAGAGGCCGAAAGCCGATAGGAAACGACGACATAAAAAAGTTTGAAAAAACGAAAAATAGTTGTTGACAAGAGGCAGGCCGAAGCGTATAATCACCAATGTTCCGCTCCTTTAGGAGCAGA
>JAEEGL010417266.1_pt1 | contig 13193 bp, 8 predicted proteins | sample 9134231 | NCBI WGS metagenome assembly JAEEGL01 (sample SAMN16246548, study PRJNA631951) | gut metagenome | biome: gut microbiome; feature: rumen; material: fiber-attached | host: Bos | place: Iran: Karaj | collected 2018-10
ACGAGGCGGAACTTCCGCGCGAGCTCGGGGAAGCCCTCCGCGTCCGCGGTCTTCGCGAACTCGTCATACATGTCGGTCCACTCGTAGTTCTCACCCTCGGCAGCAGCCTTCAGGTTCTCAGCGGTTGAGCCGATTCCGCCCAGCTCCTTGAACCAGAGCTTGGCATGCTCCTTCTCGTTCTCTGCAGTCTTGAGGAACAGGGCTGCAATCTGCTCAAAGCCTTCCTTCTTGGCCTTGGAGGCAAAATAGGTGTACTTGTTGCGGGCCTGGGACTCGCCGGCGAAGGCAGCCTCGAGGTTCTTCTCGGTCTGGGTTCCCTTGTAGGGGTTGCCGGTGAAAAGCTCAAGATCATCGCCGCTCTTGTGGCATACCGGGCAAACCGGGGTCTCGCCGTCCTTAACCTCAAAAATCTTTCCGCAAACCTTGCACTTATAGAAAGCCATCAAATCACTCCTTTAGCGGCCGGACTGGGTTTCACATATGCGGGCTCTTGCCCTTCCCGAGCCTCACTTTCTCCGGAGGCTCCCGGGGCGCATGTTGAACAGGAAACTGCAAAACGGGATAGCGGGAAACCCTCCGTCGCGGCCAGATACGCCCCGGCACATCCCTAAAATTATTATATGGGCTGCTGCCGGAGCTGCTAGGCGTTCCAAAAGCATTATTTTAAAAAGCTGTCAATAATCACAAAGAAAGTGAGTTTTGCCTAACAGCAAACTGCCGCTATACGCCGCCTGCGAGCTCCCTTGCGGGGCTGATGTGCGACACCCTGAGGGAGGGGAGCCAGGAGGAAATGACGCTCATGAGGATAGCCGCCCCGGCGACCAGCGCGACGTCCGCCGGCCTCACCTCGCTCGGCACAAAGCTGATGAAGTAGATGTCGCCGTTGAGCGCGGCCCTGCCTGTTACATGCTCGAGGAACTTTACGATGGGCGTCAGGTTGCAGGCGGCGAGGACGCCGAGGAGCGTTCCGGAGAGAGTGCCGATAAGGCCGCTTATAATGCCCTGCGTCATGAAGATCCGCCTGATGAGCCCTCCGGAGGCGCCCATCGACATTAAAATGGCGATTGAGCTCCGCTTGTCGTTTATCGACATGACAAGGCCAGATACGATATTGAAGCAGGCTACGGCAATCACCATGAAGAGCCCGATGTACATCACGGCGCGCACCAGGTTGATGTCGCGGTAGAGCCTCCCCTCGCGGGACATCCAGCTTGAGATGAGGACATTGCGGTCAAGCTGCATGGCGCGGTTATAGACAATCCGGTCAGGATTCAGGAAATCCGAGGTCCGGACCTCAATGCCCGTAACCGTGCCAGCGGGAAGCCCGGTGAGCTCCCCTGCGTCCGCCACGCTGACGAACACCAGGGCGCCGTCAAGCTCGCCTCCGATTGAGAAGGTGCCCGTAACCTTAAAGGGAAGGCTCTCCGTCGAGGGGACTCCAGAGGAGTCAGCACCGCCTGACTTCCTTACCGCGAGGAGCGTGATGGCATCGCCCTTCTTTACGCCCAGCTTCTCGGCGACCTTCTTCCCGAGCACCGCCGAGCGGGAGCCGGGAGTCAGCGACTCGAGGGATCCCGGAGTCATGAACTCGCGGAGCCCCAAAGTGCTCCCGGTTGTTGAGGGATCGATGCCCCTTGCCCTGACAGCCTTGAACTTAAGGCCGTTCCCCGCGATGGCGTCTGCCTCGGTAAAGACCGAGGCTCCCCTGATGCCCTGCCCCTCAAGGAGCCTTTTCATATAGGGAGCAGGATTCACGAACTCACCGCTCTCCGCGCGCACCTCAGCCTCAGGAATGACCGAGAGCACCCGGTGGTGGAGCTCATACTCGAAGCCGTTCATGGCGGAAAGGCCGACAATGAGAGCGATTACGCCAATCGCGATGCCGATGACTGACGATGCTGAAATAAAGGAGACGAAGCCAGAGGTGCTCCTCCCCCGGGAGAAGCGGAGCCCCACGCAGACGGAAAGCGGCCTGAACATCAGAGCGACTCCTCCGCGACGCGGCCGTCGCGGATGGTGATCGCGGTGGGGAAGCGCTTCGCGAGCTCGCGGTCATGGGTTACGACGACAAAGGCCATGCCGAGCGATCCGTGGAGCTCCTCAATAAGGTCCATCACGGAGCCTGCGGCGCGGAAGTCGAGGTTGCCTGTCGGCTCGTCGGCAAGGACCAGGTCCGGGCTGTTGACTAAGGCACGCGCGATGGCGGTTCTCTGCCTCTCGCCGCCCGAGAGCTCCGACGGGCGGTGGTCCATTCTCTCCTTGAGCCCTACGCGCTCGAGCATCGCCTCGGCCTTCTCCCTGGCCTCCGCCATGCCAGAGCCGCCTATGATCTCCGGCATCATGACATTCTCCAAAGCCGTGAACTCGCGGAGGAGATGGTGGAACTGGTAGACGAAGCCAAGCTTCTTATTGCGGAACTCCGCCTGCCGGGACTCGCCCCAGGAGCTCACCTTCTCGCCCTCGAAGATGACGTCCCCCGAGGTGGGACGGTCAAGCGTTCCCATAATATGGAGGAGAGTGCTCTTCCCGGAGCCCGAGGCGCCGACGAGCGCCATGAGGGCGCCTTTGGGGATGGAGAGGCTCACGCCTTTGAGGACCTCGGTCTTAAGCTTTCCCTCCCTGTAGGTCTTCCTGATGTCGGAGAGCTCCATTACAGTTTCAGCATTCATCTCACTCATATCTCAGCACCTCGGCCGGCATTACACGTGACGCCCTGTATGAAGGATAGAGCGTTGAAAGAAGGGAAAGGCAGACAGCCCCGAGCGCGGTGAGCACTACGGTCCCGGCGCTTACCGACACCGGGAGGGAGCTTATCCTCACGAGGGACGAGAGCCCCAGGACCTCCATGATCGGGTTGATGTGGAATGCGCAGGCCGTTCCGATAAGCGTCCCGATGAGGGCTCCCGCGACTCCGGCGACCGCGCCCTCGGTCATGAAGGCAAGCATTACGTCCGAGGGCCGGAAGCCCATCGTGCGGAGGATCGCTATCTCGGTCCTCTTGTCCATCACCATCATGATAAGGGAGGAGAGGATGTTGAACGCCGCGACAAAGATAATAAGGAAGAGCATCACCGTCATCATGCGCTTCTCGGTCGAGACCGCGGAGAAAAGCTCGCCCTTCTCGGTGCGCCAGTCGCTTACCCTGTATCCTTCAGGAAGCTTCGGGCTGAAGCCGGAGACGTCAAAGGGATCGTCAAGCCAGACGCGGTAGCCCGAGAAAGTCCCGGCGGGAAGGCGCATGAGCCTCCCGGCGTCAGACATGCGGAGGATCGCGGTCGAGCGGTCGACGTCCGATCCAATCTGGAAGGTGCAGACCACGGTAAAGAGCCTTGATGAGGGAACGAGGCCTGCCATGGTGTACCTCGCTCCGTCAGGGGAGATGATCCTTACCTTGTCCCCGGGGTAGACGCCGAGGGACCTCGCGAGCGACGCCCCCAGGATCACGCCGTAGCCCATCTCCTTCCAGTCGGCAAGGCAGCCGGGCTCGTATCTTGAAAGGTATCGGTAAAGGAGATCGTTCTTGGGATAGGACTCCGGATCAATCCCCGAGAGCTCGGCGCCCGTAACTCCACCGGCGCCGGCTATCACCGCCTCGCCTCTTGTATAGGGAGCGGCGGCGCGCACCAGGGGAGCGGAGGAAATTTTCCCAAGGAGGCTGCTGTCCTCCCGTACCGGCCCCACGGAGCTTTCTATCACCGCATGCGGGACGACCGAGAGGATGCTGTTCTTGAGGCGGTTCTCAAGCCCGCCCATCACCGATGTCACAATGATAAGCGCCGCGACGCCCAGCATGATGCCGATGGCGGAGAAGAGCGAGACAAAGGAGGCGAAGCGGTTGGCGCCGAACGCGCCCGCATAGCGGAGCCCGATCTGAACCGAGAGCCGTATCCTTGACAGCCTTGAATTTTCCATAAAACCGGCACCGGTATCCGGCCCTGCGGCCGTCTGCCCTGCCCCGTCTCCTTTTTTGCAGCCTGCAGAAAAACAGACGCATTATAAAGCACAAAACCGAAACAGAATATAAGGCATTCATTATCGCCTGACTGCTCATTTTTTAACCGGATCGGCGTCACACTCTCCCGGTTTGATATAAGTCATAGATTATCGTATATAGTATTTTATATCACATATAATGTCAGATAGGCTGACCGTGATCATGGTTTCAATTGACTCAGGTCAGAAGTTCACAAAATCTGTGGACAGATTTTTCAATTCACCTGATTTTAAAGGCCCGGAGAAAATTCTGAATTCACCTTCCGCCGAAAAGGCTCCGGAAAGGGCTGGTTTTCAGGATGCTTAAAAATCAGCCACAATCAGATGACTGCGCGATAAAAACAGGTTTTTGTCCGGAAAGCGCGCAGCAGCTCAGATCCGGGAAAAGGAGGGCAATTTTGTGGAAAAGATCAGACAAAATGCCGGCTTTTCCACAGAAAATTGTGAAAGAATCGATAATTGTGGACTGTTTTGTGAAAGCTGGATTTTCAGGTGCTGGAAGAAGCCCGTCCGGCCTGGGGCTATGAAGGTGATGTAACTGTGTTAGTTACAACTAATGCAGGAGCAGCCGGAGACAAAAAGCCGGAACAGCACTCTATGCACTGCCCCGGCATGAAGTGGTATCCCCACCAGGACTCGAACCTGGAATTGATCCTTAGGAGGGATCCGTTATATCCTGTTTAACTATGAGGACTCAAACTTGCGGCGGCCTGGCGCAGGTGAATTAATCCCGCGGAACCGCCTGATGCGCATTATTATAATACTTTACATTCCCTTTGGCAATATTTCTCTGTTATTTTACGGTAACTTTCGCGAATCTGCGCTTTCCTACCTGCCAGACGTCTGAGCTCCCGGCTGCGATCTCAAGCTTGGGATCGGAAACTGCCTCGCCGCCGCGCTTAACGGCGCCCTGCTTAATCATGCGCATTGCCTCTGAGGTTGAGGCGACAAGGCCTGCCTCCTTGAGGAGGGTGCCTACCATGATCTTGCCGTCCTGTGACGCAACCTCCTTCTCCGGGATGTCGTCAGGAAGGGCGCCCTTGCTGAACCTCGCGATGAAGTTCTGCTCGGCCTGGTCTGCGGCCTCTGCTCCGTGGTAGCGGGCGATGATCTCCTTTGCGAGGAGGATCTTGACGTCACGGGGGTTCTTCTCGCCGGAGTCAACGCCGTCGTGGAGCGCCTTGATCTCGGCAACTGAGCGGCGGGAGAGGAGGTCGAACCAGTTCCACATCAGATCATCGCTTATGGACATGACCTTGCCGAACATGTCGTCAGCCTTCTCATCGACGCCGATGTAGTTGTGCTTGGACTTGCTCATCTTGACGACGCCGTCGAGACCTACTAGGAGCGGCATCATGATGACGCACTGCTGCTCCTGCCCCTCGTCCTTCTGCAGCTCGCGGCCCATCAGGAGGTTGAACTTCTGGTCGGTTCCGCCCAGCTCGACGTCAGCCTTCAGCGCAACGGAGTCCCAGCCCTGGAGGAGCGGGTACATGAACTCATGGATGCAGATGGACTGCCCTGCCTTGTAGCGCTTCTCGAAGTCGTCTCTCTCGAGCATGCGGGCAACGGTCTGGTGTGCGGCAAGCTTCAGCATGTCGGCAGCGTTGGCCTTGCCGTGCCACTCGGAGTTGTAGACAATGTGGGTCTTGTTCGGATCAAGGATCTTGAAGGCCTGCTCGGCGTAGGTCCTCGCGTTGATCCTCACCTCCTCCTCGGTAAGGGGAGGACGGGTGGTGTTCTTTCCGGAGGGATCGCCGATCTGGGCGGTGAAGTCGCCGATAAGGAGATAGACCTCATGACCCAGGTCCTGGAACAGGCGAAGCTTGTTCATGACGACAGTGTGTCCGAGATGAATGTCCGGCGCAGTAGGATCCATTCCCAGCTTGATCCTGAGCGGCCTGCCTTCCTTCAGCTTCTTGAGGAGGCCTTCCTCGGAAATGATCTCGTCGGTTCCGCGCTTTATTTCTTTAAGCGCCTCTTCAGGTGTCATCTTCACTCCTTAAAATAATCCGGGGCTCCTGCCCGCACGGTGTATCATTATATCAGCTAAAAATGAGATAAAAGGGAACGCCATGAAAGAAGAGAGAGCCACGGGAAAGGAAACTGAGGGAGGTCTCTATATCGGCCTCATGTCAGGAACGAGCCTCGACGGCATCGATGCCGCCCTGATGGAATTCACTCCGGAGGGCAAAGGCAGGTGTCTCGGCACGCTTGAGTACGGGTGGGACAGAGACACGTCCGAAAGGCTCAAGGCGCTTATCGAGGGAAAAAACCGCGACTTCGGCGAGGCGCTCATACTCCACCGCCGGGCGGGAGAGGGCTTTGCCGCTGCGGCCCTCGCACTTGTCCGCAGAATGGGCCTGAGGCCCATGGACATCCGCGCGATCGGCTCTCACGGGCAGACCGTTCTCCACCTCCCTGACAAAGGCGTAACGCTGCAGCTCGGAAGCGGCGCCGTAATCTCGTCGCTCACCGGCATAGACACCGTTACGGACTTCAGAATGAAGGACATGGCCCACGGGGGACAGGGAGCGCCTCTGGTGCCACCGTTCCATGACGCGCTCTTCAGGCGCGAGGGGGAGACCGTTATCGTCCTCAACATCGGCGGAATATCGAACGTCACGCTCCTCCGCCCCGGAGAGAAGGCAAGAGGCTGGGACACCGGCCCCGGCAACACCATGCTTGACCTCTGGTACCGGAAATCCGGCAACGCGGGGGCATACGACAGAGACGGGAAATTTGCCCAGAGCGGAAGCATCTCAGAGGCGCTCCTTGAGGAATTCCTCCGGGAGCCGTACTTTGCGGCAAGGCCGCCGAAGAGCACCGGGCGCGAGCTCTTCAACCTCTCCTTTATCGAGAGATCCCTAAAGAGCCTCAGTGCCAGGGGAATCGCCTTGCCCTCTCCCGCTGACGTTGAGCGCACGCTCCTCCGCCTTACCGCCATCACCATAACAATGGGAATCAGGGACGCGCTCAATGACGGTGAGCACGCAGAGATCCTGGCGGCTGGCGGCGGGGTGCACAACACCCTTCTCCTGGACGACATCCGGGAGTGCCTCCTGAATCTCTCCGTCTGCGCGGATCTGGGCACGGCTGAAGACGCGGGGATTGACTCGGACTTCCTTGAGGCGGAGGCCTTCGCCTGGCTCGCCTGGTGCAGGGTTAACGGCGTAAGGCCGGACCTCAGCGCTGTTACCGGAGCCTCTGTTGACTCTGTCCCCGGTGCGCTTTACCTCGGGCACTAGGGAGGAGCCTTCGGCAGGCAGAGGCCGCTACCTTCTCGCGAGGTTCCTGATGAGGGCGAGCCCCTCCAGGTTCCCCGCGGCCTTAAGCGTCCTCATCAGGATCTGAGTGTAGATAGGAGTTGAGCGGAGGCCCCTTGCCGTCATCGAGGCGGTGAAGCAGCTCATGAGCATGGGAAGGATGAGGCCGTAGTCGCCGGTCATCTCGGTAACGAGCACCAGTCCCGTTACAGGGGCCCTCACCGATGAGGCGAAGAAGGCGCACATGCCGATTACCGCGAAGGCCTCGGCGGGGAACCCCGGAATGCCCAGAACGTCCCTGCAGAATACCCCGAACACCGCCCCGGTGAGAGTCCCTATCGCGAGACTCGGAGCGAACACGCCGCCCGGGATCCCCGAGCAGAAGCAGAGCAGAGTCCCGCAGAACCTCGCGAGGAGCAGGAGCGCGAGGATCATAATGCCGCGGCTTCCCGTGATGAATGACGGAATAGACGACATGCCGCTACCCGAGGCGTCAGGAAGAAGGAAGGTGATGCAGCCGAACGCCCCGCCCACCATGGCTGCCGCCAGAGTCTTAAGGGCAGCTTTCCCATGGGAGAGAGCGCCGTAGAAGTTCTGCATCTTCTCCACGAGGTAATTGAAAAGCGAGCCGACGACTCCGGTGAATACCCCGAGGATGGCGCAGAATACAAGGAACATCAGGGGCGGCGCCTTAAAGTCCGGCACGTCAAAGACCGGATCGCTCCCGAACATCAGCTGCCTTACGCAGCAGGCCGCGAGCACCGCGGCGGACACTGCCTGAATGGAGGCAAATGAGAAGCGGAACTGCGCGCGGAGCTCCTCATAGACAAAGAGGATCCCGGCGAGCGGAGCGTTGAACGCCGAGGTGAGGCCCGCCGCCGCGCCAGCCGCAATGAGCGCGTGCCTCCTGAACTGATGGTTTGTTCCGTGCCTGAGGTCCGCGAACATCGCTCCCGCTGCCCCGCCGAGCTGAATCGACGGCCCCTCGCGGCCCAGGATCATGCCGGAGCCGAGGGACATCAGGCCGGTGAAGAACTTCACGGGCAGCACCCGCTTCCAGCGCACCGGACGGAGCGACAGGAGCGCACCCTCAATCTCCGGAATTCCGGAGCCGCCGGCCTCAGGCGCGATGCGGGCCGTAAGGTACATGGCGATGCCGGCAAGGATGAAGCTCAGGGAGAAGGCCGCGAGCCAGAAGAGCGGGCCGTGTCCGAGCTCCGGGAGGTACTTCACCCGGAGCGAGATGATTACGTCGGGGATGTACTCGAAGAGCGAGCAGACCGTGCCGGTGAAGATCCCAAGCCCCAGGGAGATGATGATGAGGCCGATGGTCTCAGTCCTCCTGAAGTCCTGCGAGAGGAGCCTCTGGTAGGAGCGGAAGCGCCGGAGCGCAGAGACGGGAAGGCTCACCCTGGAGCGGGCGCCTGCAGCACCTTCCCCTTCCGGCTGTGTCCCTTCCTTTTCTTCTCCGCTCACGCTGCCACCTTAATCAAAGACATCAAGTACGGAAGGCTCTGAGCAGTCGTCGATCTCGCCCTCCATGCCCTCGCGCACCGGAACGGTGACCGCGGCGCCGGAGCAGGTGTCGGCAAGGGCACGGCCGTCAGAATTGAACCTCACCTCCCTGATGCTCTCCGGAGGATTGAGGCGGAGCGAGGTGACGCCTCTCTTTTTGAGGTACGACTCATAAATCCTGAGCGCGCCCGTGCCTCCGGTGAAGCCCGTCGGCTTGTTGTCGTCACGCCCTACCCAGACCACGCCTGCCTCGTTGTCATCAAAGCCCGCGAACCAGGAGTCGCGGGTCGAGTCGGTGGTTCCGGTCTTCGCGGCAATGGTCTTTCCCGGGAATGAAGCGGCGAGGCGGCGGCCGGTTCCCTCGGCGACCACCCTGGTCATCGCCCAGACGGTGGAGTAGGAGTCCGCGGGATCGAGGACTTCCGTCACCTTCTCATCCGGATCGTCCTCCCTCTGGTAGAGGATGTCGCCGTCGCTTGACGTTACGGCCCGGATTACCCCAAGGGGCTGGTAGCGCCCAAGGTTCGCGATGGTTACGAACATCTGGCTCACCTCGAGGGGCGTGAGCTCGATGGTGCCGAGCACAACCGAGTACTGGTGATCGGCTATGGCGCTCACCTTCTTCTCCGGGATGCCGAGGCGGAGCAGCGTCTGCTTGACGTTCTTTACCCCTGTCGCGTAGCACACCGCGGCGGCCGGCACGTTGAGGGACTTGGCGAAGGCCCTGAAGAGGAACACCGGCCCGTGGTACTTCTTGTCGAAGTTCTTCGGCGTCCAGTCAGGCTGGCCAGGATGCGAGAAGGTGCGCGCCGTGTCGTTGATGACGCTCCCCAGGTTGAAGCCGTGGGAGAAGCTCGTGAGGTAGACCGCGGGCTTCATCAGGGACCCGATCTGACGGCTCTGATCGAGCGCGCGGTTGAAAAGACCAGAGGTATTGACCTGGCTGCTCCCGACCACCGCGACGACCTCGCCCCTCCTCCAGTCTGTTACCACTGCCGCGGTCTCGATAGGCTGCTTTTGGAGCCAGGGAGCGGAGGTCTCCTGCACCGCCTCCTCCAGGGCGTTCTGCGAGAGCGGATCAAGGCTCGTGAAGATCCTGACTCCCGAGGACTTTAGGACGTCATCCCCGAGCTTCGCCTGCACCTCCCGGTTCACGTACTCCATGAACGCGGGGGTCTTCTTGAAGGTTCTGCTTGAGGAGCGGGGAATGACCTTGAGCTCGAGGCTCGTCAGCATCTCGTAGTCGCGGCGCCCGATGGAGAACTTATCCGCGTTTGCCTGCATGCAGGAGGCCCACTCGTCGTCCTTCTGCCCGCTGCAGTCGCTGAGCTCCATTGAGGAGACGCTCTCAGCGTTGTCGCAGTCCTTGCAGAGGACCTTCAGCACGACGTCGCGCCGCTCCTTGGCCTTGTCATTGTGGCGCCAGGGATCATAGAGCGAGGGCGCCTTGACGAGCCCGGCGAGGAAGGCAAGCTGCGCCTCGTTGAGCTCCTTCAGGGGCCTCCCGAAATAGAACTGCGAGGCAAGCGCGTAGCCGTAAATGCCGCCGCTCCGGCTCTGCCCCATGTAAATCTCGTTCATGTAGAACTCGAGGATCTGCTTCTTGGAGTAGCGGGCGTCAATGATTACCGCCATCACCGCCTCCTTGAGCTTTCTCGAGAGCGTTTTCTCGTTCGAGAGGAAATAGTTCTTCACGAACTGCTGCGTAAGCGTGCTGGCGCCCTGCTTCCTGCCGCCCTGCACCAGGTCGACGAAGAGCGCGCGGATGATGGCGCTGATGTCGATGCCGCCGTGGGAGAAGAAGTCGCGGTCCTCGACGTTTACGAGAGTATAGATGAGCTCCTCCGGAACGTCATCTATCGAGATCTTCATGCGGTCTTCCATGCCCTTTCCGGTGATGCGGTCAAGGAGCACCGGCTCCATGAGGGCGGAGACCAGCTTGCGGCAGTTGTTCTCCTGGCACTCGCGGAGGTCTGAGAGCTTGCCGTCCCTGAAGGTAAGGAGGAAATGGCGCTCTGGCTCCGGGCCGTTGTAGAAGTCGAAGTTGCGGCGGAAGATGAGGATAGTTACCGCGCCGCCCTGCTTCCTGATGGCGTACTGCCCGGGCTGCGTCATGGTGCTGACGGCCTTCCGGTAATGGAGGAGCTTCAGCTCCCTCTCCATCTGCTCAGGCGTGATGCGCTCATTGAGGGAGAGCTCGAGGGGGCGCGCGTAGACGAGCGCTGGAAGATGCCACCTGCCGCGGGAGGAGTCGAGGGCCGCCCTTATCTCGCGGTCCAGGAAATATCCCCAGACGGCAAGCGCGAGCGCGCAGGCGAGGAAGCCGAGGAAGCAGACAATAAATAGGAAGCGGAGCACTGGATGGCGCTTCGGCACCAGATCATCCCCGTACTGGCTGCTGTCCACACCGCGATCAAGCTCGTCGAAACTGTCTTTGTTCTTCTTCACTTCCGTTTCCCGTCAAGATTAAATCACGCGTGAGCCACTCTCACAGCCTGACGCATTATACAGCAGAGGCGCACGGAGTCATGTTTTGTGACGGATATCTGAAAATGGCCGGTTAAAATGCCCTGTAAGGGAAGAGGCCGGAGCCTCACCGGAACAGGAGGCATCCCGCCTGAGGAGTATTGCCCTAATCCTCCGGAGATTCTCCGCCGGCTTCAGGGATTTCGCCTCGCTCCGCGCGCTGAGCTTCCTTCTCAATAAGGGGAAGCGCCTCATCCGCGCTCTCTGCCCTGCACACCTCGCGGAAAAAGGTCTTAAGCGGCTCATAATGGAGCCTCAGATAGGCAAGGAACTGCTTTATCCGGGGGAAGAGGTGTATCCCGTACCTCCTGCCGGCCTCCACGAACCTTATGACGAGCCGCAGCGCCTCGCCATAGGGGAGCTCCTTTCCGCCCCTTATGACGTCAGGCAGGTTCGGGAGCCACACGGCGCCGCGCCCCAGCATGAGCCTTGAGGTGCCCGTAACATCGCAGCACCTCTCCGCGGACTCCTTATCAAACACGTCCCCATTCGCGTTCAGGAGAATTTCCGGGAACGCCTCGCGCACCTCGCGGATTTTCTCCCACTTGACTGTCCCCGGGAGGTACTCGTCATCACGGGTCCTGCCGTGCACCGTGAGCTCGTCAATGCCCGCTGAGACCAGCTTTCCCGCAAGCATGACCGCGCCGTCAGGCGAGGAGAAGCCAAGCCTCATCTTGGCAGAGAACGGGATGCCCTCCGGCACAGCCTCCCTCACTGACGCTGTGAGAGAGTAAAGGAGCTCCGGATCCTTCAGCACTGCCGAGCCGCCGCCTGACCTCACCACCTGCTTTGCCGGGCAGCCGAAGTTGAGGTCAATCCCCGCGGCACCGAGCCTTACGAGCCTCTCAGCGGTAACCCTCAGGGGCTCCGCATGCTCACCGAGGAGCTGCGCCCTGACGGGAATGCCTGCTGCTGTCCTGGAACCGGTCCTGAGCTCTGGCATCTTCTTCAGGAGCACGCTCTCCGGAACCGGCAGGTCATTCACCCGGATGAACTCCGAGACGCAGTAGTCATAGCGCGTGACTGAGGTCAGCACCTCGCGCATCGGCGCGTCAAGGACCCCGTCCATCGGGGCAAGGATAAGAAAGTCAGGCTGTGCCACGGCGCCTCCAGGAATGCAGCTGCAGAGAGGAAGAGAACTTGTCCCTTCCCCGAAAAAAATTACCGCACAAGCTACCACAAACTTCCGGAAACTGCCACAGGAAACCGCGCCCAGGCCGCAGACGCGGAAAATCCCATGGATCAGAAGACAGAATAGGGAGTCATCCGGCCTGCCGCACCGGGAGCCTGGTACAGCGGCGCTTGATGAATCGTCCGGACGCGCTTAAACTGACTGAAGCATCACGTTTTTTAAGGAGAACAGCAGATGACCAGAGCGGTAGTACTAACAAGCGGAGGCCTTGACTCGTCGACCTGCCTCGCGATGGCAGTTGAGAAATACGGAGCTGCGGAGACCGAGGCCCTCAATATCCTCTACGGGCAGAAGAATGACCGCGAGCTCGCCTCGGCGAAGAAAATCGCGGAGCACTACGGCGTGCGCTACACACTCCTCGATCTCAGGCAGATTTTCAGCTTCTCGAACTCGAGCATGCTCCGGGGCTCCACCGAGGAGATCCCCGAGGAGAGCTACGCCGATCAGCTTAAGAAGCTCGGAGGCGAGGGCACGGTCTCGACCTATGTCCCCTTCAGGAACGGCACCATGCTCTCATCGGCGGCGAGCTTCGCCCTCTCGAGGGGAGCGGAGGTCGTGATGTACGGCGCGCACGCCGATGACGCCGCGGGACGCGCCTACCCTGACTGCACCCCGGAGTTCGCGGAGTACATGGGGAAAGCCATCTGGGAGGGCTCGGGAAGGGTCCTCCGCCTCGAGGCCCCCTTCATCAATATGACAAA
>JAEEGL011883763.1_pt1 | contig 13193 bp, 13 predicted proteins | sample 9134231 | NCBI WGS metagenome assembly JAEEGL01 (sample SAMN16246548, study PRJNA631951) | gut metagenome | biome: gut microbiome; feature: rumen; material: fiber-attached | host: Bos | place: Iran: Karaj | collected 2018-10
ATATTCCATTAGAACCATGATTAGATCTCACCCATCTTTGATGAGAAAGATAGAAAGGTTCTGCTGCTTAGAGAGCATATTCCATTAGAACAAGGATTAAGACCTTAATGTTTTCTAAGATATACTTCATAATCTTTATGCTCAGAGAGCATATTCCATTAGAACAAGGATTAAGACGTTGCGCACTTGACCGTGGGCATGCATACGCTACCGTCTCAGAGAGCATATTCCATTAGAACAAGGATTAAGACCTCTCTCTATGCTGCTAATAACTCTTGTTCTTTCTCTCAGAGAGCATATTCCATTAGAACAAGGATCGTATAAAGTAATGATATAGCATTTGCATAAATTATAACAGCTGCTATATCATTACTTATTTAATAATTCTCTTTACTATAATGATGCCCCAATTTGCATTATATGATCAAAAAAGTACTTTTTTGATTTGCAAGTTATGTTTATAATTTGTATTTTTGTCATCAAATAGTTAAATTGATTACCATTTAATCTACTACAACGACAATTTATGGAATCAAATATAATTAATATCATCATTATACATTATAACGATATAATAACGAATGAAGAGATCCCTCTTTTTAGAGGAGCTATCATTCATTCATTAGAGAAGAAACTTCTGCTTTTTCATAATCATGAAGACAATGGTTTCAGATACTCCTATCCACTCATACAATATAAACGGATACATGGTAAGGCAGCTATTGTTTGTTTAAAACAAGGTACCGAAGATATTGGGGAACTGTTTACTTCAAATATTAACTTCTTAACGATAGGAAATAGGAGTATCAACCCCTCAATAGAAAAAATTCTCCCAAGAAGAGTTCGAATACATATTTGGGATCAGTTGTTTTCTTATCGTATAAACAGATGGATACCTTTCAATTCCAGAAACTATCATGAATATTGCAAAATAAGTGATGATTCAGAAAAAAAACAATTTCTTTCGAAAATATTGACTGGTAATATTTTATCAATGGCAAAAGGACTTGGTGTCCGATTTGAAAAGGAAATAAAATGTGAAATCGTCACCTTCACAAACGACACTATCTCAAAAGTTAAAGACGTCGCTATGCAATGCTTTAATGTAGAATTCAAATGCAATGTATCCATTCCTGATTATGTTGGACTAGGTAAACATGCGAGCATTAACTATGGTATAGTAACAAGAATAAGGAATAATAACAAAATACAATAATATGAATCGACAAAAAGACATTCTTTATCAAGCTATTATAGCAAGAGCTATCCTACGATTAGAAAAGTACTTTAATAGACAAGTCCTTTCTAATCATTTGCGTCAAACGATTGAAGATGGTTTACAAGGATATGAAGAAATTATTAATGAGGCAGAATATCTCTCATCTGGTATTTCTCCCCAAGATTCTTCTATGGAAATACCTGCAATTCCTATGTCCTGTCTTCTTGAATCTGTTAATAATAGTGTAGGGGGACATCATTATGCACCTACCATTATTTCCCTAACCAAGGATTGTTTTCCAAGGTCTGGAAAACAACAGATGGTAGATACCACAAATCTTATAAACTGTTTTGAAGCAAATGTCAAGAACTTGCAGATTACTAATTCTCAAGTTTTAGCAGATAATATGCTCCAACTCCTTTTCAGGTATGCTTCGTTTATTCCTGCAAATAAACATAATCTTGATATTTCTCTTTATGATCAGACTCGTGTGGCAGCAGCCTTTGGCGTTTGTCTTTATGACGTACGACAAGAGCAGTCTTTGAATGAAACTAAGCCTTTCTTGCTGATAGGTGCTGATTTCAGCGGTATACAGAACTATATTTACCAAATCGTATCAAAGCATGCTGGCAAGAATCTTAAAGGACGTTCATTCTATCTCCGACTACTGTCAGATGCAGTTCTCGGATGTCTTTTAAAACGTTTGAATCTTTATAATGCCAACATCATCTACGATTCGGGAGGTTGTTTCTACTTACTAGCCCCGAATACACGTGTCGTTAAGGACGCATTAGATAATGCTGTGAGATATATTGAAAAACAAATCTTCAAATCTCATCAAACATCACTTTATGTTGCTATTGACAGCATAGAAGTTTCCAAGGATGAGATTATTAATCATTCTGCAACAGTAAAACTTAGCGATATTTGGCAATCTTTATTTATTAAGCGTGACAAGAAAAAACAGAATCGCTATGCAGATCTTGTCGAAACAAGTTATTCTGATTTTTTCCTACCAAAAGACGTAGATGGGAAAAAACGTGATGCAATTACTGGGAATGACTTTACAAAAGACGACGATGTCGTCAAATTTAATGGTGATCAGCTTATCTCCAGATTAAACAAACAACAGATTGAACTTGGTAAAGCATTAAAGGACTGTGATTGTATTGCTGTTTCAGACATTGAAGTAAGTTGTTGGAAAGATAGCATTAGTATACAACCAGCCAATGTGGGAAGGTACTATTATCTTCTTTCTATCAATGACGTTCGTAATAATTATCAATTTATCAAAGATCATGCTGATGTTATTACTTTAAGACTGTTAAATGGAAGGCATGGTGACTGTAACTTCGTCCTTCCATCAGATATGACTTGTTGTGTCGTCAACCTGGATTTCTATGGCGGTAATACTTTTAATGGAAACACCTTCGAGGATATGTGTGACAATGCAAATCTAAGTCGATTAGGCATACTCAGAATGGATGTTGATAATCTTGGAAGTATTTTTCAAAGCGGTATCTCTAAAGAAAGATCAATTCTTACTCGGTATGCGGCATTAAGTCGTTCTTTTGACTATTTTTTCTCTGGCTATATTAACAATATTGTGCTTAGGGATGAAAACATAGATAAGAGTTTTATCGTATATAGTGGTGGTGATGATCTATTTATTGTTGGTGAGTGGAATACTGTTATTCGTATTGCTAAAATTATCAGAGAGGATTTTCGTGAGTACACCTGCAATAATCCAACTTTTAGCATATCTGGTGGTGTCGCAATCCTTAATGCAAAGTTTCCTATCATAGCAGGTGCAGAGGAAAGTGCACAAGAAGAGTCAAATGCGAAGGGACATACGTGTTGTGGAAATTCAAAAGACTCTATCTCTTTCATGGACACACCATTACATTGGACAAATGAATTCCCGGCTGTGGAGAAATTGAAGAATTCTCTTGTGGAGTTACTATATCATGACAATCTTGCTAAGTCATTTTTATCGAAAATTCTTCTACACTCATCCATGGCTGACATCGCACATCATAAGATAATGAATATGAAGACTTATTGGTTGATAAGCTATGATTTAAAGAGAATTATTGAAAGAACAAAGAGTGATACTGTGAAACAGCTTGCTTTGAACTGCCAGAAAGAGGTCTGGGAGAATAAGGGCACTTTGAATGGTGAACCTATAGTGACTAATTATCACTTGCTTGAATTATGGGCATTTGCTTGTCGCTGGGCAGAATTAGAATACAGAATGTTAAACAATTAAAATACATATTATTATGGTAACAATTAAACCTGAATGGATTAAAAATGGAGCAAATGAAGAAATGGTCTCTTTTGCTGAAGACTGTGGAAAGAAATTAGTCGCTGGAAATCTTACGAATTCAAAAATTCGTAGTATATATGGTGAAATAAAACGTATTCAAGGCGCTAAAGATTTTGAGAAATCAAAAACTTCCTTTTATCTTCTTAAACCCAAAGTAGCATATGCACAAGGAAGAGAACCTAAAAATAATGGTCTTATCTTATTTAAAGAAATATTTGACGGAGCTTTTAAGCTCGTTACTGACGATAAAACTTACGAAAATTTCTGTAACTTGATGGAGGCTATTTTAGCTTATCATCGTGCTTTTGGAGGAAAATAATAATTTAAAAACAAATAATCATGACAAAGTTATTAAAGAAAATAGTCTGCACCGGTCAGATTACACTTAAAACAGGGCTTCATATTGGAGGTACAAATACAGCATTAAACATCGGAGGTCCCGATAGTTTTGTAGTTCGTAATCCACTTACCAATGTTCCATATATTCCTGGCAGTTCACTAAAAGGGAAAATGCGTTCATTGATAGAATTACGTGATGGTACAATAACTGCCGGTGGTGAAGTAACAAACAATCAGAAGTCTAATGCGGGTGCACTATTTGGAACTTCAGGAGCTAATGATGATAGTCATCCCTCCAGAATTATAGTTCGTGATGCTGAGTTGGATTTATCAGATCCACATATGTTTGATAATACTGATCTTCCATATACAGAAAGTAAAACGGAAGTAACGATTAATCGTATTACCGCAAAAGCAAATCCTCGTACGATAGAACGAGTCCCTGCAGGAGCGAAGTTTAACGTAAATTTCGTTATAAATGTTTTTGATACTGATGATGAGCAACAACTTCTGAAGACTTTTAAAGATGCTGTTTCATTACTTGAAGACGACTATCTCGGAGGAAACGGCAGTCGAGGATATGGACAAGTAGAATTCTCAGAATTAAAATATGTGACTAAAACTTATTAAAGATGAGAAAATTCACAAGAATCATTCTTAAAAACATGTCTCCCTTGCATCTCGGTATGGGTCGCGACAGTTATGACACTTCATCATCCCTTCTGTCGTCAGATACACTATCAGCTGCTTTGGCGTCCGTACGTGCAGTACAGGGCAGGTGTGAAGATATTGAGGATTTCTTGAAGTCATTTAGAATTAGCTCTGCCTTTCCTTATAGTGGTAGTGAATATTTCTTACCCAGGCCAATAGGGCGTCTTCCTATTAATGTAAGAGGATTACAAGAAAAAGAATATAGGAAGGACCTTAAGAAACTAAAGTTTATCTCCAGTGCTTTATGGTCTTCAATGATGAAAGGCAATGTCATCGAAGTGGAACCTTCTCAAATCCATGGCGAGTTTCTTATTGAAGAGCCTGATGCCGATTACAAGAAACCAATGACACACATTGTCAATCAACGTGTTATGGTGCCTAGAATACAAGACCAGGACGCAGTACCATTTATGTTCGATTGGACGTTTTTCAGACATGGTGATAATGAATCGGGTCTCTATTGTTTAATTGATAGTGAAGAGGAGCAAAGAGCAGAGATTATTGAGCTTTTTAAATTATTAGGATCATTTGGTATTGGCTCAGACCGAACTGTTGGCGGAGGGCTTTTTGAAGTAGAAGTGGATGATATGGAATGGAAGGAGATTCATGGAAGCACGACAATGTTATTGTCAAGCTATATTCCTCTTGAGTCAGAAATTGAACATTTGAAACTAACTACTTCAAAATATGCACTTCTAAAACGTGGTGGCTATATGTCTGGTAGTTCAAATGAAAAGATCCGTCAACTCCGACGTAAGACAGTATATATGTTTGAAACAGGTTCTCTTTTTGATACAAATGTTCCTTTAGAAGGAAATATCGTCAATCTTGCACCAGAATGGAACACAGATGACATGCACCCTGTCTATCGGTGTGGTCGCCCATTATATTTAACTGTAAACATACATACAGATGAAAAATAATATTAAAATCCAGACACTATCCCAAGTTCATGTCGGTTCCGGCATTTTCCTGCAAGGGGGGAATGATTTTATTGTTGACGGAAGAGGTGACGAGTCGTACGTTTATGTCATAGATCCAAATAAACTTGGCAAGATAATAGGTACCGATCAAGCGACAATTGATGAATGGGTTATACATATTGAGAGAGGTACTGCTGCTGATTTCATAAAAACACGTACAAAGGGGCATACACCAAAGGAATATGCAAAACGTATTATTACGAATTATGCTGATTTCAATGGCACACAGGCTTCTTTAAAAGAATGTTTACATGATGGTATGGGCAGACCCTATATACCTGGCAGTAGTATCAAAGGTGCCATTCGAACTGCGGTAATGACCTCTTTAGTAAAAAAGAAAGGCAATGATTATTTGACTCAATTGTTTAACAGGATCTTTCAGGAACGTGATTTTAGGAGACAGGATAAATTGATTTCCGATATTGAAAAGAGATATTTTGGGAATAATCCCAATTCTGATCTCTTTCGATTTGTTACAGTCGGTGATGCCTTCTTTGAAAAGAATTCTGAAATTGCCGTTAAGCAGATCAATCTTAATGTACGAGAAAGAGCCTCTCTTGTCGATAATAGGATGCAACAGATTGTTGAAGCCATTGGTATAGAAGAAAATTCTTCCTTTGCATTGAAAATTGATAAGGATCGTTTTAATCTTGTAAAAAACGCACATCATAAAGATTTGGAAGGGCTTCCGTCATTACCTCAAGAGTTATCTGATATTTATCTCTTATTTGCATTAATCAATCAACATACGAAGAAACTTGTTGAAGATGAGATAAGAATCTGGGAAGATAATTATGGTAACTACCAAGGTCAAGATGATTATGTGGAAAATATGAAAGATATTCTTTCCACCATCAATGGATGTAAATCAAATCAGTGTGTATTAAGATTGGGACAAGCCATCGGGTGGCGTTTCATTACTGGTGCTTGGACAGAATCTCTCGATGAAGATTTCTTCTATAATAATATTGTTCCTAAAGCTCGTCCTCAAAATAGAAGATATACTGAGTTTGATTTTCCTAAATCCAGAAGAGTTGATGATGAATCGTTTGTTTTTGGTTTTCTCAAACTGACAATTGATGAATAATATGCCACGAAAAGTACTGATATCTTTTTTGGGTACGGGACGTTTTAAGGATAAATCGTCCCGTATTTATGAAAAAACAAAATACAAAATTAATGAAGAGGAATTAGGAGAGTATCCATTTGTGTCTGCAGCTCTAAAGAAACATTATAATACAGATATAATTCTTCTTCTAGGAACCCCTCATTCTATGTGGGAGGAGGTGTATCGGTGGTATTGTGAGAACAAAGGCATTCCTGTTGATGATGATGTTTATCTTAATATAGCAGAAGCTTGTGAAAAAGCTAATCATCAATCTGATTTAGCAATACCTAATCAGGATAGAATAGAAGAATCCCTGGGTAAGGATTCAAAGGTTGTCTTGATAAAATATGGCATTAACGAGACTGAGATTCAAGACAATATTAATATTATTCTTGGGTTGCAACAATACCTTCAACAAAATGATGAGTTAATAGTCGATATTACCCATTCCTTCAGGTCGTTACCTATTTTCATGATGAATTTACTTATCTATCTGAAAAATGTCAGTAATAAGAATATTAATATCTCTCATATTCATTATGGTATGTTGGAGGTTACTGGTGAAATCGGATATACTCCAATAATTGATCTGCGGTCAATGCTTGATGTGAATGATTGGATAACCGGGGCTTATTCTTTTTCTGAGTTTGGTAATGCATATAAGATTTCTGAGTTATTATCAAATGATTATTTATCAACGTCAAATTTGTTAAAGGAATTTTCTGATTTGATGAATCTTAATCATCTCTTTGCAATGGAATCGATTTCTCAGCGACTTACTTCATTCAAAAATCAAAATTATAAAACTCTTCTTCCTGAATTAATTGTAAATCCTATTGTAGATGGTTTTGTTTCTAAATTTGATACAAAAGGAAATAGACATGCCTTATTCCAGTTGAAGGTGGCAAGGTGGATGTTTGATCATAGAAAATATGCTCAATCCATGATAACACTCAACGAAGCAATTCTAACTTATGTATGTGAAAAGAATGGATTCAGATGGAATGATAAGGATGATCGAGATACTGCAAAAAAGACATTAAGAAGTTATAAGCTAGGGCAACAATTAAAAATTGACAAAACTCTGTCAAGTACATTTAGGACTATTAGTTTATTGCGGAATAGTACTGCACATGCACTCGAGGCCGAAATGAATGTATCAAACATGCTGAATACATTAAAAAATAGCTTAATAAAAGTGGAAAGTATTATTAAATAAGATTATGGCAAGAAAAGTTTTTATTTCTGTTTTGGGTACTAGTTTTTATGAAAAGTGTAAATATGTTTCTGATAATTTTGTATCCGAAGAAACTTCATTTATACAACATGCTACACTTCAATACTTAAAGGTAAATGAGTGGACTGAAGATAGTAAGGTTTATATATTATTGACACAAAAAGCAAGAAAGGATAACTGGTGCATACCAACCGGTATTCGTCATAATTACAAATCCCATAAAGACGAACTATATAAGGGATTGGAAGATATCTTGACTGAAATGCATTTACCATGTGATGTCGTTCCTATATCAATTCCTGATGGTAAAGATGAAAATGAAATGTGGGCGATATTTGAAACTACATTCAATTTGTTAGAGGAAGGTGATGAACTTTATTATGACTTAACTCATAGTTTTCGTTATCTTCCTATGCTTATGCTGGTGCTTGGTAATTATGCCAAGTTTCTTAAACATGTAAAAGTCACTAGCATAACATATGGAAATTACGAAGCAAGAGACGAGGATAATAAAGCACCGATTGTTGACTTGCTCCCCTTGTCAAGTCTACAAGATTGGACTTTTGCCACTGCTGACTTTTTGAAGAACGGATTTGCAGACAGGTTTGTTGAGATGACCAATATTGGATTAGCTCCTTTGTTGAGATCAGATGAAACAAGAACAGTAGATGTTCAAATGCTTAATCAATTATTTAAAAATATAGATAGTTTTACTTCTGAAATACAAACATGTAGAGGAATGCAAGTGGTTGAATCAAAGACTGCTGACACTATTAAGAATATTATACATGAACTTAATGAGATAACAATACCTCAAATAACTCCTGTGCTTGATAAAATCATCTCATCTATAAATGTTTTTTCCAAGTCTGCACAAATCAATAATATGTTTAATGCTGCAAAATGGTGTTATGATAGGAACTTATATCAGCAGTGTACCACATTCCTGGAGGAGGGCGTAATCAGTTTTTTCTGTAGCAGACATCAAATACCTTTGGACTGTAAAGATAAACGCGAACTTATCACAAGCGCATTTACTATAATAGCTAATAATATATCGCAGGATAATTGGAGAGTCTCTCCTGAAGATTTATCTGTTCTACAAAATGTCATTGAAGATATTAATGGCAACTATCCCAATACTGTGAGTCCTATGAATACTCTTGTCCAATTAAGAAACGACTACAATCACTGTGGTATGCGGGAAAACAGAATCCGAAAAGTAAAAGGAATCCAGAATAGTATTAAAATGAGATTGGATGAGATCTTTTCTCTATTTTATCCATCTACAGATATCCAAAGTGCTGATAAGAAGAAACGTTTTATTATTAATCTTTCCAATCATCCATCGGGTATCTGGGAAACAAAACAATTGGATGCAGCTGAGGAATATGGTGAGATTACAGATATTCCTTTCCCATCTATCAGTCCGGATGATTCTGAAGAGAAAATCTTACTATTAGCTGATGAATATGTTACGAAAGTAATGGAATTAGCAAAAGATGCTGATGTAACCGTTCATGTGATGGGTGAGATGACTTTTACTTATGCATTGGTGTTTCGGTTGAAATCGTTGGGTATCCAATGCGTCGCTTCTACAACAGATCGGAATGTTACTATGGATGGAGATGGACATAAATTATCAGAATTCTCCTTTGTAAAGTTCCGGGAGTATTAATGTTCTCAAATCAATGCTTATGGAGTTAGTTCTGAATACTTTTGGAGTTTCGCTTAATCGAGATAATGAAGGGTTTGTCATTACATCAAAAGATGGAAGACAACGCATACCCGCAGATGGAATCAAATCCATTCAAATTAGTCGTGGTGCTCAGATAACCAGTGATGCAGTAATGTTGGCTGTAGAGCATGAAATAGAAGTTATGTTCATGGATAGAAGTGGAAATCCAATCGGTAGGATATGGAGTCCGCGATATGGATCTATTTCGACTATTCGTAAAGGACAATTGAACTTTACGTTTACTCATGAAGCCTTGGAATGGATTAAGGAAGTGATTCTCCAAAAGATGGAAAACCAACAGGCGTTGATGTTACTCTTGCTTACGGGTTCTCCAGAAAAAGAGGATTTAGTACAGAAAAGTATTCGACGTATTGAGGATTACAGAAACAAGGTTTACCGGTTAGACGGTGAAGTTGTCAGTGATGTGGCTCCAACGCTAAGAGGGTGGGAGGGGCAGGCTTCGCGTGTTTATTTCGATACAATCAATTATTTCCTGCCTCAGGAGTTCAGATTAGTACAAAGAACTCAACATCCGGCTACAGATGTAGCCAATGCTTTCTTGAACTATGGTTATGGTATTCTTTATGGTAAGATAGAAGGTGCTTTAATAAAAGCGGGAATTGACCCATACATTGGCGTACTACATAGAGATGATTATAATAGACCTGTTCTTGTATATGATATTATTGAAATGTATCGTATTTGGGTTGACTATGTCGTATTCACCCTACTGGCTCAGAATGCGATAACAGAAGAGTTCTATTCGGTGAAAGATGATGGTTCATATTGGTTGGAAGCTTTGGGGAGAAGAGTTTTAATACAATCCTTAAATGACTATTTTGAAGAAACTACAATTAAACAGGGCATATCTCGTTCACGTCTGACTCAAATGACATTGTATATTCAAAGTTTTGCTCAGAAGCTAAAAAAATTTGATATATGATAATGTACGGAACTAATATACAGTCATCCGACTGTCTGTTGCGGAAGATACAGGTGTCTGATTTGTATCGAGGACTTGTTACTCCTAAACCCCCACATGTAGCTTTAATAAGACAGTTGAGGATTGCATATCAGATAAATCCCAAACAGTATTCTATATTAAAGCGTTCATTACCTTTTATTGTCTGTGGTATGTTCAATCCCCCATATCGCCTTACTGAGAATTTTGGTTACACACAATATTTCATTATCGACATTGACCATTTAAGTGACAAAGGCTTTTCGGTTTCAGAATTGAAAAATCGTTTGAAAGAAGATAACAGGATTCTTTTATCTTTTATTTCACCAAGTGAAGACGGTTTGAAAATAATGTTCCGATTGAGTGAAAGATGCTATGATGCTGGAACTTATACCTTATTTTATAAAGAATTTCTGAATCGTTTTTCAAAACAATACGAATTAGAACAGATTATTGATCCACGAACAAGTGATGTGACTCGTGCATGCTTTGTAAGTGTTGATCCGCATGCTTATTACAATGAGTTATGTGAACCTGTTATTATCAGTGACTATATTAACACCTCTGATCCTGTTAATATGTTTGAACTGAAATCTCATCAAGAAAAGGAAGATCGTAACTTCAAAAAGGATAATATTGAACCAAATGTTTTTTCAGAACCAGACAAAGACATCATGGAGAAGATTAAACAGAGGCTTAATCCTAAACAAAGTGCATCAATTATAAAGCAAGAAGCATTTGTTCCACAACAACTTGAAGAGATAATGGATGATTTAAAAGCATATGTAGAAGAAACCGGACTTGTTGTGACTGAAATCAGAAGCATACAATATGGTAAGAAAATAAGAATAAAAATGGGTGTTAAGATCGCTGAGGTTAATTTGTTTTACGGACGAAGAGGTTTTTCTGTTGTTATTTCTCCCAAATGTGGGACAAACTCTGAACTCAATGATGTATGTGCTCAGTTGATTCAAGGTTTTGTTGATTCTATATAGATTTATCTTATGGCTGATAAAACACCTATACATTATATCGAGATATTAAGGAAACTGAAGAATTCTAGTCTTGATGGGTCTCCTTCTATTAATAGGACCACACTCAAGTTGGACAATCTTCCCACTTTAGAGAAAAGAATTGAACATATATTTAAGATTGTGAAACAGACAAATACAACCCCTGGGAATATGTTGTTTTTCGTTATGTATGATATAGAAAGTAATAAGGTCAGGTATAATATCGTAAAGTATCTTGAACGGATGGGATGTTATCGTGTTCAGAAATCTATATTTTTGGCTGACTTAAGTATAGAGAAATACGAAAGTATAAAGAATGACCTAGCGGAGGTACAGTCTTTATATGAAAACAATGATAGTATTCTTGTGTGTCCTGTCTCATCTGATTTGATAAAGAGTATGAAGATAATAGGTAAGAATATCAATCTTGATATTATAACCCATACTAAAAACACGTTATTCTTTTAATTAAGATTAACAAAATTGCTCTTTGACATGTTGTTTTTATTTTGTAATTTTGCAGCCGCAAAAATGAGGCATGTTTTTTGTGCTGTTTGTAATAAAAAGAGAAATTAACAGTCTTGAAATACTGATAAACAGGGTGTTTTATGTTTTTGCCCTCTTAGAGCATATTCCATTAGAACAAGGATTAAGACAAGGGCTTCCTATTGGAAGCCGAGGTCTTTCGCGGCTCTTAGAGCATATTCCATTAGAACAAGGATTAAGACTTGCTGAACTCAATCGAGAGTCCTACTATCGCAGAACTCTTAGAGCATATTCCATTAGAACAAGGATTAAGACGCATAGCATTAAGACCCCCGATTCCCGAAGTGGGCACTCTTAGAGCATATTCCATTAGAACAAGGATTAAGACATGCCGTCCTCAATCTTCTGAGCCTGGCTCAAAGAGCTCTTAGAGCATATTCCATTAGAACAAGGATTAAGACTCTAAGGTTCGAACTCGAACCCGAGCATATGTGTTCTCTTAGAGCATATTCCATTAGAACAAGGATTAAGACAAGAATAGCACTATCTTCACAGACAATGCTATTCGCACTCTTAGAGCATATTCCATTAGAACAAGGATTAAGACTTTAATCTTCTAACTTTGACATAATTCTTTGCAAACTCTTAGAGCATATTCCATTAGAACAAGGATTAAGACGCGACCTTGTCTGCTGCCTTCAGTTTCTCCTGAGTCTCTTAGAGCATATTCCATTAGAACAAGGATTAAGACTTGAGCAAAAAGTGCTATATAATTAATAAGAAGACTCTCTTAGAGCATATTCCATTAGAACAAGGATTAAGACAAACTACGGAAGTTCTTAGAGTACATAGTACCACGCTCTTAGAGCATATTCCATTAGAACAAGGATTAAGACGTTGCTCTTTCGTGAGCAACTGGGACGTCGAGATAGCTCTTAGAGCATATTCCATTAGAACAAGGATTAAGACTCGTATAATTGATGCGCTTGCTCTAAGGTTCGTTCTCTCTTAGAGCATATTCCATTAGAACAAGGATTAAGACGCTCTTCCCAGGATACTATTCTGTAAT
>JAEEGL012761070.1_pt1 | contig 13193 bp, 6 predicted proteins | sample 9134231 | NCBI WGS metagenome assembly JAEEGL01 (sample SAMN16246548, study PRJNA631951) | gut metagenome | biome: gut microbiome; feature: rumen; material: fiber-attached | host: Bos | place: Iran: Karaj | collected 2018-10
CAGCCGCCGTTGAGGAGACGTTTGTCGCCAAACGACCTGCTGCCCCACTTCTCTTCTGGCAGTTCCGTCGAGAGGAGACCGTACGCCTTCGCGAGTTCGCTGTCGCCGACGACGAATGTGACGTTCGAGACGCCGCCGACTGTGAGTTTCCCGTTGATTATCTTTCCGAGATACTCCTTCAGTTCCTCCATCGCCGTCTTTTCGTATGGCTTTGGATTCGCGGGACCCACAATCTTGAAACTCTGTGCGAACATCGCCGCCGTGCAGCACATCGCGACTGAAAGCAGTTTTCTCATTGTTCATTCTCCTTTGTATTTTTACATGAGGCCGATGGGATGACGTGTCCCATCTGTCTCATTTGTCCCAGATGTCCCATTGATATCTAAAATCAGTAAACCGATTCAGGGAAGTAGTGCTTCTGCGCCGTCGCGCCATTGACGATTTCGGACTTGACGATTATCTCCTTTTCGAATGGCGCGCCACTGGCCTTCAAGGCATCTATAGTCGCTTCAATTGCGGTGGAAATCATCTGCGGAGGATATGTGACAGTCGCTTTGACTAAAGCGTCGCCGTCGATAATCATCTTGACAATATGCTTGCTGCCACCGCCGCCCACGAACGCCTTGACGTCCTTGCGGCCAGACTCTTTATAAGCCTTTATGGCACCGAGAAGCACATCGTCATCGCCCGCCCAGACTGCATCAATCTTCTGGTATTTGAGGAGGAATCCCTCCATGAGTTCCAGCCCCTTCTGCGTGTTCCAGTTGGCGGGCTGAGACTCAAGCACTTTGATGCCAGGCGCGGCCTTCAGCGCATCATTGAAGCCTGTGACACGCTCTGTGTTGATTGGGCATGGAATTCCTTCCATGACAAGAATGTCGCCCTTGCCGCCGAGAAGTTCAATGATTGCCTTGCCAGCCGCATCCCCAAAACTCACATTGTCGCCATTGACGAAGATGTCCTGAATCTGCTCTGTCAGCGGATTGGAAACAATCGTCAGGAAAATCCCCTGCTCCTTCGCCTTCTTGCAGACCTGTGTGAGCGGTCCAGGCTCCTGTGCCATGACGACCAGCGCATCAACGCCCTTCACTATGAGATTCTCAATGCTGTCTGCCTGCTCAGTCGGATTCGCGCATGTCGCGAAGAAAATCTCGACGTCCGTGCCGTCATACTTCTTTTTCGACTGCTCCGCAGACCAAACGACACCGCCCGCCCAGCCGTGCGTCGCCGCTGGAATCGAGACGCCAATCCTGTAGGTCTTTGTCGCCTTGCTCTCCTTTGAGCATCCGCCGACAATCAACGCCAATGCAATCACCACAAATGCAAACAGATTCTTCATTTCCACATTCCTTGATTATTATTTGACTTCAAACGCAAAAAGTCTGCATACGTCCGCTCCCCAAGTAGTCTCTGGGACAAGACGCACTGCGTTCGCCACACAGTCGAGCGGGACTCTCACAAGCCGTTGGTAGTTGTTGTCCTCACGAGCGACGGTATGCCATTCACCGTCCTCCAAAAGTGCCTCAATCCGAAACGCTTTGACAATCGTCGGCGGAACTGTTCGTGGCGGCTGGTTCAGCGGGAAGTTCGAGAGGATGTTCTTCTCGATGTTTGTGGCGGCGTCGCCTTTGCCGCGCCTATTCAAATCGGAGTCAAAGACGATTCTCGCCTCGGAGAGTTTCACTGTCTTTCCAAAATCGTATTGTACATATCCGCCTGGCTGGCAACTCCACGAGTTGTCGTCCCATCCGTCACCGTTCTTGACGGGCCTGTCGATGCCGTTGCGCAACGGCTCTGGATCGCCTTCGGAGGCTGTAAGCGACGCTGTGCAACATATTTCGGAAATCTTCCGCGTGTACCACGGCAGATAGGAGTCATCATCAGCGAGAGTCTGACGCAGTTCCGCGATGTAGTTTTCATAAACGCCAGCGGGCAGACATTTCTCGCGAATCGCTATGGCGGCGGCTGTGCCAGCCGCCTGTCCCATGGTGCCGCATGTGCACATTACACGCGTCGAACTTAACGCCGCATGGGTGACGCTGACATTCCGTCCCGCAAACATGAGATTCGGAACATTCCGCGAATAGAGGCAACGATATGGAATGCCATACGGCGACGGCGCGGGATGGAAGATTGTCGGTTGCCCAGGGTATCTGAATCCTGCGGGATTGTGGTCGTCCATCGTCCAGCCACCATACGCAATCAAATCGTCGAAACGTCCTTCAGCGCGGACGTCGTTCTGTGTCAGAATATACGGTCCAAGATAGCGTCTGCTTTCGCGCTTTCCAGGCAGGAATCCTACCCAGTCGAGTTGCCAGTTGTCTGCGCCGTGGTCACCACGATTTTTAACGTGGTCCCAGACGCCGAAGGCGATGGCGAGCAGTTCGTCGCGCAGTTTTTCTGTGTCATGAATCGAGTCGTCTTCGCCGCCGAGTTCCATCCACCAGAAATTATTCGTACCTTTGAAGCCGTGACCACGGTTCGCGAGCTGCTCGTCTGTCTCGAAGACACGCGCCCATTTGGGAGGAATGTATGTCACCTTGTGGTTAGTCTCACGGGCCTGAATAAGACAACTCATGCCCATGGTCTTGCGGTCGGCGACCTCTGGTTCAATGTCCTCGCCGAACTCTGCGCGCGCCTCACGCCCCACGCGGTAGTCCGCGCCAGTCAATGTCGAAAGCACACTGTCGCCAGAGCAATCCATAAAGATTTCGGCCTCGAATGTATGCCACGTCTCCGCCGTGCCTTGCCATCCGCGCACGCTGGCGACCTTTCCGTCTTTCATTTTGGCGTCATTGACGGAACAGTTGAGAAAAACCTCAAGATTCGGTTGGAACTTTGCGAATTCATAAAGAACGCTGTCCCAAATGGAAAAGTTTGATTCAGGATTCCTATAGTCGTTCTCAAGGCAGAGTTCCTCAATCATTCCTGTCTCGCGCATGTTCAGTCCATGCGCGCCGCAGAGCCACATGCGAATCTCGCTGGAGGCGTTACCACCAAGCACGGGCCTGTCGTTTATTAGGATTGTCTTCGCGCCATGACGGGCCGCCGCAACTGCGGCGCACATCCCTGAGATTCCGCCGCCAACAACGCAAACATCTGCCTTATGACTGTACTCTCGCATCTTACATCACCTTGAATTTCGGCAAATCTTGAATGTCAACCATACCCGCGAAACGACCGTCGGCATCAACGGCGATTATGTCGTCTATCTTGCGCTTTTCGAGAATCTTCATGATTTCCACCGCAAGCGAATCCTTGTTTATTGAAATTGGATTGGGGGTCATGACATCCGCTATTTTCGCATTCAGAACGTTTGCGTCCTTCATGATTTGCCGCCTGAAGTCACCGTCAGTGAAGATGCCCTTCACCATGTTGTCGTCATCGACGACGGCCACCGCGCCGCCGCGTGCATTGGTCATCGCCAGCAGTGCGTCACGGACGACCGTTGTGGGTTTGACGCATGCCGCGCGTTCGCCTGTCCGCATAAAGTCCTTGACGGTGAGCGTGATGCTACGACCGATTGCGCCTGCGGGATGCAGTTTCGCATAGTCGCTTATCATGAAATGGTGGCAATACAGCAGCGTCATCGACAAGGCGTCACCCAACGCGGCAAGAGCAGTCGTAGTGGCTGTCGGCGCAAGGTTGAATGGACAGGCTTCGCGGGGCACTGGCATCGGAACGACCAGTTCCGCGACTTTCGCCAATCTCGAATCACTCTTGCCTGTTATCGCCACTATGTCAACGCCCAGACGATGCACTGCGGGCAGAACGGCAAGCAATTCGTCTGTCTCGCCGCTGTAACTGACCGCCAAAAGCAAATCCCTGTGCGAAAGCACACCCAAATCGCCATGCATCGCTTCGACTGGATGCATGAAGACCGCCTGCGACCCCGTGCTGGAAAGCGTCGCCGCAATCTTACGGCTGATATGCGCGCTCTTGCCGACGCCGCAAAGCACCAGTTTGCCGCCGTTCTTGAGTATGTCAAGCGCACGGCGGACAAGTTCCACAAATGCGTCGCCCAAATCGCCCTTAAGCGTCTGGAGAGCCTCAATCTCTATGTCTATCACATCCGTCGCGTGTTTTAGAATGTCCTCTTTTTCCTGCATTGTTTTCTCCTATATTATTTTATTGTTAATCACCAATCAACGGCTAGACCGCAACAGTTTATGCCAGAACCTATGCAAAGTATCCCCAACTTTGAGCCAACCTTTAGACGTCCGCTCTCCTCCGCCATGGCACATGTGACAGGCCAAGACGCCGAGCCGCAGTTGCCAAGCGTCTCGAATGTCGTGAAATCCTTTGACTTGTCGATTCCAAGCGTCTCAAAGAGCAACGACGAATGCGCCTTGCCGACCTGATGAGTGCAAATCGTGTCAGGAGTTTTCTCATCCCATCCAGCCGTCTCCTTGAGTCCTTTCCACATCTTCGAGGCGGCGGCGATTCCTGCGTGAAGCAACGCCTGCGAGTCAGTGTCCATCATGGGGGCGCTGCCGTCGGTCATGCCGCCATTGGCGTCCCCTCTGCAAAGATTGTCCGCCGAACTGTCAGTGTAGTTTGCTGCGCCTATCAGACGATGTCGTTTTTTCGCAATCTTCCCAGACACGACCAAAACTGCCACGGCGCATGAGCCTATCGTCAGCGATGCGAACTGCGATTTCATCGCGTTCCGCGTGAGCGTCATGTCTGCGTTCAGCCGTTCAATCGTGTTCCGCACAAGCGGTCCAGAATTCTCGCCAGCGACCGCCAGACCAGCCTCTATCTGCCCCAACTCTATCATGTTGGCAAGCATCAGCACGCCAGTTGCCATGCCGAGGCAGGCGTTGGATATGTCAAAGTTTAGGGCGTTGTGCCCCAATCCCATAAGCCTATGCACCGCCGAAGATGTGGCTGGTTCTACACAATCCCTTGATACAGAACAATTTATGACACATTGGATTTTATCAGTGGGAAAATCCGCTTTGCGTAAAGCGTCCTGACCTGCAAGAGCGGCCACTTGACTGGGAAGCGTGCCCGCCTCCCAAAAACGCCTTTCGCGTATCCCGCTCATAAGCTCAAGCCTGCCTTCGCGAAGCCTGAGCCTTTCATAAACAGGGCGCAACTCCTCCTCCAATTGAAGAGAAGTCACCACCCTTGGCGGGAGAATGTACCCGAATGACTCTATATATGTATTCTTGAACAACATTGCTCGACTTAAAACATGGCGTATTTTCCATCAATACACCATTGATTCAATAATATCATACAATCAACGGGATTTACAAACCTCAAGAGCGGTTATTATTTATTATTGTAGAGGTGATGTAATCCCTCCTATGAAACACACCATGTTTCACGCGTTGTGTTGGCAAGGCTCATTGCTCCCCCTACTCAGCAATTGATTTTCGTCTGCGAGTGTGCAACAATTGGCGTTACCACCTATGCAAGCTTTCGGCTTCGACGGGCAAGCCGCAACGCGGCGGAGGATTCTAGGCGTGGGTGAGCGAGCCCCAGCGGGGCGAGCGAAACCCACGTGTCGAGCGGCGTTAATGTTCTCCGCGCCGTGCCGTGAAGCGAATGCGGAACGGCATGGCGCTTCAATTCCCATCGGTAACTGAGTGATTACGTAGCCTCCTTATTTTCCTTTTGCAGGAACTCCACTATGCGTTCCTTGCCATCTGGCAAAAGGCTAGACACTGTCAAGCCTTTTCCGAATCGCCATAGGACATACTCAGCTATTGATCAACGATGTTTGTTCCGCAGGTTTTCATTTCATGGCGGCGAGCATGACCTTGCGGAATCCTTCCGCCCAGCGGGTCAGCACCGCTGGCTCCGCTAGCAGAAGATTATGCATTGTGGCCAGCAGTCGATTGAACATCACATCTTCGCAGACTGGAGTTTCATGCTTGACAAAACGGTCTTCAGGAACATTCCACACCGCGCTCTTATAGAGTGGCACTCCCCAGCCTGTTCCAAGGAAGATGCCCTCTTCCGCAAGAGTCTTCATGACCCAATCCCTGTCAATTCCATCCTTGAGATATTCTGGCTTAAGCAAGAACGTGAAGAAATAGTAATCGCGCAAATCGTCATCGTAAGAGGATTTCTGGAGTTGAACTGCGGGAATGTCTTTCATGATGTCGCAGATAAGGTCGACTCCAGCCTGACGTTTGGTCCGATTTTCCACCTGATGGTGCAATTGATCGTAGATGATGGCCGCCTGGAACTCCGTGAAACGATATTGATGGCATTCCAATCCTTTTTGGAGAGGCTCTTTCGGGAAGAGGCGTGAATTGCCGATATGGCTGAGCCTGAAGGCCAAATCCGCCAGACGTTCGTCGTTGGTGGTAAGGCAGCCGCCTTCTCCGCCCGTCATCAACTTTGACTGCTGGAAAGAGAAACTGCCATATTCGCTGAGAGAGCCTGCGCCTTTGCCGTGCTGTTTGGTGCCGTGCGCGTGGGCGCAGTCTTCAATCACATGGATGCCGTGCTTTTTGGCTATGGCGTTGATTTTGTCCATGTCCGCCAAGGCGGAGTAGAGATGCACAGGAATGATGGCTTTGGTTCGTGGCGTAATCGCCTCTTCAACCTTCGCGGGATCCAGGCAAAGGGTTTCAGGATCAATATCCACAATCACAGGAGTGGCGCCAACATAGACAGCGGCCTGCGCTGTTGCAATCCACGTGACGCCTGGAACGATGACTTCATCGCCTGGTCCGACTCCGAGCGCCAGCAGCGAACATTCCAGCGTGGTGGTGCCGTTGCACATCCAGACAGAATATTTGGTGTCCTGGAAGGCGGCAAACTCCTCCATCAGCAGTTGTTCATATTTGCCGCACAACCCCCATTTGGGCGAATGATAAATATCTAGAAGTTTCTGGTCTGTCTCTGGATAGGCGGGCGGCCAATGCGGAATCAGTGTCGTCAATTCTCCCTGCTGAAAAGCAGGAGTTCCACCATTAATTGCCAATTTGTCCATCATCAATTCTCCTTAATTTATATGTTTCATGCCAACAGCAAAAACATGCTGTTCTTAATTTTCATTCTTCCAAAAGAAGCATTGCAAAATCATCGGGAGCGACCGAAAGCCTGTAGGAGCCTTCGGCAACGTCTCTTTTCCCGCTGACGCAATTTAAGATTCTCCCCTTTATTGAAAGGTCCGTCTGATTCTCGTTCCTGTTGGAGTAGTTGCCAATCAACAGCAGCGAACGTTTTCCAAGGGTCCGTTTTGTATAAAGCAGTTGTTTGTTTGTACCTGTGAAAGAACAATCAAGCGTTCCGTCCATCAGTATATCTTCGTATGGAACAAGCAGGAGGATGGCCTCATTCATCTGATAATAGTCGTGCGGAGAAGTAAACGTGCCATACTGCAGGACATGCGTGGTTCCGTTCATGACACTGTCAATGAAAAGATGCTTGGTCTTTTTTCCCATGTATCCTGTCCTATAGCAGCCAATGCCGCCATGAACGGTGATGGCCAGTCTTTTGGGATCTTTGATGTGCTCAAGAACCTTGCGGATTCCATTCTGCTGGTCGGCAACCGACTGGCCATAATAGAAATATGTGGCTAGATTTGCATATTTCGGAAACAATAGAGGGAAACCATGATTCATGATTTTCTCTCCTCGGCAGGAATAGTTTCCGTTGACAGGATTGAAAGGCCAGTGGGTGATGTCTGGCATGGGAATGCCAACCTGTTCCGCGCCTTCTTTAACGGCATTGTAATAGCCCTTGAGAAAATCGGCCTGCGCCCATTCAATGAATGGAGCAAGTTCCATCTTCTTTTCCTCCCGCAACGTCATGCACCGTTCACAGTCGGGAATGAAATTCAACTGCGTGGGATTCCAGGCCTCGTCGTCAAATTCTATGACGTGAGGTTTGCATAGAATGACCATGTCGCGAATGTTATTCAACAATATCTTATAATAATCTCCACGATAGGACGGACAGAAATCCAATTGTCCAATCCACTTTTTTCCAGGCAGGACCGCGCTTGTGCATCTAATTTCGGCCTTATCCTTCAAAGAGCCGTAACATACATCGCAGATGGGATTGGCAAAGGCGCGTCTATAAATGCCATATCTATCAGTTTCCTCAATGATCTTCTCGCACATTTTCGGCCTAATCTGATTTGGTGAGACCTCGTATTGGAACATATTGAATCCCACAACCTTCCAAGCCCTTATGAAATCAGGCCAGTCCGAAAGAAAACGCGAATGAATCATCATGCCGAATTTCAACCGTCTGTATTCAGGCACTTCATTGAATTTCAGGATTTCCAGCGGATAGCGCAAAGATATGTCTTCCTTTGAACAGGAGGCGGTGATCACAGCATAATATTCCTTTTCTGGAACAGTTTGGCCAGATGGAACGCGGAACAGGAAAGGTCCGTTGTAATACAAGTCGGAAAACTGCCGCATCTTACCGAGAGTGTAGTCGGGGGCGAAATGAAAGACGGCGCGACCTTCCTTCCGCTCGGTCTGGACAATATTCATGTTTTTCGGCGGCCAGCCTTTGTAGGGAGAGAATTCAACTTGCTCAGGCAAATCAATCGTGTAAGTGAACTTTTCATTGTCGTTGGCAAGCCGCATGTCAAATGATAGAAGATTTGGCAGGAAAATGTCCTCTGCGATGTAGAACTTGTCTGTGTAAGGTGCAATTCTGACCGCCTCATGGCAGAAATATGGATCAGCGCTGTTCTGATAAGCGCTGTTCCATTGACCGTCGGCTTCTCCAGAAGCCTCGATCACAGCCAATTCGTCAGTAATCAGCGAATAGTAGGAATCAGCCTCCACGGAAAAAGCGACATAACGCGCGTCGGCGTCCACTTTGAGGACAAACGGATAAGTGAAGGTGACTCCATCGAGTTCCTTGTCAGCAAGATAATAGAGGTTCTGGAAATCCGACAGGTCTGCCTCGGCTGGCGTCACTTTGGCAAGAGATGCGGCCTGATGATAGTTTTTGCCGTCCTTACTCACATAGACTCCCAGCCGCCGTGGAAACTGCATTATGTTTTTTCCTCCAGAGATGCGGAGTCCCGCCTTGCCAACCCTCTGGACTTTTCCCAAATCAACAATCAGCCGAACCTGCTTGTCCTTCATCGCCCCCTGCCAAACCAACGCCTCCTGCGCGAACACCAAATTCGTCATCAGCGAAATCTTTTCATCAGTCAGCAAGGATGTGCTTTTCTCTCTGGCGGGAAAGACGGTGACGTCTTTTCCTTTTGCAAGATTGTTTCCCGCCGTCAGAGTCCGCCATTGCTGCGCCAACCGCTCTGGAAGGAAAGAGAGGCGCGGGTCATTCTCAAGCCTGACAATCCGCATATAGACATAGTCGATCGTGTGTCCCTTCTGGCCTGAAAGGAACGCATGGATTGTCTTGCATTTGTCGCTGGCGATTTCAAAGATCTCCTGCCGTTTGTCCCACTCTTGATTCCGCAGGGGAATTACAGCCGCCTTGAAAAGGTCGCCGCCGAAGATACCGATTCGAGCGTAGCCCGTCCCTCTGAACACGGTCTCCAGCATAATGCAGTCACCCTTCTTGACCGCAAACGGGACGTTGAACCGAACTCCCGCGTCTTTGTCATCGTACGACGTGATTCGCAGGCACTTGCCGTAAGACGCGAATTTAGTTTCTATTACTTCCAGTTTTCCGCTATTCCACATGTTGGAATAGTCCTGCCCCAATTCAACGCCATTGCAAGACTCAAAAGTCCCAATCAACTCATTGTCTGCGGCAAGGCACGACAAAACAACGGCAAGAAATGCGAATATAAGCAATTTTAGATTCATGTTCTTTCCATATTACAAACATCAGTGGTTCAAGGCAGTGCGATCGCACGCACGCCGATGAACACAATATGATATATTCCCCTCGCCAAAATTTTCAAGTCGCTCCAGAGCATTTTTGCTCTTTTTAGTAATTGGCAAGGTGTGGCGACGGCGTCCTCGCCGTCGGCCGACTGGCCATGAAACGGCGGAGGTAGTAGCGACGGCGTCCTCGCCGTCGGTCGCCTGGCCATGAAGAGGCTAAGGCGTTAGGGTGTGGCGACGGCGTCCTCGCCGTCGGTCAAGAGGGCCATGAAACGGCGGAGGTAGTAGCGACGGCGTCCTCGCCGTCGGTCGCCTGACCCATGAAGAGGCGGTCGAGAATGTCTGCCACTTCCGCTGGCCATCGGCTCCGACAATCGAGCCGCCTTGGCGGCGAAAGGTACTAGCCATGGGTGAGCGAGCCCCAGCGGGGCGAGCGTAACCCATGGTGGGCGTGGAATTTATGATTTCAAGCCCCAGCGAGGCGACAGAATCGTCAGTTTTCTGCCGCCCCCACGGGGCTTGCATTTTTATAACTCATGCACCGTGGGTGAGCTTTCGCCGCTTTCGCGGCTTGTCTGTCAGTGCCGAAGGCCAGCGGTAGTGGCAGGGGGTAACAAGGGTGTCCGCGCTAATACTCCTGAATTAATGGAAATGGGACTTATGGGACTTATGGGACAAACTGAATTTGCTTCGCTGTTATCAAAGTCCCATTTGTCTCATTTGTCCCATCTGTCCCATTTAAGTTAGGAGTATTGGCGTCCTCGACGTCGGTCAAGAGGGCCATAAAACGCCGTCGCCACACCCTGACGCCGTCGCCACTTCATGGGCCAGTCGGCCGACGGCGAGACGCCGTCGCCACACCCTAACGCCGTCGCCACACCCTGCAAGGGCGAGACGCCCTTGGTACCCCCTGCAAGGCCGAGACGGCCTTGTTACATCCCGCCGACGGCGAGACGCCGTCGCCACACCCTGCAACACGCCTTTTTTCAAAACATCGCTTTGCAAACGCCAAAATTCAATGCTATAATACATATTATAATATTGTATAGCATCATTTCAGAGAAGCATCCATGAAAAGCGATTCAGAACTTCTGACTACAATCGACGGCGGCGTCCAGACAATACTCCCGACAGACACATCCGCCACGCAGATCGTCTATCTCGACTTCGATGGCGCGTCGGCCTCATACTACAATAGCGAGCTGGGCATCGCCGTCGGCGATGTCACAGTCGAGCCGTCGGGCTTCGGCGACGCCGACATCGCCGTCATCGTCGATTCCCTCAACGGCATGTTCGATGACGTCGTCTTCACGACCGAACTCCCGTCCGACGGCGCATTCTCCACCATCTATGTCGGCGTCGCCTCAGCCTTCGACGAATACGGCGACTTCCTCGGCCTCGCCGAGACCATCGACTCGGGCAACCAGATCCACGACGACAACGCATTCGTCCTCCTCGACTCCTCCGCCACCGCCGCCTCCGTCGTCTCCGTCATCGCGCACGAGACGGAGCACATCGTCCACGGCATGGACCACGGCGGCGAGGGACTCGCGCGGTACGCAGATATAACTATAAAAAAAGGAGAGGTCAGTTCTGGCCTGACCATAGAGAACGACAATTTATACGTCTCCAGCGGTGGGACGGCAGTCAGCACAACGGTCAACGAAGACGGTGCTTTGCATGTTTTCAGCGGCGGGACAGCGGTCAGCACGACGGTCAATGAAGACGGCGATTTGTACGTCTCCAGCGGCGGGACGGCGGTCAGCACAACGGTCAACGAATACGGCGAATTGTGGGTCTTCAGCGGGGGGACGGCGGTCGGAACTACGGTCAACTACTTTGGCGATTTGAACGTCTCCAGCGGCGGGACGGCGGTCGGAACAACGCTCAACAGCAGGCAAGCCCATGTGTGGGTCTCCAGCGGCGGGACGGCGATCGGCACAACGGTCAACAGCGGAGGCAGCTTGGCCGTCGATAGAGACGGGACGGCGATCGGCACAACGGTCAACTCGGGCTTCTTGTTCCTCACCGGAAGGGCGTTCGACACAACTGTCAACCTAGGCGGCCAGTTGTGGGTTCACAGCGGCGGGAAGATAACAGGACAGACAACGTTCAAGGGCAACGCAATGGTTTACGTCGATAGCGGCGGGAAGATAACAGGACGGACGACGTTCGAGGACTGGGCATCTTTCTTCGTCAGTGGAGGCGCGATTTTCGACTTCGACATCTCCGACATCCCGCTGTCCGACGACGCCCTTGTGAACAATCTTTATATTGTCATGGGGCAGCCATTTTCCTTCACGCTCACGGTCTCCGACTGGCAGGCGAAGGGCGTTTACAGGCTCGCCGACGGCGCGGGGGGCTTCGACAAGACCGTCACAGTCATGGACACTCTTGGCGCGGAACTCGGGACGCTCACGGTCGGCGGCACATTGAAAAAAGGCAAAGCAGAATACACGCTTGCCAAGAGCGACGACAGCCTCACGGTCACGATCGATGTCAACACTTTCACAGGCGACCTGGACTATGAAAAGAACATCAACGACGAGATACTCGCGAGCAGCGTCAATGTCATCGACGGCGGCAGTCTCAATCTCCTGTCTGGCGGCATTGCGGTCAGCACCACGGTCAACGACGGCGGCAATCTCAATGTCCGTTCAGGGGGGACTGCGGTCAGCACCACGGTCAACTACTACGGCGACATGACTGTCTTCGATGGCGGCACGGCGAAGGAAACCACGGTCAACTCTAGGGGCAGAATCTTTGTCGAAGCTGACGGCTCAGTGGAGAACACCACGGTCAACAGCAGCGGCTGGTTGTTTGTCTCTGGCGGCGCAACTGCGGACGGAACCACCGTCAACCAGAAGGGCTCGGCCATCGTTTCTGCGGACGGCGTCGCGAGCGGCACCACGGTCAACTACGAAGGATATTTGAGAGTCGAACAGGGCGGAACGGCGCATGACGTCGTGGAGAACGGCGGCGGCGTGTTCGTGAATGACGGCGCGGACGCGACGTTCAAGCCGAACGCCTTCAGCGGGCTGGAGATGACGGCCAACTACACCACCGCCACGGTCCACTCGGGCACGACCGCGAACAAAACAACGCTGAACGGAAGCGGCGTCAAACTGGAGGTTTACAACGGCGGCACCGCAATCGACACGACCGTCCGGAATGGCTGGCTTGAAGTCAGAGGCGGCACGGCGGAGAGCGTCGCAATCGGCTCAGGGGGCTCATTATGGCTCTATCCAGACGCAAGGCTGACGGGGCAGATGACGTTCGAGGAGGGGGCAGTCATCATAGCCAATGGCGCGGTCATCGACTTCGACATATCGGAGCAGAGGCCTGACAACGCGCCGCTCGCCAACAACCTGTCGCTAATCAAGGGGACGCCATCATTCACCATCA
>JAEEGL013837242.1_pt1 | contig 13193 bp, 11 predicted proteins | sample 9134231 | NCBI WGS metagenome assembly JAEEGL01 (sample SAMN16246548, study PRJNA631951) | gut metagenome | biome: gut microbiome; feature: rumen; material: fiber-attached | host: Bos | place: Iran: Karaj | collected 2018-10
CAAGGCAGTCAGAGTCATTGATAAGAGAAAGCTTATCTAAAGAAAGGGGTACGCTTATGAGGATGAACCAGATTTCGGTTTTTATCGAAAACAAAGAAGGTAATCTCCTTACGGTATCGAAGATCCTTAAGGACAATAACATCGACATCAGGACGCTCAGTCTTGCGGACACATCTGAATACGGCATGCTCAGAATGATCGTTTCTGATGAAGAACTTGCGAAGAAGGTACTCAAGGAAGCAGGCTTCCCCGTCAGCATCACACCTGTTATTGCGGTTCGCACAAATAACAAGGTGGGATTCATGCATGACCTGCTTGCCAAGATCCCTGCAGAGATCGCAAACATCGAGTACATGTACACACTTCCTTCGGACGAAGGAGCGATCCTGATACTCAAAGTTGCCAATCCCGACAAGGTAGAAGCGGTGCTTGGTAATTGAGGATCGTTCGGTAATTTAATAAAAGAATGGGATTCCCCCGCTCATGCCTTTTAGACCATGGGCGGGGGTATTGAGCCGATAGGGATAAACAAAGAGTTATCATACGTCCGGATTTGATGACTTTTGAAATTTATAAGAGGAAAAGGTGGAAGACTTTTTCGTTAAGGAGGGAGAATGCTTCCGAGAGATGATGCGACGATGCTTATGAGCATCATTAACATGAAACTGAGAGACTATTACGGTTCGTTTGACGAGATGTGTGACGATCTTGAAGAGGACAGAGATGAGCTAACGGCGTTTCTTGAAAGTGCCGGGTATCATTACGATCCCAAAACCAATTCGTTTCAATGATCGCTGTTGGTGTGGAACAGAGCAGTTTTGATAATCATTAATGTTGTTACCGAAGCAATGTTATGGTATTCTTAAACTGTTAAGTGTGTTGTTCAAAGCACTTTATGAGGAGCAGCATTGTGAAATATGTTGCCTAAAGGTCCGTTGCATTCCCTTCGGGAATTGCGGGGGGAGAGGAATCAGCGACGAAAAAACCGCCGCTAAAGAGGAGCCTAATACATGGTCATGTGTTTGGAGAGGAATCAGCGGCGAAAAAACCGCCGCTAAAGAGGAGGAAGTAGCATGAATTGTACAAATTGCGGAAGTCCGCTTCCCGAAGGAGCTATGTTCTGCACGAATTGCGGTGCAAGGTTTGTTCAACAGGAAAATCAGAGTGCTTTTCAGCAACCCAACGTTCAAGGGTCTGGCGGATACCCTCAGACTCAGGGACTGAATGCACAGCAGGTGTACCCTCAGGCTCCCACTCAGCAGCCTCTTCATGGAGGAATCCCTCAGGCACCGCAGGGGGATTATTCGCAACTGTCTCCTCAAGGGGTAATTCCTCAGGCACCTCAGGGAGATTATTCGCAAATGCCTACTCAGGGGGGATTTTCGCAGAGTCCTCAAGGAGGATTTACTCAGGCACCTCAGGGAGGTTTTTCGCAAATGCCTGCTCAAGGAGGATTTCCGCAGAGTCCTCAAGGAGGGTTTTCTCAGGCACCGCAGGGTGGCTTTTCGCAGATGCCTGCTCAAGGAGGATTTCCTCAGACACCGCAGGCGAATTATCCCCAACCCGCTTATCCGTCTTACTTGTCGGAGTCGCAGCCGCTTTATCCCGGCTCAGAAGGCACCGGCGCTCTGAAGCCGAAAAAATCAAAGAAATGGATTATCCCCGTTATTGCGCTTTTTGTTGTTGCTGCAGTGCTTGTTACGATCCAGATTGTTTATACATCGCGTCCCGCTTATAAAGTACGCAAGGCCGTAGAAAAGACGTTTGCGCCCGCGGGGATGTTTGAAAAGCTCTGTGACGGAGACTTCTTTGGGAACGGTTCGGGTACGGTGGAGGCTGATTTTTCACTATCGACCGGAAAAGATGTTGATTCGTACATGGATATGCAGCTCGAAGGCAGTGACAAGATTGCAATCGACGTTAAGGCTGTCAGCGACGCGGATTCCCGTAAGATAAGAACGGATTTTAACATTAATATTCCGGCACTGAATCTGAAGACAGCGGTTTCGTTGATGCTCGACCCGGATAAGGTGGTTCTTTCATGTCCCGAAATCCTTTCCGAGAATCTTGTGTTCACTTATAAGGACAGTAAAGACGGAGCGATAAAGGACTTTCTCGATAAGAATTATGATGTTCTCAGAATATCTCTCGGAGAGCTTTCAAAGAGCGGAACTATAGCAGTAGAACTCAAAAAGGCGTTTGATAAAGTGATTGATGAATTCTGGAACGCGCTTGATGAAGCAGGCTTTATTCGGCTTGAAGAAGATGAGCTTTCTGAAGGTGAGACCGGATACAAGGTTGAGGTCGGCGTGGGGCAGGCAACAGCTTTTATCGACAAGGCCATCGATATCGCGACGGAATCATTGAAGAAGACGGAGACTTACCAGTCAATCGACAAAATTCTTGAGTGTCTCGGCGAGAGGAAAGATCTTGAGGATTATATCAACGAGTTCTCCGATGAAATGCATAAAAAAGCCGAAAAGACAAACGACAAGGCAATAATACAATTTGCCATCAAAAACGGAACGATATCAAACTTCTTCGTTAAAATGGAATACAGTTCCGAAAAGGAAATCGAATTTATCGGAAAGGAAGGAGATTACCCGCTCCAGAACTGTTCTTTCTTCAGAAACAGAAGGGGCTTTTCCGTCAAGGGAAGGACAAAGAGTGACGGTACCGACAAGTGTTCGGTTTGTTCGGCGTATATGAATTCGCGAGGCACAATTGAAGAAGATGAAGAGCTTGGTTCGTGGAGCTACAATAAAGAAACTAATGAGCTCAATGTCGCGATCGGGAATGTTTCCGGAGGTACCCATCTGAATAACAGTTCCGCAACAAGCTTTGACGGAGTTGAGATAAAGGCGGGAATCACAGATGAGTCCGGTCGAAAGCAGATCAAATTTGAGAAGATTTCGCTTTTCCGTAATTATTCGGAAGTGTTGAATCTTGAAGGAACGATCGGTATTTCCGGTGAGAGCGCAGTTTCAGACATAACCGGAAATAACAGAGAATTGAACGGTGCATCGACAGATGATCTTTTGGACATCTTCAGTGGGGTCGGTTCTTCGTTCGGGCTTGATTCTTTGCTCGGAAGCGGAGGTCTCGGAAACCTTTTCTCATCGCGTGGCGGTTATGGTTATAACGATTATAACTATGAATATGGTTATGATGATTATGACTATTACGATGACGGGTACGATTACGATGACGATGACTACGGCGATTACGATGACTATGATTACGGGGATTACGATGATTACGACTACGGGGAGTACGATTTTGGAGATTACGATCTCGGTGATTATGACCTCGGTGATTTTGACCTGGGTGATCTCGGTGATTTGTATAACGGGCTGGGAAACCTTTACGGAGACGGTGACAATAATTTTGATTTCGGAGATTTGTTCTCGTAATGATGTCGTTCGTCGGAAACAGTCGGTAGCGGATAGGGAAGTATGGGACTTCCCTATCCGATTTGTATATGACATTGACCGGCAATAAGAGGAACAAAACCTTTGATTATCGATCAATCCACAAAGAAAGGAAAAACTATGTTTTGTACAAAATGCGGCAATCGGTTGAGTGATACGGCTAAGTTCTGCCCTGTGTGCGGAACTCCGGTGGATAGGGGAATTCCCGGTCCGGTTGTTACGAACGCAGACACACTTCAGGCACCGAACGACAACATGATGCAGATGCCTGCTGCGGACACGACTCAGATGCCGGCTGCGGACACGGTACAAACACCTCCGCAGGAGACACCGCAGGCACCGATTGACATTCCGGTACAGATGCCTGCTGCGGACACGACTCAGATGCCTGCTGCGGATGCGGTACAAACACCTCCGCAGGAGACACCGCAGGCACCGAACGACAACATGATGCAGATGCCTGCTGCGGATGCGGTACAGACAGCTCCGCAGGATACACAGCGGATACCGAATAATGTTATACAAATGCCGATCGGGGATGCATGGCGGATGCCTGATATCGGAGGGGCAGCGCAGAAAAAGAAGAGTAAAAAAGGCCTTGTCATTATTCTTTGCTCTGCTGTAGCCTTGCTCGGGATTGCGGTCGGACTGGCATTCTTCTTTTCTTCAAGGTACTCGAATAAGGTTGATGAGCTCGAGTCGTATCAAAGCTCATCTCTCATCGAGAACATGAAATCCGAATATGACGATCTGCTTATCCGCGCTCAGGCAGGAGAAGGTGTATTAAAGGTGTTCGGTTCGTTTTCTCTGGGAAGCGAGATTGACTCCTTTATTGAAAGAATAAACGAGCGCAAGACCGCGCTTCCCGAAGAAGCTCTTCAGGCAGTAAGAAAGCTTGAAAAACTCGGCGAGAAGTATAACATCGAAGAATGGGGCGCCCGGATCAGCAAGTATGGCTTGGATGTAAACGGGAAAATATCCGGTGAGGATTATGAGGGACTGGCAGCGATCATCAAGGATTGCGACAGGCTTTCGGCCGAAATAATAGACACAAACAACAAGAACAAAGCGGAACTTGAGGTTGTTAAAAACAAGATCGTCGATCTGAGGAGCACGCATTCTTCATATGCGATATTCAAAAATGAAGCAGACGACTTCATAGAACAGGTGAACAATGTGCTTGCCTCGGCGACGACAGTCGATGTTCCTTATTATCTGTTAAAGGGTAAAGAACTCATAAGAAACATCGAGGATGCCAATCGTCCGTACAAAGAAATCGAAGAAAGAAAAGAGTATTACGACACGTTGTTTTCCGATGTTGAGGTGATGGATGAGGACAGGTACAACGAGATCCTTATCGCGTATTCGGATGCGCTTGTCGGAGGGGAAGATGCGGACATCATTTCAGACATCGTATCGCAGTATGCGACCTTCTACGAAGAAACCCATGAAGCAAATATGGAAGCATACGCAGAATTCTGTGACAGAATCGACCGTTTTGATGTAACAAAACTCACGGAGGAAGAAAGCCCGTTATTTAATGACGCATATGATGCAATGGTGCAGGCAGCGAATGATGACAAGCTTTCGCAGGCGCTTGAAAATGCCAGGATCTGTATAACGTATGTTGACGAATATGCGGTGAGCATAAAAGATTGCGATAGGTTTATCTCGCTCGTATCCAATATGGTTTCCGATTACTTCATGCTGTTTGACTATCATTATGACGGTGAACTCAGCGAGGAGGAGATGTATTTTATCTGTGAGCACGTTCTGACGGATGAGATTAAGGACGAGCTTCGAAATACTCTCGGCTGGGGTGCTGCTCCCTTACAGGAAGCGGTCACCGAGTATTCGGAAGAGGACCTTAAAGAGCTTGAGGAACAGATGGCCGAGGCGGCTGCCGGATACGGTTCTTGGACATGCGGCTTCTCTCGTACAGAGTGCGAAGATCTTGCATATTTCATTACGGGAAACAAGCATTATTTCTATAAAGAAATAGCACTTTATTCCGCCCAGTTTGAAGACGATTACGGCTATTACTACGTGGGAAATATGGATTCGGTTCGCATTAGCGACATCGAAGTAACAGAGCAGGATGACGGGTCGTTGCTCCTCGAATATGATGAGAACATATTCTTTGACGGACTAAACTACAAGGCGCATATGCTGGTTACAGCGGTAAGCAATCCGGACAGCTTCTTTGACGGCTACAGCATTGCAGGGATCGATATGACCGATGTGGAAGAGCTTCATTACGAGGACGCATATCTGAAGGCGCTTGAAGAGATATATAATTATGAACCCGACCAGTACGGAGACGATGCTTTCTCCAGACATTTCTCTTATGTATATGTAAACGGAGACTTTATACCCGAAATCTATGTCAACAGTGTTTTCGGTTATGCGAGTGCATATCTTATCTCTTATACCGGAGGTGATGATTATCACATTACTGCCCTTGAGAGCGGAGACGGGTTCAGCGAATACATATCCGGAAAAGGCGTGATAAGGATCTGTGACGGACGGCAGGGATATTACGAGGATGCGGTTGTTTTACTGAAAAACGACGGAACAACCGAGACAGTTTTTAGCGGAGAATATCATTATATTGATATGGATTCCGACGAAATGAGTTATAATATAAAGTATCCTGTTGAGGAGGAGAACGCAGACGCGACGGTTTATTATGATTATCTTGACGAGTACTATACGTCAATGGGTGAAAGCTCGTATCTTTCGGGTGATTATACCTACGATTTTATGTACAAGTCGCTGTCTGACTATACACCTTACTGATACGGGACGAAAATTACCGGAGGATGAGGATGAAAACACTACTTATTATGGCGGCGGGAATGGGCAGTCGCTACGGCGGGAATAAGCAGACGGACGGATTCGGACCCAATGGAGAGTTCATCATGGACTATTCGCTTTATGATGCACATCGCGAGGGTTTTGACAAAGCAGTTTTTGTCATTAGAAGGGACGATCTGGAGCTTTTTGAGGAGACGGTCGGTAAAAGGGCGGGAAGCGTGATTCCCATAGAATATGCATTTCAGGATATCCATGATATTCCGGAAGGTTTTGCGATTCCGGGGGACAGAGTCAAACCTTGGGGTACCGCTCATGCCGTCTATTGTGCGAGAAAGAATATCGACGGACCGTTCGCGGTTATCAATGCGGATGATTTTTACGGTCGAGGGGCATTCCGGGTTCTCAGTGAATTCCTTTCGAATGCAGGGAAACACGAATATTGCATGATAGGCTATGAGCTTGACAATACGCTTACGGAGAACGGAAGTGTTTCGAGAGGAGTCTGTGGGGTGGATGAAAACGGTCATTTGACGGCCATTGAGGAGCACAAAGCAATTGCCCGCGAGAACGGAGTGATCGCTAACACGTTTGAAGACGGCTCAAAGAAGGAGCTTAAGCCGAAAACAATCGTTTCGATGAATTGTTGGGGTTTTGTGCCCGATTTCTTCGATACTGTCGGGAACGGTCTTAAGGATTTTTTTAGGATAAACAGCGGCAATCTGTCGAAATGCGAATACTATCTTCTTGACCCCGTGGCAAAAGAGATCGCTGACAGAACCGCCACGGTAAAGGTTATCCCCACAAACGAAAAATGGTTTGGGGTTACATACAGAGAGGATCGTGACAGTGTTAAGACACAGATCGCGGAACTTATAAACAAAGGAGTTTATCCCGCCAAGCTCTGGTAAAATGGGTTTAGGTACATAGTCGGGAATCGGACAAGGAAACGGAAGCGAATTCTTCGCTTCCAAAGAGGACCGGGTACATGGTCGGGAATCGGACAAGGAAACGGAAGCGAATTCTTCGCTTCCAAAGAGGAGGAGAAAGTTGATAGTAATAAAAGATTTAACAAAGATTTATAAGCTTTCAAACAAAAAGAAAGCCGAGCTTAAAACAAAGGACAGCGAAAAAGTCGCTGTAAACGGGGTGTCTCTTGAAGCTCACCCGGGTGAAATTTACGGACTTCTGGGTCCGAACGGTGCGGGAAAGACGACGACGCTCAGGTGCGTTGCCACTCTTCTTAAACCGACAAAGGGCGAGATCACGGTCTGTGGATTTGATTCCGTGAAAGAAGGGAAGAAGGTTCGCGACAAAATCAGCTTTTTAACAAATGAGATCAAGCTTGATCCGCATTTCTCGGCAAGTTATATGTTTGATTTTTTTGGCGGACTTCACGGGATTGACGAGGAAGTCCTTGCAAACAGAAAGGCAGACTTTTTTAAGCGTTTTGATATTCTTGATTTTCAGGACAAGAAGATAGAAGACCTTTCAACGGGTATGAAGCAGAAGGCAGCCATTGCGGTAAGCCTTGTCCATGATCCCGAAGTTATTATTTTCGATGAGCCCACGAACGGACTCGATATCATTACGGCGAGAGTGGTTACGGACTTCCTCAGAGAACTTCGTGACGCCGGGAAGACGATCATTGTTTCCACGCACATAATGAGCGAGGCGCAGAAGCTCTGCGACAGGATAGGGATGATCATCGACGGAAAAAAAGTTGCCGAGGGAACACTTGAGGAGCTGCTTGAAAGCGAATCGGCAGAGGATCTGGAAGATGCCTTTTTCAAAGTTTACAAGAGAATAAAAGGGGAAGACAAAATCAGTTAAGGGACAGTATTGAGAGGTCTGTGAAACGTGTTACCGAAATAAAACGTATTGTCTTAAATGAAAGGATAGATATGAAAGGTGCAAAAAGAATTATAAAAAAGGAACTCGCGAGGGTTTTTAAGGATAAAAAGCTTATCTTTACGATGTTCATAATGCCTGCAATCCTGATGTTCGCCATTTACGGACTTATAGGAACGCTGATGAAGTCGATGAACAGTGACATAACCGAGCATAGGGATGTTGTTACGATTGTAAATGCTCCCGCATCCTTTAAGGAGACGGTAAAGGCTACAGGGTATGATGTGATGGCAAGCGTCGCATACACGGACGCAAGCTCTTATACGACCAATAAATCTCAATACAGAGATGATGTCGAAAACGGAGCCCTCGACCTTTTGGTTGTATTTGACGAGGATTTCGACGAAGCTTTCAATGCATATGCTAAAAACGGTGACCGGATTCCTTCGATAGACGTTTTTTACAACAGTACCGAGAATTATTCGTCAAAAGCGCACAATGTTTTCAATACTTTGGTGGCAAACAGCTACAGGCAGGCTCTTCAGACTGTTCGTTTCGGAGATCTTGAAAGACTGGAAGTGTTTTCCGTTAACGAAGAACTGATAGAAAAGGAGGCAAAGAAGGGAACAGAGTTCCTTTCGACAATGTTGCCTTACATGATAGTCATCATGCTATTTTCGTCGGCGATGGGCTTGACTGTTGATGCCATTGCCGGTGAAAAGGAGAGAGGCACGCTTGCAAGCATGCTTCTCGCTCCCATCAGCAGAACTGAGATTGTTGTCGGAAAGCTTGTTTCGCTTTCAATCATTTCGACCTTGTCGGCGCTTGTTTACTGCGTGAGCATGATTTTTGCAATGCCCATGATGCAGGAAGGGATGGGCGCGGGCGGCGTAAATCTGTCCTTTATCGGAATTGATACCGGACTCATGCTTCTTGCCACAATAGTACTGATGAATCTGCTCTTTGTATCGCTTATTTCGGCAGTTTCGATCTGCGCAAAGGATACCAAGACAGCAAGCTCTCTCATCGCACCTATGTACATCGTGGTTATTATGGCGGGAGTGATGACGATGTTTGCCGGAGGCAGCGAGATGGCAATATGGAAATATGCAATTCCCGTTTATGGAAATGCGCTGGTAGTACAGCAGATCTGCTCGGGCGAGCCTCAGCTTGGATCGTTCTTAGCAACTATCGTGGGACTTGTCGCAGCTATCGCTATACTTGTGGGTCTCACAAGCAAGGCATTCAATAGTGAAAAGATCATGTTTAACGCTTAATCGGGAGTTTAATAAATGATAAAGACAGAAGTTTCTCTTTTTGATCCGGACAGAATATGTGACAGCGGTCAGATTTTCAGAATGTACCGGGCAGAAGATCGGGCATCTGTCTTTTTGTTATATTCCGGGGACAGAAGGCTTGTTATCACCGGGGAAGGAAAGGATGTTTTTTTTCACTGCGGGGATGATGAATATGAATCGTATTGGAAGCACTTTCTCGACATGGACCGCGATTACGGACGATTTGCGTCAAAGCTAGACCCACGCGATGATTTCCTGAAAAGGGCATATGATGCGGGAAAAGGGCTCAGAATTCTAAATCAGGATCTGTTTGAGACGATAATATCGTTTATTGTTTCGCAACAGAAGCAGATTCCATCCATCAGAAAGTGTGTTGAGGCTCTTTGCGAAAGATTCGGTAAGTGGCACGAGGTCAACGACAAATCGAAAGATCAACGATCGGAATGTTATATGGGCGAAGGGTGGTACGGATTTCCGGATCCGCGCAGTATTGCGGCAGCCGGACCCGGGGCGCTCAAAGGTCTTTCTCTCGGATACAGAGAGCGTTACATCTATGAGTCCAGCTGCAGATTTATTATGATCGAACGGGAACTGAGGGAGTCAATAGAGAAAAAAGACTTCCCGAATGTAAAACGGCTACTTCTCTCAATGACCGGGATCGGGGCAAAGGTTGCGGACTGTATTATGCTTTTTGCTTGCGGGGATCTCGATTCGTTCCCGGTAGATACACATATCATAAGCATTCTTGAAAGAGAATATCCGTCGTACGGAAAAAATAATACGAAAGATGGGAAAGACACACACGGAGAGATGGGAAAGAAAATCCAGGCAATCAATGAAAAATCGGTGGATTCTACGAAAGTAGAAAAACTGACTCCCGTACAGGCTAGGGAGCGCGCACGGGAGGTCTTCGGTCGATATAAGGGTTTTTCGGGTCTTGTCCAGCAGTGGATCTTTGCCTACGAGATCATGAAAAAATGATCGGATCGTTCCGGTTGAAAACTTGTTAAGCGTCTTATGGGTTGTAACAGCATTCGGTCCGGGTATTTCCCGAACGGTTACACCAGTGAGGTAAATGAGCCGCTCGGCAGATATTTGCGGATCATAGCCTCGAATTGGGCGGGAATGATGGGCTTTAACAGGAAATCCGCAAAACCTTCTCTTAAATAATCTTCACGGGCACCCGAATCGGAGTTTGCAGAAAGCGCGATGACGGGTGTCGTTTTGCATAAATGCTCGATTTCACGGCTGCGTCGGATGGTCTCGATTCCGCTTAGGCCGGGCATGTAGTGGTCGAGGAAAATGAGGTCGTAGTGCTTTTCACGGATCATGTCAAGCATGGAATAACCGCTGTCGGCGAGATCGATCCGAAGACCTGTTTCTTTGAGAAGGTCTCGGGCGATGGTTCTGTTGACCATATTGTCATCAACTATGAGGATATGACAGGAGTCGGTCTTAAATGACGGGGTATATGCCGTGCCTTCGCTTGATAGCGAAGGAGAAACAGCGGGCGGCTCATAACGTCCGATCGGATGGTAGTCGTCAACGCTTTGCGGGATATAAACGGTGAAAGTGGATCCGACGCCGTATTCGCTCGAAATCTCAAGCCTTCCTTCCATGAGCTCCAGAAGTCTGGCGATGATCGTCATTCCGAGACCGGTGCCGACGGTTCCTCTCGTGTCGGGATCATCAAGTCGCCTGAAGCGGTCTGTCAGGTGGATTATGTCCTCGCTTTTTATACCGATACCGGTGTCGGAAACCGTAAACATAAGCTCCGCGCGGTTTCGTGGAAGAAGTGAAAAGTCGGATGTAAGTGTGACGGTTCCTTTTTTTGTGTATTTTATTGCGTTTGAAATAAGATTCATGAGAATCTGCCGTACCCTTACCGCATCACCGCAGAATCTTCCGGGAGTACGCTCGTCGATGTTCATGACAAAGCCTAACTTCTTGGCGGCTGCAAGCGGTCTCATGCACTCGTCAACTTCATGGAGAATATCGACGAAACCATAAGGAAGAGAAGCGATTTCCATGCTTCCGGATTCGATTCGCGACATATCGAGAATATCGTTGATCGTGGCGAGCAGCAGGTTTCCGGAATTCATTATGTCATTTGCATATGAAAGAGTTTCGGATTCGCCCGATGTTCTCATGATCAGCTCGTTTGAACCGAGGATCGCGTTGATAGGGGTTCGTATTTCGTGTGACATATGCGTAAGAAACGCGTCTTTAGCCATGCTTGCCTTTTCTGCTTCCTGTCTGGCCAGGTCTGCTTCTTCCGCGAGGGTGTGCATGGATTCGCCGATACAGAAGGTGTCATATTCACGGAGAAATCTGATGGCGCTGACAAGAATGCAGGTAAATTCAAGAATAACGAGGTCCGGCCATTTGTTCGGACCGAGGTCGATGTCCGAGAAATGGAAAAGAGCGGCACAGATTCCGAAATAAACGAGAAGATATGACAGCGAATACAACGGAAGCAGGCAGATACCTCCCGAAAAAGCAAGGAGTCCGATAGCCCAGACGATGGGAGAATAACCTTCTTCAACCGAAGGGAGAAGAAGTACAAGCAAAGTCCATACGGGAAGTATCGAAACAGAAATATAAGTGCAGATTTCGAGAATCCTGAAGTGGCGTTCACAGTCAGTTCGAAGCTTTTTCATAATGATCAGAAGCGGAACGGCGATAACAATGGGAAAAAGATAGACGATGAATGTCGGGAAGAGAAGCCTGCCTTTTGGGATGTCGGCAACAATTCTCGTGGTGAAGCCCACAAGCGCACCTAAAGACATAAGGATAATAATGCTGATGCAGAAGGAAATCTGCTTTTTCAGAATCATTTTGCGAAAAGGAACATATCGCCTGACTGAATACATCTTTGATAATCTGGTGAATAAACCGCGCAGCATAAATCCCCCGAAATCCTCCCCTCTGAGGAGAACCGTTATTATTCCGGCTCGAAATCTGTTTATTAACACATCTTTAAAAATCTGAAAAACGTGGTATAATTATATCACCCGTCGCGGACGATAACAAGTCAAAGGGATGCAGTTTGATCGGTTTGTTCGGCAGACCGGAAAGTTCGGCGGGGTGGCGTACATGGTGTTTTTGAAGCGAGGTGACCTCAATGAGTAGCGCAAAGGTTGATATCATAAAAGCTTTGGAGAATGCATTTGATACAAAAAACGGCAGTGACAATAAAACGAACGAGCGGCTGATTACCGGAAGTACCAGATGTGACGGTCATAATTATGCGTCCCTCATCAAGCTTCATGACAGGGAAGATTTTGAGAGACAGGCATATGCCGAGAATCAGGATTCATACATGATCAAGGACATAATCAATTGTCTGAAAGAAGAACGAGGGAGCGAGTATTCAAACGCGGCCGACATTCTTTCACGGAAGTTCCTTAATGCAGTTGAACGCAAGGATGATACCCGTGTGAAAGAACTCATTGAGGCAGCCCGTGAATTTTCGCTCAAGATTCGCTGTACCGCAAAGGGCAGCCCTCAAAGAGCGGTAGTGTTGCTTCATATTGCAAACCGGATTCCCTCCCTTTAAGGAAGGGAGTTTTTTTTGAAAAATTTTTTCGGGGAATTGGATTCGCTTATTGAAACAGGAGGATATTTGTGCTAATATCTTTCGGAATGAAAATTGATCGGTTATCTATATGAGGAGGAAACCATGGCAAAGAGGACTGATATCAAAAAAGTTCTGATTATCGGATCAGGTCCTATCATTATCGGACAGGCATGCGAATTTGACTATTCCGGAACCCAGGCTTGTAAGGCACTTCACAAG
>JAEEGL013944709.1_pt1 | contig 13193 bp, 9 predicted proteins | sample 9134231 | NCBI WGS metagenome assembly JAEEGL01 (sample SAMN16246548, study PRJNA631951) | gut metagenome | biome: gut microbiome; feature: rumen; material: fiber-attached | host: Bos | place: Iran: Karaj | collected 2018-10
CCTGGTTCAGGGTTGGAGAATATAAGCAATTGGAAAATGAAGTAGGGGGAAGTGAAACTGCAAAACCTGCGGAAGTTCCATCTGCAATCAAGGCGCTTCTTAAAGAATATAATTCCAAATCAAAAATCACTTTTGATGATATTCTTGATTTTCATGTACGCTTTGAATCAATTCACCCGTTTCAGGATGGAAACGGCCGTGTTGGCAGATTAATTATGTTCAAGGAATGCCTTAAGCATAACATTGTTCCATTTATAATTACTGAAGAACTCAAAATTTTTTACAACCGGGGCATAAAGAACTGGAAGGATGAACGCGCTTCCTTGCGTGATACCTGTTTAACAGGTCAGGATGCTATGAAATCTACGCTGGATTATTTTGGAATAAGGTATGAGTAAGAAAAAATTTTGTGGTAGATTTGCACAAAAAGATATATAATAAAATTTATTCAAAAACTGAAGTCTTCTTCATAATTTTTTTTGGGAGTGTACGATGGCAGAAGTTAAATCAAAAAAATCTTCATCTATAAAAAGGCAGCTTACTTTTTTTATAATTGCTCTGCTGTTTTTTGTTACTGTTGTAATTCTTATTGTATCACTGACTATTTTTGATATGGATTTAGTAGACAATACAAAAGATAGTCTAAAGCATACAAGTGATGGTGCAATGTATATTCTTGAAGACTGGCAGGATAATGTTCTGAGATTTGCGAATATTCTTTCAAAAGAAACTGATGTGATATCTGTAGTACGAAATCAAGATAAAAATAAAGCGACTGAAATGGTTCAAGAAGAATCTGAAAATTACGGTCTTGATATTCTGGCAATTCTGGATGATAACGGAAATATTATAGATGCAACTGGTGCTGAACAGGAAGATATCTTTTCTGTGGAGATCAGCAAAGATGCCCTTAATGGAAATGAAAACTATACTTACGATAAAATGGGAGAATACAGATTTTCACTTATTGCAGCTTCACCTGTTATGATAAATGGAACAATAAGAGGTGCAGTACTGGTCGGTTATGATTTAACTGGTTTAGAAGAAGCTTCTTATGTACCGATAGTTCAAAATAATTATGATGTGGAATGCACTGTCTTTAAAGACATCACAAGGGCTGAAACAACCCTTGGTCAGGATCTTGTAGGAACTACACTTGATAATCAGAAAATAGTTGAAAAGGTTTATAATAATGGTGAAATCTATGAAGGAATGAATACCATTAATGGAATTCAATATCTGACGAATTATCTTCCAATAGTTGATGGATATGATAACATAAAGGGAATGCTTTTTGTTGCAAAAAGTAAATCAATCATTAATGCTATAAAAGATAAAACCATAAAAAACATAATTCCTGTTTCGATAATTCTGGTAATAATAGCTTGTTTCATGGGATTCTTATTTATTTCTTCAGTTATTAAACGTATTAATAAGGTATCTTTTTTCTTAAAAGATCTTTCTACTGGGGAAGCTAATCTTAGTAAAAGATGTAAGATAAGCCATAATGATGAAATCGGAGCACTGGCGGTTAACTTTAATGCCTTTATGGACAAGTTACAGCAGATTGTAATGGTTCTTAAAGAATCTAAGAATGAATTAGGAAACACTGGTGAAAATCTTGCATTCAGTACAAAAGAAACTGCAGGCTCTATAAGTCAGATTATTGCAAATATTGATAACGTTCATCAGCAGATAAAAAATCAGTTTGAATCTGTATCAAATACAGGTTCTTCTGTAACCCAGATTTCAAGTTCAATTTCAGAGTTAAACCGCCTTATAGAAGAACAGAGTGCCAGTGTAACAGAAGCGAGTGCAGCTATAGAAGAAATGATAGGAAACATTACATCTGTAAATAAATCTGTAGAAAAAATGCAGGTTTCTTTTAAAGCACTATCTGATAATGCAGCAACAGGTTTCAAAAAGCAGCATGATGTCAGTGAACAGATTACAATTATGGAACAGCAGTCTAAAATGCTTCAGGAAGCAAATACGGCAATTTCCAATATAGCAGAGCAGACAAATCTTCTTGCAATGAATGCGGCAATTGAAGCAGCTCATGCAGGTGAAGCTGGAAAGGGGTTTGCTGTTGTTGCAACAGAAATCCGTAAACTTTCAGAAACCTCTTTCTCCCAGTCAAGAACAATCAGTGAAGGAATTGAAAAGATTCGGAATACGATAAATCAGGCTGTGGCTTTTTCTTCAGAATCAAATGCGGCACTTGCATCAGTATCAAGTAAACTTCAGGAAACTGATCAGCTTGTAATGCAGATTGGAGCTGCTATGGATGAACAGAAAGAAGGTTCGAAGCAAATTATTGAGGCTCTTAGGGATTTGAACAGTACTAGTTCTGAAGTAAGTATTTCATCTGGAGAAATGACACAGAACAGTCAGTCAATTGTTTCTGAAATGGAAACCTTAAAGGAAATAACAGGAACAATGAATAATGCCATGGATGAAATGTCATTGGGGGCTGAAAACATTAAAGAGTCAGAAGTAATGTTACAGGAAATTTCTTCCCAGGTAAAGGAATCAATAAATAAAATTGGCTCTGAAGTAGATTTATTTAAGGTATAAGTACTAACTTCTTTAAGGCTGATGTTCTTTTAACTTAAGCCTGTCTTCTTCTTTCAATGCCATTTTCTTTGTAGTATTTGTCCTTTTCGTTATACATGTCTGCATCTGCCAGTCGCTCAAGTTCATCTATTGATGCAGCTGGGTTATCTTTATGTGAGGCGTAACCAATTGACATGCTGATTTTTTCGGTATAAACACCGTGCCATTCTTTTGTTTTGGTATTTATAGTTTCACGTAATTCTTCAGGATTTTCTGTGTGAATTACTGCCATGAATTCATCACCTCCAGTCCTGTAAACTTTTCCATTATTGCCAATTGACAGAAGCAGACAATTCGCAGCACCTTTTATCAGTTCGTCACCTGCAGCATGCCCTTTTGTATCATTTACGGTTTTAAGTCCATTAACATCAATCGAAAAAAGCACAAAATTATCTGCCAGATTACTGTTTCTGAATTGTCTTAAATCTTCATCATAGCATCGCCGGTTGAACAGTCTGGTCATTTCATCAGTCATTGAAATTCTGATAAGATTTTCTTCCCGGCGTTTTTCTTCATCAACGTTTCTGGTTGTGTAAATGACTACATTTGGTATTCCGTCGACAGTGGAATCTACGGTAATATATTGAGCACGGAACCAGCCGGAAACAACATCAATAAAATCTGCACTGATTAATTTTTTCAGGGAAAGTCTGGATCTTATTGTTTTGATATTTGTAAAAGTTAAAAAATCATCGAGCTGATTCGGCATAACCTGGTTTTTAATTTTCTGATTCATAAGGGTGTGAGTCTGATTATTCATATCAATGCCGTGTTTTTTTTGTTCTGAATCTCTGAGTGACATTTCTGTATTGTTTACAAAGTCTATCAGATTTACGTTGTCATATATTTCTGCCATGGAATCAAGAATTTCCATTTTTTCTTTCATGGCTTTTTCCTGATTCTTAATTAATTCGTATTGATAGAAAAGTTTTTTATAATAATCCAGGGTTAGTTTTCCAATGATAAAACCAGAGGCAAACATAATGATTGTTTCAATAGTAAAGCCTGATATTGTATCCAGAAAATATGCTGCAGCGGTGTTATATTCGGGTCGTAAGGAAGCTTCATAAGAACTGGAAACCCAGACTGTTGTAGCCATCAATATGTAGTTGAATATGGTTGCTGCAAAATATAGATATTTTTCACAAAAAAGAAGGCTTAACAGCGGTACCAAAAACCATGTTAAATAAATGCTTACATGCGAACAGAACATATACATAAGAAGTACATCAAGGGCTATAAGGGCAAAGGCATATGTAAAGGTTTTGCCTGGAAATTTTTTGTATAAAAAAAGATGTATAGCGGCTAAAACTGCAACTATTGCAGAAATAAAAAAGCAGGTAGTGTAGGTAATATCAAGAAAAATTCCGCCTTTAATTCCTAAAGCAATTGCAGGTCCTGTTACCAGAAAAAACCATAATACTCTGTTCATGTATCTGTTAACTTTTATGCGGTTTTCTTTTAGAAAAACATCGTAATCTGTAATAATTTCAGTTTTCATTTTTCCCCCAAAAGGATTAAATCTGATAAATACTTTATAAAACTGTTACTTTGATTACTTTTTTTGAGTAAGTTAAAATATACATCAAAAGTGAATAAAACTCAAATTCTATTTTAGATGTATTTAATTGTTTAGTAATAAATATTCTAAGGTGATGATTTTTTTTGTTGCAATCTGAAAATTCTCGTGATAAAATTAAATTCGGGTGTGAGATATTTAATTATGGGGTAGCAGCATGCAGAAAAGTTCAGGCAGCAAACGTCCGGTATTTCAGAAATTCCGGTTTATTTTTTTCACATCGGCAGGCATTTTAATTCTTATTTTTGCCATTGCCTTTTCTATTAATGCTTATATAAAATCCTTAAATCATTATTTTGATGTAGAACAAACAGAAAGCGTAGTTGCCATAAATTCCAGAATTGCACTTCATGTAAATGATTTATTTGACTGGAATTATTCGACTTTGCAGACTGCTGCTATGTCTTTAAAAGATATTGCCTTAGATTCTCCTGCTTTTTCTAAAATAATCAAACTGAATGCACGTGAATATCATTTTGAACATATTTTATTCATATCTTCGGACGGAAAAACAAAAATCCCTTCTGGGGAAATTTTAGATTTATCCGACAGAAAGTATTTTCAGCAGGCTATGACAGGGGTTCGGGCTATTCCGGAATCAATCGTGGCACGGGATAATGGAAATGAATTTCTGGTTTTTGCCCTGCCATTACGTAATGAAGCAGGAAAAATTCGGGGAGTCCTTGCCGGATATAAAAATAAAAACGCTTTGACAAAACTATTTAAACATCAGTTTGACATTACCCATAAAGATCATCAGTCTAGGAATACAGCTTTTTCAAGTGTGCTCGATATTAACGAAAGTCGTTATGTAATAGAACCGGAACTTAACATTGGTGATTATATAGGAAATACAGATATTTTTGTAAAAAGGCTTTCACTTCTGCTTTCACAGTTTAAGGGTACAAAAAATGAAAATCATGGTACTAACATTGAAAGAGCAAAAGCGGGAAAATCTTTAAATTATTATGATGATTTATCAGAAGATGATTTGCTGGAGAATCTTCAGGTCACAAAAAATTTGACTGTGTATTCTGCATATACAAAACTTAAAATTGATGACTGGTATATAATTACTTTTCTTATTCCAGAAACACATGCAATTGAAAATGATACCAACGCAATTGTGTTTATCAGTCTTTGTGTAATTGCTTTGTTTATTCTTCTCACATTTTTGATTTATGGTTCTTATGTGCAGGTTAAACTTTATAAGCAGATACAAAACTTTGTGCTTCAGGATTCTGTAACAGAAGGCGGAAACGGAGACTGGTTTAATGTTGAGGCAGCAAAATTAATAGGCATTTCGAAAACAGCAACACGCGCCTTAGTTATTCTGGACATAGACAGATTTAAAATAATTACTGATAAATTCGGTCACGAACAGGGAAATCTGACACTACGGCGTATCTATGACTGTATCTGTTCAATTCTGGATCCTGGAGAAATTGTTTCCAGAATTGAAGGTGATACTTTTGCCATGCTTATGAAGTATCACAAACCAGAAACAATAAGAGAGCGTATGGAACTGCTTTCGATGAAAATAAATGATCCAAAGCAGAATAAGAACAAATATGTAATTTATTTTTCTTGTGGAGTGTGTCAGATTACAGAATCAAATCCGGATATGATGGTTTTACGGGATCATGCTCTGATTGGTTTATACAGCTGTAAGAATTCTCAGACTGGTGCAGTGAAAGTCGGTTTCTTTAATGAGGTAGAACACAGGAAACTTTTGCGTGAAAAAGAAATTGAAAATCGAATGGGACTGGCTCTTGAATCGAAAGAATTTATGGTATATCTTCAGCCGAAATATGATATCCGGCAAAACAGAATTGCAGGAGCAGAAGCACTGGCTCGCTGGAATGATAAAGATAATGGTATCCTTATGCCAAGCGAATTTATTCCTTTGTTCGAGCGAAACGGTTTTATTCTTTCTCTTGATTTGTTTGTGTTTGAGCAGGTATGCAGTACTTTACGAAAATGGATTGATGCAGGAATAGAGCCTGTAATAATTTCTACAAATCTCTCACGAACTTATTTAAATGATGAAGCCTTCCTGACAAAAATTGACGAAATCCGTGAACGTTATGATGTTCCTGCAAAATATATTGAACTTGAGATTACGGAATCAGTTGTGCTTGAAAATATGAACTGGCTCATTGAAGTAATCAACAAGATTCGGGCACGGGGATTCAGCTGTTCGCTTGATGATTTTGGTTCAGGTTACTCATCACTTAATGTTCTGAAAAATCTTCCGATTGATGTTTTGAAACTTGACAGAAAATTCTTTACAAACAGTGAAAATGATCCGGATAGAGGCAATGTAATTATTGCAAGTGTTATTGATCTGGCAAAAAAACTGAATATAAAAACAGTATCGGAAGGTGTAGAAAAAACACCGCAGCTGGAATTCCTAAAAGATGCACAGTGCGATATGGTTCAAAGTTATATCTATTCAAAGCCGATTACAATTTCGGAATTTGAATTAATTGCTTATGGAAAGGTTATTGAAAAAAAATAAAAGCAAAAAAATCACAGATAAAAAAATTCTGGATTGATTGTTCCGTTGGAATAAAAATGAACCAGAGCTATTGTCGGGCCGGAAGAAGAACGCGGACGGGAAGGGCTTCCTGGATTCAGGTAAAGGCAATTATAAAAATCGGTTTTTTCAGGAATATGTGTGTGACCAAAAAAAACTGCATCTGGTTTTTTACGGAATGCCCAGTTTAAAAGCCCGTCAATACCTGTATATACATCAACCTGATGCCCATGCAGCGCAAGTATTTTTTTTCTGCAAACTGTAAGTTCTACACTTTGTGGAACTAAAACAGATTTTGTTTTTTTATCTGGAAGATGCATTACAGAGGAATCTCCGTTTCCGCGCACAAAAGCAAAGACTTCTGGCATTGCATCCTTCAGATTTTTTTCTGTCTGACAGAAAGTAAAATAGGTTTCAAAATCGCAGATTCCATCTCCACAAAAAACTAAAGCATCGCAGTCAGTTGCATAGCGTAAGATTATATCTTCAAGGATGTCATAATTTCCATGAGTATCTGAACAAACGAGAATTTTTGCAGATGGCTTTTCGCTTAAAAGTTTAAGGGCTTTAGCAGAACCTAAAATACCGCTGGAGGGATTTTGAAGTTCATTACTCATTTTCTGAAACCTGTTCCTGAATAATTTTGGAAATAACAAAGTGATTGTAAGATCTTAAACCGCTTTCTGCATCATAATATGGCTGAACCTGCCATTGTGAACTGAAAGTATTTTGTGCAATTTCGGAATTTGTTAAGCCAGATTCTTTTTGAATTTTGTAAGAAAGTAATGAACTTACAGTATCAATTAAAAGATTTGGAACATCATCCATATAGGGATTTGAAACTTCTTCTTTCAAGGAGTTTTCGTCACCTAAATTATTCATCATAAAGTCAAAAACCAGTTCACTACCAGCTTCTGTTCCTAAAACATCATCCTGCGAAAAAAGAGAATAAACGGGATAAACATTTGCATCAGGTTCATCCATCCGTTCTCGAATTTTGTTTAAGGATATATTCAGTTTTTCCGGGGCTCCTATAATAATTAGGCCACAAAGTTTTTTTTCGCTTAAAAGCGCAGGAAAAGAAGAAATGCGAAGTTTTCCGGCTACTAAAAAATCGTCAGGAAAAATTACAGGCCATATAAGTCCATCATCTTTTTCAAGTCCGTATTTTTGTGAAAGCAGTTCTACCGTTCCTGCAATAAAGTTTTCTTCGTTATAGCCTTCACCAAAAACTACAGCCATACAACCGTCATCTGGATTCCAGGCACTGAAAGGATTTTGCTGCTTCTCAAATTTTTTTTTACATGAAGAAAAACTGCAAAGTAAAAAAAGAATACATAATCCTGTTATTAAGTGTTTGGGAAAAAAATTGTTGTTTTTCATGAGAAAAATATCCTGTTAATTTTTGCCATACATGGCAGCAGTAAAATAATCAAGAGGAACGGCAGCCCCATAAAGATATCCCTGATATTGCAGACATCCGATTTCTTCGAGTAGAGCCTGAATTTCCCGGGTTTCAACATATTCTGCGAGTATTGAAAAACCTAAGGACTTAGAAAGATACACGATGGATTTTACAATGTCTTTTGATCTTGTATTTGTGTTAAGATTTCTAACGAGAGCTCCGTCGAGTTTTACAATATCGAATTGAGAAGACTGTAAATATTTAAGGGAAGTATGCCCCATGGAAAAATCATCTATGGCAAGTTTGTATCCCATCTGGCGGATTCTTGCCATAAGTTTTTCTATGTCATCATCAGCTTTTAAAGCCATCTGTTCTGTAATTTCTATACATAAGTCATATTCAGGTGAACCGTAGACATTCATTACTTCCTGAAGGAAAGCTTCAAAGCCTTCTGAACGTAAGGTTTCAACCGTAACGTTTGCACTGATTTTACAGTGATGTTTTATAGCGTGATGAATCTGAGGAGCTTCCGTGAAAACCAGTTCGATAATCATACGCTCAAAATCTGGAAGCATATTCATTTCCTGGGCAAGTTTTATAACAAGCGGCGGATAAATCATTCCGTAAACCGGATGTTTCCAGCGGAGTAACGCTTCGACTCCGATGCAGTTATTGTGATTATCAAACTGTGGCTGATAGTAAATTTTAAAATTCTGATTTCCAATTGACTGCTTTAAATCAAGAGCGAGAGTTTTTGCAAGTGCACCAACTTCGCTGCGCAATTCTGTCAGCCGTACAGGAATAGTTGAGATTTCGCTGTCTTTGTAAATCTGAATCAGTTCATCAAGGTACTTAAGCGATTTCTTTTCCATTGCCCGGTCATACATTTTAATAAAGGGCATGTAAATAAATACACCTGCGGTCAGATTGCATAACTGCAATAAAGCACCTGAAAAAGAATGTGTAGTTGCATAACCGCCAAGAATTACAGGAGTAGTCCAGTTTACTTCTGCTATGGCAACAGGAACTAAATGCCAGTATGTTGCAAAGTATGAGATAATGTAGCAGGCAAGCGGAGTAAGAATAAATGGAATTAAAAAATAGGTGTTAAAGATAATCGGGAGTCCAAAAACCATGATTTCATTTATGTTGAAAAGCATAGGTATGAGGGCAAGCTTTGAAAGACTTTTGTTACAGCGGCGTTTGCTGAAAATGAAAAGAGAAATGAGCAGACAAAGAGTAGCGCCGCATCCACCCATCAGAACAAATACATCAATGAAGGTTTTAGAAACAATACTGCTTGCCTGCTCGCCGGCAAAGTTAGCAGCGGCATTTTGAAATATAACCGGAATAAAGTATTTTTCTGCTACGCCTTCAAGAATATTACTTCCATGGATACCAAAGAACCAGAGAATGCTTGAAATCAGGATAAAAAAGAAACCGCGGAAAAATTCGTTTCCTATGTGATCAAAAACAGAACTGCATATATTTATAAATAATTCCTGTATTCCTGAAACATTAAAAACATTTACGAAAATCAGATTGACTAAAGCAAAAATAGTAATGGCAAAAATCGTAGGCCAGATTATTGAAATGGAATTGTTGAAAAAATAATCCGTACCGTCTGCGTATTCAGTGCGATGCTCAGGAAGATGCTGCATGAAGAAAACAAATAAGCCTGAACCGGCAAGAGACCCGATAAGAGCAGCGAACATTCCTTTAACGCCAAGAAATGAAACAGAAAAAGACGGAGAGCCAAAACCAATAAGGATTCCGAAGCAGGCAAGGGAAACTGTCAGCCCTCCAAAGGTTTGAGGAAGCTTCAGTTCCCAGAGCTGCATGTAGGCATTACTGATTGAGATGACCATGTAAAGCGAAAAAAGTCCGAGTGTTACATTGTTGATAAAATTGAGAAAACTATAGAAAGTACCATTGAAAAGGTTTTGAATAAATTTTTGATACGCTGGAATCGGAAAAAACATAAGAACAAGTGTAAAAGCACCAGTTAAGATAATAGGAAGAATTTTAATAAGACCGTTCCGAATACTATAAACTGCTCTGGAAGATTCCAGCTTTTTAATAAAATTCATTTTGATAAAAACCTCAATTCTCTATATTTGATTATAATATGAATTGATGATATAATGCAAGAAATTTAAGGGGCATTAGCTCATCTGGTAGAGCGATTGGTTCGCAATCAATAGGTGGTCGGTTCAAGTCCGATATGCTCCAAAATTTTACGATAAAGCAGAACCGACCAACGGAGTTTGCGCCGAGCAAGAGCGAGGAAAAGGCAACAGGAAGTTGCCGACAGCAAACGCAGGCGGGGCTGACGGGAGCAACAGGAAGTTGCGACCAGAAGCCGTCGGTTCAAGTCCGATATGCTCCAAATTTTTACGATAAAGCTGAACCGACCGGTCGGGAAAATGCAGCGAGTTTTGACTGAGCATTGCGAAAGTCGAAACTCGGTAAGTGAGCAAAGCGAACGTCCCGAGCAAGAGCGAGGAAAAGGCAACAGGAAGTTGCCGACAGCAAACGCAGGCGGGGCTGACGGGAGCAACAAGAAGTTGCGACCAGAAGCCGTCGGTTCAAGTCCGATATGCTCCAAATTTTTACGATAAAGCAGAACCGACCAGTCGGGAAAATGCAGCGAGTTTTGACTGAGCATTGCGAAAGTCGAAACTCGGTAAGTGAGCAAAGCGAACGTCCCGAGCATGTTTCGGCGGTGTCCCTGACCTGAGTAGTTTTCATTATCTTCTTTCTACTGGTTAAAAATGGCACTGCCTGTTTTGTTGCCAGCTGCGATGTTTTCTCCTTTTGCAGAAGCGGCAATACCAAGATCATCAAAAACAGTAAAACAGCTTTTACCATCTGGTCGTGTATGACTGAAGCTTTTAACAATTTCCTTGGAGCGAATTTTCGCGGCTTTGCAGAGGTTTTCATCTAGTGTTAATTCATTGAGATTACTGCAAATTGTTTTAGAACTGTTATCCTGATTCCAGTACCAGCTTTCGTTTCCTGTACGGAAAGAATTTGTAAGATTGAAACATTCTCTAATTTCGTCATCGATTTCGAAAGTAATGTTTGAATTAAAGTCGGGTTGATTTTCACAGGAAAAAATTGTTAATGAGAGAATTATTAAAAAAGATAAAAATAATGATTTGGGGTATTTCATATTTACCTCCGGATATGGTTTTTATTATAACATGAAAACAAGTGACTCAGAAAAGATTCTTCCATCTGGAGTTTTCTTCCTGTTCAAAATACATGGGCTCTTTTGTAAATGGATGGACAAAACCAAGAGAACGGGCATGTAAGGCAAGAGTTCCCAGTGGATTTGTTTTTGCCCTGTAATTTTTATCGCCTGCAAGCGGATAACCGAAATATGCCAGATGTGCACGAATCTGGTTTTTGCGCCCGGTTTCGAGTTCCAGCTCAAATAAGGTGTAATTTTGATTTGCCTTTAATATTTTAAAATGTGTAACGGCATTTTCCTGTTTAATTTTTTTTATGCGTAAATCCTGTTCACGAGGTACATAACTCTGATGATATTTATTTTGAGTTAAAGGAAGATTGATAATACCATTATCAGGTAATTTTGGAAAATGAGCATCTGGCTGTGGATTTTCGCCGATGGCATGGTAAAGTCTTTGAGTAACCATTGTTTGCCAGGTGTCAGAAATTATATTACAGGCTTTCTGGTTTAAGGCAAACATCATGATGCCAGATGTTTCACGGTCTAAACGGTGTACTGCAAATGGTCTGTGATTTTTTGTCCAGGTTCCGTTTTTCCGCATTAAGTGTTCCAGTTCGTCACAAGCATTTTTTTCTGTGCTGTGCGGATACGGTACAGAGAGCAATCCGGGAGATTTGTATATGACCGCGATATCATTATCCTGAAAAAGGAGTTTAATGGAAGTATGCATTATAATAGTTATATCATATTTGTCTGCTTTATGACTATTTTTTTTAATTATATATTGTTAAAATAAGTAAATATTTTTTTTGAGGTGGATTGTGAAATTTATACCGCAGAATTTACCGGAAGCAGGTTCTACTGTTGTTGTCGGAATGTCAGGTGGAGTAGATTCTACATTGACAGCGCTTTTGTTAAAGCAGAAGGGATGTAAAGTTATAGGCGTAACCATGTCTCTTTGGGATGGACATATAAAGGAAGTTGAGGGAGAAAAAATTTTTTTTGATGCCTGTTATGGCCCTGGTGAAAAAGAAGATATAGAAGAATGCAGGCGTTTTTGCTCGGCACAAAATATTGAGTATCACGTAATAGATTTAAGTAAGGAATTTAACGAAAAGGTTCTTGAATATTTTAAAAGCGAGTATAGAGCTGGAAAAACTCCGAATCCGTGTATCAGGTGTAATCGTTTTATAAAATTCGGAGCTCTATTAGAGGGTATAAAAAAAATCGATATAGAGTATGATTATTTTTGTACCGGGCATTATGCAAGAATTGTCCGCCCTGAAACAGGACTCTGGAATACTGATAAAAGACCATGTATGGTTGCTTGTGCCACAGATGAAACAAAAGATCAGACATATTTTTTGTATCGTCTTCCATCAGAAGTCCTGGAAAAAGTTCGTTTTCCGCTGGCAAGTGTAAGAAAAGCAGAAGTTTTTGAACTTGCCCGACAGGCAAATTTAGAAGCTGCAGCCAGAAAAGAAAGTCAGGATTTTATTGATCAGAGATATTTGGATTTGCTGTTTGATGATAAGCCTTCTGTTCCAGGTGACTTTGTGGATGTAAATGGTAAAATACTTGGGAAACATCGTGGAATAGAATTTTACACAATCGGGCAGCGGCGAGGGCTTGGAGTAGCAGGGCCTGTGCCATATTATGTAAAAGAAATCCGTGCCGATAAAAATCAGATAGTGCTTTCAGAAAAATCCGGATTAAATTCTACATCTTTTATTGCGGATGATTTTGTCTGGCCGGGAAATATTGAACCTCCGCAAAGTTTTGAAGCTTTAGTAAAAATCAGGTTGCGAAGTCATACTGAAATGGCTTTTGTCGAAAAATATTTTCCGCCGGAAGATGA
>JAEEGL015149606.1_pt1 | contig 13193 bp, 10 predicted proteins | sample 9134231 | NCBI WGS metagenome assembly JAEEGL01 (sample SAMN16246548, study PRJNA631951) | gut metagenome | biome: gut microbiome; feature: rumen; material: fiber-attached | host: Bos | place: Iran: Karaj | collected 2018-10
ACCCTCGCATTGGCGTTTACTCGTTCTATTACTCTGCGGATGCCCATCCAGACGGCCATGTCGGTAAAGATCTCCACTATGCTGCCCTGGTCGGTGAAGGGGGGATCCTGAAGGACGGAGAGGTCCTTCATCATGCCGTTGTGGACTATGTATTCCACTATCTGGTTTACAAAGTAGATCTGGCGGCTGTCCAGATTTGTGTCGTTCAGGTACTCGGCAAAGGCTTCCTTGGCGGCGGCCATGTCCAGGCCAACGATCTCGCGGACGAACTCGCCAAGGGGCTTCTGACCGTACTCGGCTTCGTACTCCTGCTTTGTTCCAACCTCGCTCCAGAGGATCTCCTCAAGTTTCTTAATGTCCGCATCCGTCAGAGGCACATTGCCCTTAAGCTTTGCAATTACTGCGTTGTCCTGATGCTGGCGTACGTAGTACTCGGCCTTGGCCTTGTAGTTCTTAAGGTCGTCGCTGTCAAGATCGGACTCCTTCCAGTCTATGGAAAGGATCTCGTCGTCGAAGTCCGTTTCGTAGATCGCCCTGCCTACAGGTATGTACTTCATAAGGCTGCGAAGGTTCTCGCGGATGTGCTCGAACTCGTTTATTCCGGCGTTGTCCAGATAATCCGTATGGAGCACTTTGTTTATAAGCTCCGCCTGCATCATTATCTCCGGAATGTTTGCAACACTGGCAACAGCTGAGACCTTCTTTATAAGGTCTGTCCTTGCTCTGCCGTACTTTTTGCCGGCAAGATACGCAAGCTCTATTCCGTACATCAGAGCGTCAAACCGCAGCGCTTTGGCGTCCTCCGCCTCCGGTACTATGTACGGCGATACCTCCTCGCGGACCATAAGCGTATCCTCGTAAGTAAGCGTCTGGTAGTTCTCCGGCAGTGAGTACTGGTCCACGTATCTAAGATGCTGCCTTACAGCAAAGTTGTCCCTGTTGAGCTCCTTGACCTTGGAGACCATATCCTTTACCAAAGACTTGCGGAACTCTATAAGCTCCGGAGTCTGGTAAGCCAGATCCTGCAGCTTGTAAACTATCTGCGCCTTTAGTGTAAATATGGCGCCTTCCAGGGCTATCATATTTGCCGTAGGCCTGCCTTTGTTCATGCGGAAGAACTCGAAATTTCCGCAGAAATCGAATATGTAGAATTTATCTTTATCCAGGCCGTCTATAAGCCCCGGGCACAGGCGCGTTCCGCGGCCAATCATCTGCCAGAACTTGGCCTTACTCATAACCTTCTTAAAGAAGACCAGGTTCAAGATCTCCGGGATGTCTATACCGGTATCCAGCATGTCCACGGAAATGGCTATCTGCGGAAGTTTCCGGGCATCGGAGAACTCGTCGATGGCGCTCTGAGCGTAAGTCATGTAATTGTCAATTACATTCGCATAACCCGTTAGGTGGGGATATTCTTTTCCGAATACTTCAAGAATCTTGTTAGCATGGTTATGATTCTTCGCGAAGATTATGGTCTTGCCCAGCTTGTTGCCGTAGTCTATCTTAAGGCCGTTGGACATAAGGATATTAAGGACTGCCCTTATGGTGTCCTCGTTAAAGATCCACTCGTTAAGAGCCGCAGAATCTATGCTTTCCGGGAGCTCTCCGTCCTCGTTTTCGAAGGTCTCCTCGTACATCGCCTTGTCCTCTTCGGACAGCTCTTCGTACACTATGCCCTGCTGTATAAATTTGAGCGTAGTTTCAACGGATATGAAGTCCACCAGGTACCCGTCGCGGACTGCCTGAGCAAGCTCGTAACCGTAGGTAGGAACGCCGCTCTCCAGCTCGAAGATGGCGTAAGTATTCTTGTCTATCTCGTCCTTAGGCGTAGCCGTAAGGCCTACCAGCGGAGCGTCGAAATAGTTGAAGATATCCTTGTATTTGTTGTAGATGGAGCGGTGCGCCTCGTCGCAGATAACAAGGTCGAAATGACCGCAGGAGAACAGTTTGCCTTCCTCGTCCCGCACGGAATCGATGCAGTTGATCATCGTCTGATAGGTGGAGAAAACTCCGCGGGCTTCGTAGTTGTCCTTCTCCTCGCAGAGGTTGGTAACAGACAGTTCCGGCAGCAGATTTACAAAGGCTCTCTTTGCCTGAGTTACAAGGGAATTGCGGTCCGCAAGGAACAGAACGTTCTTTATCCAGCCCTGTTCCATAAGCACTTTTACAAGGGCTATTACAGTCCTTGTTTTTCCCGAACCGGTAGCCATTACAAGCAGCGCCTTTCTGCGGTTCTTCTGGCCGAAACTGTCGCAGACGGCCTTTATGGCGGCTTCCTGATAATAGCGCCCGGCTATGTTCTTATCCACCATGATGTTCTTAAGGCCGCTGCGCATGCGCCTTAAGTTGAACAGCTTTTCCAGGTCCCTTTTGGAATAGAACGCAGCTGCTCTGCGCTCCGGATACTGGCCGTCCACTATCTTTGTATCGAAACCGTTGGTAAGGAAAACCACCGGTCGTCTGCCCTGCTTCTGCTCTATAAGATCCGCGTAGAGCTTTGCCTGCTGACGGCCTTTGGCAGCGTCCACGCAGGTACGCTTGGCCTCTATTATCGCAAGCACCCTGCCGTCGTCTCCCATAAGGGCGTAGTCCGCGTAACCAACCTCGGATCTGTTGGGCATTCCGGGGATCTCGTATTCGTTTATCCAGTTCTTGCCCTCTATCCAGCCGGCATCCTGCAGCATGGTGTCTATGTAGAGCTTGCGGGTCTTATACTCGGAGATGTCCAGAGGCTTAGGAACATAGCTCTGCTGCTGCTCCTGGCGACGGGCCGTAAGCTCTTCCCTAAGAGCAGTGTTCTCCGCCATTAGCTCCGACAATTTGAGCTCTGTTTCCGGATTTACAGACAGAACAGGAACAGGCTCCTCCTGTTCCAGAAGCGAAGCATCGAATGTGCCCTCTTTGTAGTCATCCGCGTAGCAGTAAGACACAAAATCCAGGAACACGAACAGGTTCTCCAGACACAGCTCCGCCTGCTCCTTAGAGACTTTCTTTTCCGAATGGGCCGCTACGTTGCCTATCTTGCGGATGTAGTACATGCGGCGCCAGAGCCCCGTGTCCACCAGCTGCCGGAACTCGTCTGTGTTTATAAGGCTTACAAGGCTGTCCTGGTAAGGCATTACAAGCTCGCTGTCCACGGAGTACATCCACTTTACGGCAGCCTCCATCGACCTGCGGCAATTAAGAACACAGGCCGCCGGATCTATCCTGTAGATACGCTCCGCCGCCACCGCCGGCTCCGCAAAAGCCGCAAAGTCCTGTTCTTTTGTAAAGAGGTCAAAGTTGGTCATCCCTGATGCACCTTATTATATAATCATTGATGTTTCTTTATGGCATACTTTAAAAGCATATCGAATCAATTTAATACACTACTCATTTTAATGCATCTTGTGTTATTTGTTTTAAACTATTAAGTAGTCTTTGAATGAAAGATATGTTTATCTCATAACCATTCAATTCATAACCATATCTAAAATCGTTAAATAGGTTTTTTGAAATATCTAGTTCGAAACGAAATGAATCACATTCATCCCCGCTTACCGACTCTATTATTCTAGAAGCGATATCAGGTTGACATTCTTGTAGTTTTTCGAACAATTCTTTCAAATCATGTATCTTTCGTTCACTTGCTTTTACGCCTTTATATTGAAATAATAATGCTTTTAAATATATTTCACACGACAATCCTGCAAGTGCGATATACGATTCAAGTTTGGTTCTAGAATTATGTGCAAAAGCTTCCCAATCACAATTGTTTGTTACTAGTTCATAGTATTCATCTGCAACTGCTTTCGCTGAGTATGATAACTCCTCCAACTCTTCATCCAACACATTTCTCATTGTTGGGCGATCAGTAGCATGTAATTCGATTACACATCCTGGTTCGAGAAGTTTTTCTACAGGAATTATTAACTTTTCGCTTGATCCTACAATGATATCTTTTTTATCGTTCATCTTTTCCCGACTCAAATACTTAGGTTACATTAGCAATGAATCCTGGTTTTATTCGAAATACTGCTGCATTAGACTGTCAAACAATAACTGGGCGTCATCTAAAGCCTTCTGTACGACAACTTTTGATTTGTCGACTTGTAGGACGAAGCGATCAAACTCGTTTTGCTCTTCAATACTTGGCGCAGGCACCATCATTTTCTTCAAATCAGAAGTAGTAATACTTGCTTGATTTACAGCCTTTTTTGTAATAGTCGAAATGTAATCCTTTGCCATTGGCGTTTTAAAGAAGAACTCAATATAAGTCGGATTATATCCTTCAACAATTCTTGCACAGAGCAAGTTCATTCCGTGTATTATTGGTGAATCTGTTTGCCCTCTATACTGAACAGCTCTGCCCAAATAAGCAACACTGTTGATGTGTGAAATAAGGATGTCCCCTCGTTTAAGGAGATAGTTTTCATATTTCCCAAGCTCAAATATATCAGCATAACCGAGTCTGTCAGTATTGAAGACATCATTAGAAAGCGTCTCAATTCTTGTTATTGGATATCCGCCAGCACCTTTTGTCTGCTTGATACTAGCTCCATTTCTTAGAAACTCGCAGACATCACCAAACGCAACTTGAGGGTAATTTCCTTGTTCGAACATCTCGACAAATCGGGCTTTGATAAGGTCGTCGAGTTTCTGGAGTTCCTGTTTTCTCAAGCGAATAACACCTGCGATTTTGTCCAGATGCTCACAGATTTGTTTCTGCTGATCAAGCGCAGTTTCTTTTACTTCATACCGTGAAACATACGCATCTGTTTTCAGATTGTGAAGCCCTGTTGTTTTATTCTCGTATTCTCGTGTCCCACCTTTCCTATAGTTTGCATAGAGTGAATAAAACACGTATCTAGGCCACCATTGATTTGTATCTTTAACCCTCAATAATCCGGTGAAGTTATTAAAGAGGTATGTTTTCTCTGGACCGTCATAATAGATGACCCTGCCGACGGGCTGCTTATCACTACCTCCAGACTTCTCTAAAATGATGTCCCCAGGGCGAAGATATTTTTCATCAATATTCTTCTTTGTAATCGTTCTTGTTACTACATTGTCATAATTGACGACTCCTTCATTGGTGAAGTTGGTCGTTCGCAAGACAGGGATACCGCTTCCATTTTCATCATCGGTTCCCCATTCGCCGGATAAAGCCTTGCCGGTTATATCAATAAGTTTTGCCATCCTTCATCCCCACAAATATCAATTTGTTTTCCCTGTAAAATGAATATTCCAAAGCTTCTCAATTACTGAATAGTTTGCCATTTCCGTCTTTGGTGTATTTGTATCCCCTATTCTTGTATATATTTGGGTTCCGACATCCCTATATTTTTCTGTCAGGAAAAACGGCACATTGAAAGATCTGTTTATTTTCAACACATCAATCTTATAGTGTTTATAGTAAACCTTCTTGAGTTCCACTTCCGGGATATTCCCACCAGCGAACTTTTTGCTTCGCAAAAAATCAATAATATCGTTTGATTTCTTCCACTCCTTTACACCAATAACCTTGTAATTGTCTGTAACGCCAATAATCAAATAAGCGTCTTCATTGTTCTCGTTATTTGCCATACAGAGGATATCATGAAGAAGGTCCCCATCCTTACTAGGTGTTTGCCATTGTTGCTTAAAATCATATTGACTTGTTTCCTTTTGAGAATTAATAAATCCAACTATTGTTTCATTTATTGGATCAATTGATAATTCTTTACACTTAATCTCATCAACGATTATTTTTAATGAGTCTTTCTCACCGTCTTCACATCTCCCATTTACGACAGTGTTTTTCTTAATATTTGTATCGTATATTGTGACACTTGCACCACTATTACTAAACTTTATTTGCCAATTTGTCCCATTATTCTCCCGTTTGATGAAGTCACTAATAACATAACCTAGTTTATTTAACGACTCCTTAACATAGTCAATGTCAATAGTGACCTTTGCCATTACAACATCTCCTCCAGTTCATCCATTGCTATCTTTATCTCGCCCTCCAGCCTGCGCAGTTCCGCCATTATTTCGCTCGTGGACGGGTATTCCATCGCCTTGTATTCTGTCTGCTTATACTTGTTTGTCGACAGGTCGTAGTCGTTGCCAACTATCTCGTCTTTTGGCACAAAGAAGCTCTGCTCCGTGCGCTTTCGGTCCTGCTCACCCGCCAGGTTATGGAACCGTGCAATTATATCCGGGATGTCGTTCTCCTTGGTCTCGCTGCGCTTGTCGTCCAGGCTGTAGCCGTCTGCCTTCATGTCGTAGAACCAGACGTTATCTGTGCCTCCATGGCCGGTCTTGGTAAAGATCAGTATGGCGGTGGATACTCCGGCGTAGGGCTTAAAGACACCCGAAGGCATTGAAATGACTGCTTCCAGACGGTTGTTCTCTATTAGCTCCTTACGTATGGCTTTATGTGCCGTGGAGGCTCCAAAAAGCACTCCGTCCGGGACTATGCAGGCGCAGCGGCCGCCCACCTTAAGCATGCGCAGAAACAGCGCCAGGAACAGCAGTTCCGTCTTCTTGGTCTTGCAGACTTTAAGCAGATCCGTGGATACTATGTCCGCGTCCAGGCTGCCCTTAAAAGGCGGATTTGCGAGGATAAGCGTGTACTTGTCCTTGTCCGGGTTCTGGTCCGAAAGGCTGTCGCGGTACTCTATGAACGGATTGTCCACGCCGTGAGTCATCATGTTCATGGCACCTATTCGGAGCATGGTGCGGTCCATGTCGTAGCCGTGGAACATGTGGTTCATGTAGTGATCTTTGTTCTGACGGTTGAAGAACACTTCCTGCTTGCGGTTCTCCTTAAGATAGTCGCTTACGGCTACAAGGAAACCGGAGGTGCCACAGGCGGGATCACATACTATCTCGTCCGCCCTGGGCTCCATAAGATCCACCATCATACGTATTATGTGGCGGGGCGTACGGAACTGACCGTTGACGCCCGCGGTGGCTATCTTAGAGAGCAGATACTCGTAGACGTCCCCTCTGGTATCCGCCGCCTTAAGCTGGGACATCTGATCGTAGATGGTATCCATTGCTGTTACTATCTTTTCCAGCATCAGCGGCGTAGGCACCTTGAATATGGCGTCTCCCATGTACTTGGAATAAGCGCTGTCCTTGTCACCGTGAAGATTCTTTATGAACGGGAAGACCCACTCCTGAACGGTGCTGTACATTTTGGCCGCGGGGAAGTCGTGGAACACGCTCCATTTAAGCTGGCTGCCGTCTATGGTGCGGTCTCCCACCTGGACTTCCTTGGCAAAGATGCTTTCGTAAGGCAGACCAAGCATGGCCGCCTCCTTGGCACGCAGGTTGTCCGAATCGTCCAGATCCCGTATGAACATCAGGTAGGTCATCTGTTCTATTACGTCCAGCGGATTGGTTAAACCGCCGGTCCAGAAGATCTCCCAAAGGCTGTCTATTTTGCTTTTTAATTCACCTGTTACCATGGTTTACTCCGTTTTATAAACAAAATTATTAAAAATGTTGCAATTTTTTCGCATTTAGTGTAATATATAGGCGAACCACTGAGGGGGCGAATGCCTCTTAGGTGGTGTTTTTTTATCTCGGATATATTACCAAACCATATTTGTTGGAGCTTGCTTTCTCGTTCAGTATTCCTCCTGCTTCAAATGTGTCAATGACTTTGGAAATAAACTCTTTGTCTATTACTTGTGCAATCCTCTTTGGAAGGATCTCGTCTTTCATAACGTATTTATAGTACAAGCTGGTAAAACAGGAAATGTAATCACAGATTTGGATAAAATAGCTTTCTTCTGAACTCTTTTCCAAGATATCCTCTACCATGCCATGAATTGGCGCATTTTTAACTCCGCCAAAATACGATGATAATGGGTTAAATGTTTTGATTTTTCGTGCAGTCTTCCTCATAGGCATGATGCGCCCCTGATCTGCAATGACCAAATACTTCCACTTCCCAGCACTATCGTTCTCAATCCGCTGAATGTTATACTTTAACGCAGTTTCCAGGACATCATAGTCATCCGTGTGGATATTGTTTTTATCGATAATGACATTGATCACCCTAACATCCAAATTAGATATTGCGATTGCAAATTCTGACAGTATCTCTTGCCTTTGAGTCAACGTCCATTCATATGGCCTGTACAAACCTTTATCCCTGAGAAAATGCATCGTATGCATTTCCTCAGTTACATGCATCCCATATTTGTTCTTTAATGCTGTCCGAAAAAACTTGAAATCATCATAGTTCTTCTGCCAGCTTTCTGTACTCATGTAAATGCTGGAGAGAACAAATACATCACTGGATGCGGTCGTAATTCCATCGTCTCCAGTTTCATCAAAATACGCAATAAATGTCTCCATTACTCCTTCTCCCAATCCCAAATGTATGATGTGTATCTGCCCCCACCGATCTTTTTTATCTCACCATTGTCCCGTAGGTCCTTAAGCGCCCGCTCCACAGTTTTCTGACTAATGTCCGGGAATTGACTTAGAATCTGCGACTTTGTTATGCGCCCCGTTGTACCGCGAATGAGCTCTCGTACTCTGTCCGGTTTTTTGATGCCCTTTGTTGTAAGAAGCGCTGCTCTTTCCGAGAACTCTCTGTAGGCCGCGATTATTATGCCGAGCATGTATCGAACGAACGGCAGATAGTCGTTTTCTGCTTCGTGCCAGCCGGCCGAACTGTCCTGAAGGGCCTCGTAATACGTGGCTTTGCTGTCTGCGATAAGCCGCTCTATGCTGATGTATTTGCCTACTTTGTAGCCCGCGCGGTACAGCAGGAGCAGCGTAAGCAGGCGGCTCATTCTGCCGTTGCCGTCGTTGAACGGATGCACGCACAGGAAGTCCAGGATGAACATCGGTATAAGTAGCAGCGGATCCAGATCCGGGTCTTCCTGAGCTTCCTGGAAAGCGTTGCAAAGAGCTTCTACAGCCATTGGCGTTTCCCAGGCCGGGACAGGCACAAAGCGGATCTTCTGAGAACCGTCCGGCAGCTCTTCCGCTACAACATTGTCTGCGATCTTGAAGTTTCCGCCGGTGGCAGAAGTGCTGAATTTATAAAGGCCCCTGTGCAGCTGCAGGAACATGCCCGGCTTAACAGGAATGAATTCGTAGTTTTCGTGTATGGTTGAAAGCACGTCGCGGTAACCGGCGATCTCGCGCTCGCTGCGGGTCTTAGGCGTGGTCTTGTTCAATACGAGTTTTTTAAGACGGGCTTCTGTGGTGATGATGCCCTCTATGCGGTTGGACGCCTCCGTGCTCTGGATCTTAGCGATCTCCAGCAGTTCCGTAAGCATATCCTCCTGAGATTCTATGAACTGATTCTGCTGGCCCTTCTGCTCGTGGATCTGCAAAAGATACGAAACTATCTCCGGTGTAAGCAGCTTTTTATACTCTGATCTGTAGTTAACAGGTCTCATTCAATTACCCCTTTACGTGGTTTAATATAGTCATTTTGGCACACTATGACACAATTGAATGATAAACCTTTAACACAGGAATGTCAAGTTCAATATAGTCATTTGGAGGTGAAATGACTATATTGAACGGCAAAATGACATAATTGAAGCTCGGTTTTGGCAGTTTCAGCACATGCCAATTTGCCAAATATCATAATATAAAAACCCCTGTACAAATGTATGTACAGGGGTCCGTGGCTTTGAGCTTTATTCCTAATACTGTTTCTCGCCGTCCAGGATCATCATGTGTTCTTTGTTCTGCGGGATCTCGGCGTTCGTTATCCTTTCGTCCCAGTCGGCGGGATCTATGGCCTCCATCGAGATGTTTATGGCCTTCTGCGGGCAGCCCCAGTACTTAAGGAACACCTGGTTGATCTCCTCCACCACCTTTTTCTTTGTTTCGTCGTCCTTGGGGAATCCTTTTACTGCAATGTACGGCATGGCTTTTCTCCTTTTCCGGAAATCGCCCTTTTGGGGCGATTTTCCTCTCTCATCGCATCCAATTATCGTTTCTGTCCGTAAAACGCGCCGGACGCCCTGTTTTGCGCCTTCTACAGCCACTCCACGGTCTCTTCCAGGCTCTTTCTCTTGTCGTGCCAGCCCTTTGCCGGGTGGGAGCCTTCCGCGGGGTACCCAAGAGGCAGGAACGCCACGGGTTCAAGACTATCCGGCAGGCCGTAGGCCTCCGCTATCTTGTTCTTGTCGAAACCTCTTACCCAGCAGGAACCAATGCCAAGGTCCCAGGCCTCCAGCATCATGTGCGTTATTACTATTGCTGCGTCTATGGGCGCGGCGTAGTGGCCGTCCGGGCCCACCCAGGACTCGTCCATGTTGGCGCAGATAAGCAGCACCACCGGAGCGTTGAAGGCGTAGCGGGTAAGGCTGCGCACCTTGGCTATGGCCTCCGGGCTCTGAAGCACGCTTACGCGCCAGGGCTGGTAATTGCAGGCCGTGGGAGCTGCCTGGGCAGCCTTAAGGATCTGCTCCAGCTTCTCCTTTTCCACGGGCTTGTCCGAGTATTTGCGCACGGAGTATCTGCTCTGCGCAAGGTCCAGGAAATCGTTCATTTTGCACCTGTCTTTCTGTTTTTTACCGCCGTAAGCTCATAGCTCTGGTCCAGCAACATCAGGATGTCCTCGTCAGCGGCCGATCCTGCTCCGCCGCCTGTACCGTCGTTTTCCAGTACTGCCGTTATCCAGTGAGTCTTGTTCATGTGGTACGCGGGATAAAAGCCGGGCTCGCGCAGCATGGATCCAATGTACATAGGGTCGGCCTTAAAGTTTACTACGTCCAGAGGCGCCGGGTCCCTAAGGCCCAGGGACAGACCGGACACTTTCATCATTATCGCGAACCACTTGCGGTTGCCCGCGTGGCGGAACACGCAGATGTCCGGCTCGTCACGGAAAACGTATTCCGCGGCGGCTCCGTAATGATCCTCTATCTCCTGTGTAAGCTGAGCTCTGGTCATAGGCGCTTTATCTTCTCCTTTTCCGCAGCCGCAGGGGCCGCACTTAACGACAGAATTATAGCATTTGCCGCGGTTGTTATGATATAATGAATTTTAGCATTTTAAGCAATATACTGCTTCGGAGGAATAAAATGGACTACGCAAAAGAATCACTTAAAAAGCACTACGAATGGAAGGGAAAGCTTAGAGTGGAGCCTATAGTGCCGCTCAAGACCAAGGAGGATCTTTCCCTGGCATATACGCCGGGCGTGGCACAGCCCTGCCTGGAGATACAGAAGGACATAGAAAAAAGCTACGATCTTACGCTTAGGAGCAACCTCTGCGCCGTAATAACGGACGGCACCGCGGTACTTGGCCTGGGAGACATAGGTCCGGAAGCCGGCATGCCCGTAATGGAAGGCAAATGCGTTCTGTTTAAGGCTTTCGGCGGAGTGGACGCAGTTCCGCTCTGCGTAAAGACCAAGGACGTGGACGAATTCGTAAACGCCGTATGGCTTATCTCCGGATCTTTCGGAGGAATAAACCTGGAGGACATTTCCGCGCCCAGATGCTTCGAGATAGAGCGCAAGCTTAAGGAAAAGTGCGACATCCCCATCTTCCACGACGACCAGCACGGCACTGCCGTAATTACCCTTGCCGGAGTAATGAACGCTCTTAAGCTGGTAGGCAAGAAGCTGCCGGAGGTAAAGATAGTTACCAGCGGAGCCGGAGCCGCAGCAACCGCTATTGTAAAGCTTCTGCTGTCCGCAGGCGCGCGCAACGTTGTAATGTGCGACCGCAAAGGCGCAATCTGCAGAAGCCGTCAGGACCTCAACTGGATAAAGAAAGAGATGGCGGAAGCCACCAACCCGAACGACCAGAGCGGAAGCCTTAAGGACGTCATAGCCGGAGCGGACATCTTTATAGGAGTATCCGCGCCGGGCACCGTTACCAGGGAAATGGTAGCCACCATGAACAAGGACGCCATAGTCTTTGCCTGCGCCAATCCTACGCCGGAGATCTTCCCGGAGGAAGCCAAGGCCGGCGGAGCCCGCATAGTGTCCACCGGACGCAGCGACTACCCCAACCAGATAAACAACGTACTGGCCTTCCCCGGAATTTTCCGCGGAACGTTCGACGTTAGAGCCAAAGACATAAACGAAGAGATGAAGATGGCTGCAGCCAGAGCCCTTGCGGACCTTATTACGGACGAGGAGCTAAACGAGGAGTACATAATCCCCAGCCCCTTCGACACCAGAGTGGCGCCCGCCATTGCGGCCGCGGTAGCCAAGGCAGCCAGAGACACCGGAGTCGCAAGACTGTAAGTATGAAACGCGGCAGCATCCTAGACATTTGGCTGCTGCGGTTACAGGATAACAGGGCTGCACGATCGTTGATCGCTGTGGCTGCTGCGGTTACAGGATAACAGGACTGCACGATCGTTGATCGCTGTGGCTGCTGCGCAGCGGCAAAGCATAAAAGCATGAAACTCGAATTCGGTTACGGAAAAGGAATACAGACGGTAGAGGTGCCGGACGCAAACGTTAAGGCGGTGATGCTCTCAAACGAGATGGAGCACCTGCGCCGCGGAGCGGAGGCTGTTAAGTATGCCCTGGAGCACCCGGTTGGAACGCCGAGTCTTAAGGAGCTGGCGGCTGCCAAAATGGCGGAGTTTGCTGCTGAGGCCGGATCCGCAGCTGCAGGTTCCAGGATCAGTGTTTCCGCTAATGCTGCGCCCCGGTTCGTTATAATCACCAGCGACATCTCCCGTCCCCTGCCCAGCTACGACGTGCTGCCATCCGTTCTGGACGAGCTGGCGTCGGCCGGTATTAAGGACGATCAGATAACCGTAGTTTTCGGGCTTGGGTCGCACAGAGGCCACACCCCGGAAGAGATGGAACGCCTTGTTGGCGAGGACGTGTTTGCGCGCGTGCGCTGCGTGGACAGCGATCCGAACGACTGTGTAAGCTTTGGGACGACCAGGCGCGGCACGCCCGTGGACATAACCCGGACCGTAGCCGAGGCGGACTTCCGCATAGCGCTGGGAAACGTTGAATTCCACTACTTTGCCGGCTATTCCGGAGGCTACAAGGCTCTTATGCCCGGAGTCTCCACGCCGGCCGCCATACAGGCCAATCACAGCATGATGGTCCGCGACGAAGCCAAGGCTGGCAGCCTTGAGGGCAACCCCATCCGCGAGGACATAGAAGAAGCCGGAGCCATGGTAGGCCTGGACTTTATTGTCAACGTGGTGCTGGACGAGCACAAGAAGATAGTATACGCGGCTGCCGGAGACCCGGTGGCCGCTCACA
>JAEEGL016171086.1_pt1 | contig 13193 bp, 10 predicted proteins | sample 9134231 | NCBI WGS metagenome assembly JAEEGL01 (sample SAMN16246548, study PRJNA631951) | gut metagenome | biome: gut microbiome; feature: rumen; material: fiber-attached | host: Bos | place: Iran: Karaj | collected 2018-10
TAGCCTGCCTCCCGCAGGGTCTGGAGGGCGTTTTCGAAATTCCGTGTGACATGCTCGGCGTAATGCGCGTCGGCGGAAATGACGACGGGTATCTTCATCTCGCAGGCAACCTTAAGCAATCTCAACGACGGATACTGCTCCTTGCACTCCTTGAACCAGCCTGCCGTGTTGAGCTCTATCGCCTTTCCATTGTCGCGGACGGTCTCGAGGACGGAGACCGCCTTGTCGAACTGGTCGCGCGACGGCTTGAATCCAAACTTCTTCGGCAAGTCAAAATGTCCGATTATCTGCACGAAATCCCACTTCGCATCCCCTTCAAGCTTGCTCCAATATACGTCCCAGATGCCGTCGATCTTGCTTTGAGACAGCCCAATCCAGTCCTTTATGTCATGGTCGATTGAGAATTCGCCAGCGGAATGGACAGAGCCAATCATATAATCAAAAGGATATTTTGACAGCCTTTCGGCGACTTGGATGTGGTTCTCGTGGAAGTAATCGACCTCCAGGCCGAGAAGCATCTTGAACGACGAATCCTGAAGCATCTCGCGCACCCGCTGGAAGTCCTTGCAGTAGTCGCCAACATTGTCCAGCACCATGCTCCACTCCTCTGAATCGGTGTTCGGAATCGGAGGCATCACCCAATGGTCGCTCATGCCGAATACGCGTATTCCCGCCGCCTTCGCCGCACGGCAAATCTCCTCCAACGGCAATGCGCCATCGCTCCATCTGCTGTGGTTGTGAAGCGAAACGCCAACGCCTGGCCCTGGAAATGACAATTCTAACATCCTATGTCCTGTTTACTATCGATGAGCTTTCAATACAAATGCAAATGTATAAACATACTACATTTATCCGATAAAACAAATCGACAGTGGCAATTCTTCTCTTGTAAATTAGCAATTAGCAATTAGCAATTGGAAAATAGAAATTTGAAATAGTACTACAAAATTGGAAATATCTAATTAGGTAATATCAAATCAAATAATAATTGCTAATTGCTAATTGCTAATTGCTAATTGCTTAATTAGCGTTTAGAGTTTCTGTTCGCCTGGCGAAGGGCCTTTGCAAGCGGAGATTCATCATCCGCGGGAGCAGGCGGTGTTTGCGGCGCCTGCGGCGTTTCGTTTTGTTCAGGCTCAGCGAGTGCAGTTTTCGCCTTCTTCCTGCGCTTGAAGACATTGGAGAAAGAGAATGACTGCTTTGGCTCCTGCGGAGAGGCGACTTTGACATTCGCCGTCTGCTTATGCCACTCCGAAAGATTCTGCAGGAACGCGAATCGCCGTTCGGCGACTTCAAGCAGCAGGAGGATAATCGCGAGAGCCGCCCAGAACGGCGCCGTATTCACGAAATGCCTGCTCTTCGGGATGCGTTCCCAAATCTCCTCAGGACGCAGGCGCTCGCGGCCGCCTGTCGCCCTTGCAAGCGATACAATGCGCTGCGGCGCAGAGTCATCCAGAACATATTCTGGATTGTTCGGAAGAATAGCGGACGGAAGCGCGTACGGCTTGGCGTCGCCGACGGTGACATTCGCCATATAGACATTCCGTCCCTCCATCGGAATCGAACATTCAAGCCTGTCGGGGGCAACCCACTCGAATCTCGTCTTGGTGGTTCGTGGAGAGTGCCCCTCCTGCCAGACGAGAGTGGAGACTTCTGGAGGCGACTGGAACGGGTCCGAAGCCCTTTCAGGCTCCAGTTCCATCTCAAGACGCAGCACGCCGTTGCCGAGGGTCTGTGTAACCATATAGTCTGGAGATTCCTCCTGACTGCTTCTCACGAGATTCACGACGCCGCCGATGAGTTCCGCCGCGTGCGCATAGTTCGCGAAGGCGCCCGTGTATTTGCCGTCAAGTTCAAATGCGATCGCGGCGCAGGCGCCGAGGCCGACGCGGTGGCTTGCGACAAGCGGCGCGGCGTTTTCGTCGTCGGTCACCATTGAGACAAGTGCGGATGGCTTCGTGTAGCATAGGTTGTATCCTCCGATTCCCACGGTGCCTGAAAGCAGGCTTGAAATCTCCCTTGCGGCGGGAGTGAAATGCGCTGACACTGAATCGGTTATGAATGTCTTGAGGGCGACCTGGAAGGTATCCTCCGCGAAGACGCGCGGCAGATCGTCCGGCCTGTCCGTGAAGTAGTGCTGTCCATTGCCGCGAAGGGCGACGTCCATGAGAAAAGCGGCATCGGAGTCCGTGTCCTTTCCGAGGCCGATGACGCTGACGGTTATTCCCGCCTTCGTGACCTCCTCCAGAAGCTCCTTGTACTTGCCAGGCTCCTCTGCGTCATTGGCGTCTGCGAACAGTATGAGATGCCGAATCTGGGCGGTGCTTTTCAGCAGTTCCTGCGTCGCGCCATGCAAGGCCGTGTATGTGAAGATACCGCCGCCCATGGATTCGATGGACATTATCAATTCCTCCGCGCCCTTCGCCTCCTTCACCGTCCCAAGCGGCACAACGGTGTGGATGCTCGAATCGACAGCGATGACGCCGAACTCGTCCGTGTCCTGCATGAGGCTGAGAACCTCGCATGTGGCGCGGTCGGCGAGGCTCATCTTCGTCACGCCGCCCTCGACCTGCATCGACATGCTTCCAGAACGGTCGAGCGCGACCATTATCGCCACCTTGCCCTTGCGCTTCTCGTTGCGCTGCTTCAAATCGACAGGCAGAATCTCCTCTATAGGAGAGTCATAGAATCCGCCGTTGGCGAAAGAACTGCGTCCGCCAGTCATCACCAATCCGATGTTTCCAGAGCGGACCATCTCCACAAGCAGCTCCATCCCGCTACGGCCGATAGACGTTGCGGAGACGTTCTCCAGAATGACGCACGTGCATTCGGCGAGGCTTACTGGCGAAATTAAATCAGGCGTGGGTTTGACGGCCTTCACGTTGAATTTCATCTCGCGCAGCAGCCTTGCGAGGTTGCCTGAAGGCGAGTCAGTCAGAAGCATGACCGTCTTTCGGCCCTTCACGGTGACGAGACGCTCCGCAATGTTGTTCTGCGGGAACTTGTCCTCCACGCCGCCGTTTTCGCCTGAAGGAAGCGTGACTGCCGCCGTGTAGAGGTACGTGCCAGCAGTGTCTGCGCTGTCGCGCCATGAGAAATGGTTGACTCCCCTGCGCAGTTTGACCGTCCGTTCGCTCCATGCGCCGCGTCCTTTGCGGAGCTTCACGACAGCGTCGCAAGAGGAAGGTGCCCTGACGGCGCACTCTATCACGTAGCCTTCGCCCTCGTTCACGGACATTGGCGCCTCAAGCGAGTGGATGCTCACGTCGCCTTCGAGGCTGTGCGGCCACAGCCTGTAGTCTATGGCGATGCCGCGGGCGGCGGCGCGCGCGAACGCCTGCTCTGGCGCAGGGCCGTTCCACTGGCCGTCCGTCAGCAGCACGAGCCGCCCGCCGCCCTTTGCTGGAATCATCTGAATGGCGTCTTCAATCGCGGCGGAAAGGATGGACGAATCCGTGTTGTCAAGATAGCCGTTGAGTCCCGTGAAAGGGCTTGAATCGGCGGGTTTCTCAAGAGTTCTGGCGGAAGCATAGCCTACGACGCCGAGAAGGGCGTCCTGCGGCCTGCATCCGTCCAGTTCCCGTATGAAGGCTACCGCGCTGTCCGTCGCCGCCTTGGACATGGAGGCGCTTCTGTCAACGACGGCGATGCAGACGCCCTCTCCAGAGGACATCCGCCATGTGAGTCCCGCCGCGCCAAGAATCAGCGCCACATAAAGAAGCAGCCTTATGGCTGTGACGAAGCGGTTCGGATGCCTGTACCGCAGGCATAGATACCCCAGCGGTATCAGAAGCGAGAGTAGATATGCCCTTGGTAGCATTACGAATTTAGTATTTGAATTGGATTAGAATAATCCGAGTTTCTCTTTCATGTTGAAGATGCTGCGCTCAAGGCTTGCGAACGGCTCCATGTCGCCAGAGTCGCGCTCGACGATGTACCATTTCACGCCTGAGTTCCTGCATGACTGCAGGATGCGCGGCCAGTTGAGGTTGCCGTCGCCGATTTCGCACATCTTCGGGACCCTTGCAGGAGTCATTGTCATATCTTTGAGATGGATTCGCGAGATGCGTCCCGCCACCTTATCGACGTATGCGGCGGGATCAGCGCCGCCGTGCGCCACCCAATAGGTGTCGATTTCCATCCAAATCCTTGGGTCAAGCAGGTTTATGAGCATATCGATGGGACGGCGCCCTTCGACAGGCGCGAACTCGTGGCTGTGGTTGTGGTATCCGATGGTGATTCCCGCCGCCGCATACTTCTCGCAAAGGGCGTTGTAGCGGTCGATAAAATCCATCCAGAGGGCCTTTGTCCACGGCTCAGGCGGGAAGAAGCCGCCGATGGCGACATGGTCGCATCCGATTGTCTTGTGCTCTTCGATGACAGCATCCACTTCATTCTCAATCCTCTGCAGGCTGATGTGCGTGGCAGGACAGGCGAGACCCTCGCCATCCAGAATGCGACGCATCTCCTTTGGATCCATCTGGCAGATTCCGGAAATCTGGACTCCGTCGTAACCCATCTTCTTCACTTTCGCGCATGCCGTCGCGACTTCCGCAGGTGTCTTGCAGAGTTCGCGCAACGTGTACAACTGTGCAGCCAACAATGTCATCGTCTCTTCTCCTTTTATTCCTTATTATAATATAGTAGGGGGAGTGCCTATTTCAGAGGCATCCGCCTCCTTATAAGTCCCTTTCAGTTCTGGTACTTCTTCAGTCCGTCAATCCAAGCCATCTGCTCCTTTGTGAACCAGCGCCGCGGCTCCGCGAGAATGAGGCCGATGCTCAGCGTCACCCACGGACGCGTGCGAAGCGCCGTCAGCGTCGCGCTTCCGAGTTTGGTCTTCTTTACGACTCCCATCCTCTCGAGTTCCGCCTGCAATTCTCCGCCGCTGTAGTAGAGCCACTGCCCCTTCAGGTTGCGCTCGTACTGCAGCTCCATTCGAGCCTCCACGCGCCTGTTTTCAGGAACGGTCTTCAGATAGTGGAGGACGATCTCGCCCTCAATCCAGTGCTTGAGCGTTCCGCTGTCGGACGTGACGCCAATAAAAGTATATAATGCGTTCCAGTCTATGAGCTTACGCCACGGCGAACACTCCGCGAAAGCCGTCTCCGACCAAGGGCTTGGACGCGGCCCAAAAGCGCCATGGTCCTTCGTCAGCTCCTCCGCGCGGTAGCCAATCGCGCAGACGGAATGCGTGAAGTGGTTGCTGCGCTTGCGGCGGTAGTCGTTGCGCATCGCCTCCGCCATTGCTCCCACCCATGTCGGCGAAGTCTCGACGTCGAAATCCTTCTCCTCCATGCCTGCCTTCTGGAACCACGGGCATGGCATTCCGATTGTCCCGCAAGGGCCTGCGGCGCGTAGCATGCCGTTGAAAACTGTCGCAGGGCCGCCATCGACAGTTCCCATGCTGCTCAAAGAGCCGTGCATGAAAATCATGTCGCCTGGCTGCGCACCCACTTCAAGATACGCCTTGCAGACATCCTCAATGTTGACGTGTATCGACTTGTCGCCTTTTTCTGGAACCATGCTTGTCACCTCAAATGCTTTTTGATGAAATCCACCATGTACGGGAAAGCCGCCGTCCACACCGTCCCATGCGTAAGATTCGGCAGTTCATAGTATTCGGCGGTCTTGTTGCCGCAGAAGAGCAATGCGTCGCGCATGAGCTTGTTGTCGCCTGGACGGCAGTCGATCTCCTTGCCCGTCTCGCCTGTCACCATCAGCATAGGCGGCATGTCCGGGCGGACGTAGGACAGCGGCGCATACTCATCGACGATCTGGACGGTGTTCGGAATCCCACGCTCCGCGCGAATCGTGAAATGCGTTATCATCTCGCCGCTGATGGGCATGTATCCGCGGAAATCCTCTGGCCTGCAGCCGTATTCTGAGAGATATTTCGGCATCGTGCAGAGGACGGACGTCAGATACGCGCCTGCGGAGGCGCCGCAGACGAAGACGTTGTCGGCGTCCGCATTGAAACGCGCGGCGTTGCGCTTGACCCACGCGGCGGCGGCCGCCGCGTCGCGCAGGTATTCGGGGCATTTGACATTCGGCGAGAGGCGGTAGTTCGCGGAGAAGATCGCGCAGCCGAGCAGTTTCCAATGCTCGATGATGCCTTCCTTGCTTCCTGCAGTCATGCCGCCGCCATGGAAATAGACGAGCGCGGGAACGCCCTTCCTGTCCTTTGGATAAATGACATCCAGTTTGCAGCGCTCGCGCATGTAGCCGTCCTCTGGATTGTCCCTGTATGGTATGTCATTTTCGCAGATCCAGTTCTCGTAGAAGTCGGAAATGCTGATGTCCGAATAGGTGTCCTTGTTGATCGTCAGCATGTTACATTGACTCCAAGGTGTTTATTGTCAACGTGTTGAGGGCATCTTTCAGGATGTCGCGAACACGCTCTGAAAGCGCGAGGCGGGCGTCCCTGAGTTCAGGCGTCGGCGCCGAAAGGACGGGACAGTTCCTGTAGAAGCTGCTGAAGTCCTTCGCCAAATCGAGAATGTAGCCTGCGATCGTGGATGAATCCAGTTCCCTTGCGGCCTTGTGGACGGCCTCTGGGAAGCGCGCGCAGCGGAGCGCGAGGGCGCGCTCATACTTGTCGCCAAGAAGCGACCAATCAGCGTTGTCGGCCTTCCAGTCGCCAGCCTTGCGGAGCATGGAACTTATTCTCGCGTAGGCATATAGGGCATACGGGCCAGTGTCGCCCTCGAACTTGATGGAAGCCTGTGGGTCGAACATGATCGTCGTACGCGGATTCACCTTCAGAAGCATGAACTTGAGAGCCGCCATGCTGATGACGGCCGCCCTCTCGTCAAGGTTGTCGATTTCGGCGCCTTCCGCTTTCTCAAGGGTGGCGGCGCGTGCGAGGGAGGCCATCTCGTCGAACAAATCGTCCGCATCGACGACCGTCCCCTCGCGGCTCTTCATCTTGCCGCTCGGCAGGTTGACCATGCCGTAGGCCATGTGCGTGAGTTTGTCCGCCCACGTGTATCCAAGGGCCTTCAGTATCGAGAAGAGCACCTTGAAGTGGCGTATCTGCTCGTCGCCGACCACCCAAATCTGCTGGTCGGGCTCGAAGTCCCTCTGCTTCAGCAGCGTCGTTCCAATGTCCTGCGTGACATAGACGCTGGTGCCGTCGCTGCGGAGGACGACCTTCGTGCCGAGCGACTTGTCGTCGAAGTCGATGACCATCGCGCCGTCCTCGCGCTTGTGGAAGACGCCGCGCGAGAATCCGTCCTGGATGATGTCCTTTCCGAGCATGTATGTCTGGCTTTCGAGATATGTCTTGTCGAAGCGGATTCCCATGCGCCTGTAGGTCTCCTCGAAGCCCTTGAAGACCCATCCGTTCATTTTGGACCAAAGCGCGCGGACATCGGCGTCGCCGTCCTCCCACTTCTTGAGCATGTCCTGAGCGGCGCGTCCAATTTCAGTCTCAAGGAAGAGTTCGTCGTCCGTCTTCTCCGCCAGTTCAGGCTTCGCCTCGCGCAGTTCCTTGAGCTGACGCCTGTATTCCTTGTCGTACGCGACATAGAAGTCGCCGACCAGATGGTCGCCCTTCTTGCCTGCGCTCTCAGGCGTGACGCCGTTGCCGAAGCGCTGGTAGGCTATCATGGATTTGCAGATATGGACGCCCCTGTCGTTCACGAGATTCACGCGCACGACCTTGTGCCCCGCCCTCTCCAGAATGGACGCAGTCGCCATTCCGACGGAGTTGTTGCGTACATGCCCAAGATGCTGCGGCTTGTTGGTGTTCGGCGCAGAGAACTCAATGAGTATCTTCCTGCGCTCCGCCTCTGGCAGCGCCACGGCGTCCATAAGCGCCTTTCCGTCCATGACGGTGTCACGCATCAGAGCAGACGCCTTCAGGGTCACGTTCACGAACGCCTTGACCGTCTCCACGGCCTCGACGTCCTCATCCGCCTTCAGCATCTCGCCGACGATTCCCGCCAGTTCCATTGGATTGCGCTTCAAGACCTTGGCCAACGGAAAGCAGGAGACCGTCACATCGCCCGCGAACTCCGCGGGACACAACTCAACGGAGAGTTCAGGCGGCTCGATTCCAAACTTTCCGCCAATGGCCTCTCCAAGCCTATTCTCGAATTTGAATTTCATGTCTGATCATCCTTTTCTGATTGCGGCGCTGTTCCCATGCCCGTCGAGCCCCTCGCATCTCGCGAAGCATCCGATGTGCGGCAAATCGCTGTAAAGGGCGTCGCGGCTGTACTCCACGAGGCTTGTCCTGCGGAAGAACATATCGACTGTGAGGCCGCTGAAATAGTGTGCCGAGCCGCCAGTCGGAAGGACATGGCTCGGCCCCGCCACGAAATCGCCGACTGGCTCGGGCGTCCACGGCCCAAGGAATATCGCGCCAGCAGCCTTCACGTTGGCGGCGACCTTGCGCGGCTCCGCCATCATTATCTCAAGATGCTCAGGCGCGTAGAGGGTCGCGAGCGCCGCAGCCTGCTCGGCGTCCTTCGCGCCAATAAGGAAGATGCCGTTCTCAAGCACTTTCGCGACGCATTCCGCGCGTGAGAGCAGTGCGCTCTGCCGTTTCAGCTCGGCGGCGACGGCGTCAAGCATCGCGTCGTCCGTGGAGACGAGCACCGCCTGCTCGCGTCCAGAGCCATGCTCCGCCTGCGAGAGCAGATCCGCCGCAGCGAACGCAGGATTCGATGTCGCATCGACCAGGACCATGACCTCCGACGGTCCCGCGACCAGATCCAGCGAGACATCGCCGTACAGCTGCCGCTTCGCAGCCGTGACGTATGCGTTGCCAGGGCCGACAATCTTCTGCACGCGCGGCACCGTCGCAGTCCCGTATGCCAACGCTGCCACGCCATAGACGCCTCCAAGGCGATAGACCGCCGTCGCGCCCGCCGTCATGCACGCGAACAGGACCGCTGGATTCACCTTTCCGTCCTTGCCTGGAGGCGTCACAACGATTATCTCCTTCACGCCCGCCGTCGCCGCTATCGCAACGGTATGCAGAACGGTCGAAATCAGAGGAGCCGTCCCGCCTGGAATGTAGCAGCCGACGCTGTCCAGCGCCGTGAACTTCTCGCCGAGAGTCACTCCCGCGCGCGGGCTGAACGACCAGTCGCTCGGCAGCCTCTGCGACGAGAACGCCACGATATGCTCTCGCGCCGTCCGTATCGCCAACTTTACGTCATCCGCCACAAGTTGCTCAGCCTCTGCGAATTCGGCGTCAGTCACCTTGAACTGCCGCGGCGTCAGCTCCGCCTTGTCGAACTTCTTCGCGTACTCGCAGACCGCTTCGTCGCCACGCGCCTTGACATCCGCCAGAATCGCCGCGACGCTTCGGTCTATCTCCTTGTCAAAGGAACTTCTGTTCAGAAGGGGAGCGATCTCCTCTTTGAACGAACTGGAATTTGCCCTGATGATTTTCATATTTATAACCTGCTTGTTTTAAAGTTGTTATATAATCAATGCTTACATTCGTCGCAGTCGCAATGGCCGTGATGGTGGTCATCGCCGTGATGGTGGTCGTGGTGGTCGCCGTCGCAGTCATCGCATCCGCATTCGTCACCGTCAATCTCGAACTCCTGCTTCGTCGTGAGCTGAATCGACGGATCGACCTTCACAAGGCAGAAGTACTCTGCATCCTTTAGGAGCGGCGTGCCGTCGTTCTCCATGATGTGCGGGACGGCGGTGCCAGGCACCGTGAATGTGCAGCCGTCGTCGGCGACGACGTTAACCTTGCCCCTTACGATGCTCGCGCGGCCCCGCAGGCACTGCAGGCGCACCTTTCCCGTCGCCTCGTCAAGCACTTTGACGAAGACCACGCAGAACTTGCGCCCCTCTATTCTTTCTATAGGTATGTTCATTTGTCTTGTCGATTATGTTTTTGAACAAACTGTGGCAATACAATATACAATATAACACTTTTTCCGCCATATACATTTCAAGAACCGTTGTTTTTACAAAAAAAGAGGTTGAATTAAGGCTTCAGACTTGCAATCCCGCCCAAAACTGACATAGTATTTCCATTTGCGTTACATCAATCATGTTTTACAAGCCAATTGCAAAATGGGAGAAAAAAAGATGCAGCAGTTCACCATTACATGTTCGCCAAAGTCGCACATCTGCCGTGTGGGCGAAACCGCAGAGTTCACGATAACAGCGCCGTCACCGAACACTGAGGCTGAAATCGTCTTCACCGCCGACGGCGAAGCGGAACTGGGACGCGTCAAAACGACACTCCCCTGCACTCTTGAGCAGAGCCTCCCTTTTCCAGGCATCCTGCGGTGCAGCGTTTCCGCCTCAGGCATGGAAACCACTTTTGCAGGCGTGGCCTTCGACCCAAACGACATTCGTCCCGCCTTGCCGCCACCAGATGATTTCAAGGCATTCTGGCAAAACGCCATCGCAGATCAAAAGGCGATCCCGCCCGATTTCCAGATGCAGGAGATTCCTGAACTCAACGATGCAAACCATACATACTATGAACTCTCCTGCAACACGGTGAACAGCGGAAAGTGCCACGGATTCCTCCGCATGCCCAAATCAAGCGCTCCAGTCCCCCTGCTAGTCTATTTTGACGGCGCGGGCCCTGGCCTCTCGCGAGAGACATTCCTTCTGCACAGCTCCACTGCCGACGCACATCTCCATGGCACCGTCGCACTCCTCGCAATATTCACACACAACTACCGACCAGGCGTCACCCATGAAGAGCATTTGAAACTCTATCAGGAATACCTGAAATCCATGGGGACGGATTCATATTGGACGGAGGGGCTTGAACGCGGACGGGAATTCACCTTCTTCTATCGCGCCATTCTAGGAGCAGTCCGAATGTGCGGACTCGTGACCGCTTTGCCGCAAATGGACAGGGAGCACATCAGTTATCTTGGCTCCAGCCAAGGGGGCGCCTTCGGCCTCTTCATCACCGCCCTTGTGCCCGAAATCAACGCCGCCTTCTGCGGTGTTCCCGCCTTCTGCGACTGCGGCGGTTTTCTTCTGGGACGAAGCACCCCCACCGCAAGCAGCCCCTATTTCCGCAAGCATTATCAGACCATGCGATACTTTGACCCTGCCAATTTCGCCCCCATGATCACGGTCCCCGTGTTCATGAGCTGCGGCTTCATAGACATAACTTGCCCGTCAACAGGCATATACGCAGCCTACAATTCCCTCGGCGGCCATAAGATGATCTTCAACAAAATCCACCACGGCCACGCAGGCACCCCAAAGGAATACATCCCGCTCAGCTGGTTCTGGACAGGATGCCATCTCGGCCTGTTCAAATGACGGCGCAACCTTCTGTGCCGAATAACTTTTAATTTAAATTCACCATGTCGGCTGGAATTTCCAATAAACATGCTTAATTTATAGGTGAGGCTTGAACAGCCTCATGAAATAGGAACTTTTTTCAACAAGGAACCCAAAAATGTGCGCAACAAAGAACAAACAGAGAATTCTGAGAGTCGGAATCATCGGCCAAGGACGAAGCGGACGCAACATCCACGCCGAATATCTTAAGACCGCAACGGACAAGTTCAAGATCGTCGCCGTCTGCGACCTCCTGAAAGACCGCTGTGAACGCGCCCAAAAAGAGTACGGCTGCAAGACATACCAGGACTACCGCGAGATGATAAACGACAAGTCCCTCAAGTTGGATTTCGTCGTCAACTCCACATTCAGCCATCTCCATGCCCCAATCAGCAAGGATATCATGCTGGCTGGCCTCAACGTCCTAAGCGAGAAGCCATTCGGAAAGACGGCGGATGACATCCGCGAACTCATCGGCGTCTCAAAGACGACAGGACGCCTTCTCGCCTGCTTCCAGCAGTCAAGATTCGCGCCTTACTACCGCAAGATCAACGAAGTGCTGCTCTCTGGCGTGCTCGGTCCAATCCAAATGGTCAAAATCGCATTCAACGGCTTCTCACGCCGCTATGACTGGCAGACGCTGCAGTCCTTCAACGCAGGCGGCCTCTACAACACAGGGCCCCACCCGCTCGACCAAGCGCTCGGTTTCATCGGCCGCGACATCATGCCAAATGTCTTCTGCAAGATGGCCCGCGTCACCAACGTCGGCGACGCCGAGGACTTCACAAAGCTGATACTCACCTATCCAGGCCGCCCGATCATCGACCTTGAAGTCTGCTCCAACACAAACTTCAGCCCATACGTCTATCACATCTACGGTACATACGGCAGCCTCATGGGATCCATGCTGAAACTCGACTGGAAGTACTACATTCCAGAAAAGGCGCCAGAGGTCAAATTGACGGCAGAGCCGCTTCCAGGCCCGTCGTACTGCTCCGACAACCTCACGTTCGAGGAAGGCCACTGGGAATCGGACGGCGCTGACTTCTTCATGACGATGTCGGGCCATTTCTACGACAACCTCTACGACGCAATTGTCAACGGCGCCGCGCTGGCAATCACGCCTGAGCAGGTCTGCCAGCAGATCGCCGTCATCGAGGAGTGCCATCGCCAGAATCCTCTGCCGAAACTGTACTGATAATCCGCAACCAAGCCGCGCAGCCCCCTGCGCGGCAATTTTATACCACTATGAAAATACTTCTTGAAGAAAAGACACCGTGGCTGAAATCCGGTGAGACACTCGTGTGCTTCGGCGACAGCCTGACACATGCGGAGCCTGGCTATGTCTCCATCCTGCAGGAGAGACTCGGTGCCAAAGGCATCAATGTCATCAATGCGGGAGTCGGCGGCGACAAGACGCTGACCGCCCTCACGCGAATCCGCGCAGACGTCATCGACCGCAAGCCTGACGCCGTCAGCATCTTCTTCGGCGCCAACGACGGCGTCATCGGACGCGGCTGCTGGGCGGACGAGCCCATGCTCAGCCCCGACACCTACAAAGAGGCCCTTGTCTGGATAATCCATCTCTGCCGCATCTGGGGGAACGTCTCCAAATTCAGCATCATCATCCCGCCTCTGACAGGCGAAGGCAGTGGTTTCTACGAGTTCTGCATGGCCTACGCCCCATACGCACGCGCCGCGCGCGAAGCCGCCGACATCGCTGGCGCACTCATCGTCCCGATGGACGCCGTGCTCGCGCACGAATGGATGAAGCGTGGCTACACCTTCCCTAACGACCAGCTGTGCCTCACAAAGGACGGCCTCCACATGTCGCAGGAAGGCTACGCCCTCATCGCCGAAACCGCCCTCAACGCATGGCATCTGGCCTGATATACCTTATTATA
>JAEEGL016343508.1_pt1 | contig 13193 bp, 9 predicted proteins | sample 9134231 | NCBI WGS metagenome assembly JAEEGL01 (sample SAMN16246548, study PRJNA631951) | gut metagenome | biome: gut microbiome; feature: rumen; material: fiber-attached | host: Bos | place: Iran: Karaj | collected 2018-10
AAAAGGTTGAATCTGGTGGCAGTTCCAGTGGCTCCGGTGGCGGCGGTTCATCAGGGGGCGGCGGATCGTCCGGTGGAGGCGGTGGTGGAGGAGGCTCCGCGGGCGGTTCCGGAAATAGTAAGACAACTGTTAACAGCGATGGCAGCAAGACACTGACCACAACCACCGTTGACAAGAACACAGGAACCACAACGGTAACTGAGTCCACAATGAAATCGGATGGCTCAAGGACTATTGTAAAAGCCGTAACAACCAAGGATGGCAACACATCTATTGAGATTTCAAATAAGGACAAGGCAGGCAATACTACATCCGAGGCATCCTATGTTGCGTCCGGGGATAAGGTAACCCTTGGTTCCATGTCTACTACTGACAAGAAAGTGGTAATACCCGCTACCATTACAACCAACGGAAAATCCTATAAGGTTACTAAGATTGCTGCAGGAGCCTTAAAAGACAACGCTACTGTTACTAAAATAGATATTGGCAAGAATGTTAAGACTATAGGAAAGAATGCTTTTAGCGGCGCAAAGAAGCTTAAGACTATCACTATCTCAGGTAATGTTACAAAGGTTGGTAAGAACGCATTTAAGGGAATCAATAAAAATGCCACGATAAAGATTAAGGCGACAAAAAAGAACTACACAAAGATAGTCGATGCGATCAATAAGTCAGGTGTGGCTAAAACAGTGAAGTTTAAGCGTGTAAAATAAGCAAACCACACTCCGAAAAAAACTAATATCCTGCCGGTCAGACTATGGCCGGCAGGTTTTTTTCGAGTAAAATCCCCCGGAGTTGACAAAACTTTAGCATATTTATATCATAGGAAACGAATTTTTTCGTTTCCTATTGCGCCGAATCGGAGCCGCCTTCAGGCGGCATTCCTTGCCGATTCGTGTGCATCCATGTTATATAGTAAATGCATTTTTAAATGCGTTTACTATATCTTGTAGGAACGATAGGCGGTAATTGCTAAATAAAAAGGACTTAGGATGAAGATAAAAAGAGCATTAATAATCTGTATCATATCAATAGCAGTGCTTGTGGCAGTTGTATGTTTTGCACTTATGGGACAAAAAGGCAGTGAAATCACGGATTTTGGTGGAATTGCAGACCAATCCACCAATGAGGCAGCAGTTGAAGAGGTGTTACCCACTTTGGACCCTAAGCTTACGGTTAGGGAGAGCATTTCCCTTTCGGCAGATCGTGATTATCTTATAATGGCGGATTATGAGGGATTTGGAGATCTAAGCTTCAGATCTTCGGATGAGACTATAGCGGTGGTATCCGAGGACGGCATGGTTACTGGTATTCATCCAGGACAGACAAATATAGCAGTTATGCTCTCTGCAGACGGAGAGTATAGAAGCTGGTCTAAAAATGTGAAAGTGACGGTTACGGGTCCGGATATTTCAAAGACCATCTTTTTAACCTATGATGACGGCCCATCCGGCAACATTACGCCGGAGCTTTTGGATGTGCTCAAAAGCCATGATGCCCACGCCACTTTCTTTATAATAGGAAACTATGCAAAGCTTCACCCGGAGATCGTAAAGCGTGCATTTGACGAAGGCCACACCATTGCCATCCACACCTATACACATGACTACAAAAAGATATATTCCGGTGTGGATGCTTATATCGAGGATTTTGACGAGACAGAGGCTTTGATCGAGGAGATAACAGGCAAAACCCCCAGATTTTGGAGATTTCCCGGAGGCAGCAATAACGGCTATACCAACAGCAGCAGCCAGCACGCCATTATCGATAAGTTAAGAGAGCGGGGATATACCCCCATGGACTGGAATGTTTCAACCACCGACGCAGCCCCCGACTATCCCAGTGCGGCCACCATGGTGGAAAAGGGATCGGGCTTTATCGACCAGGTCATCGCATCCGGCGGTACTCCCGTGGTTTTGATGCATGACTCTGAGACAAAGGTCAATGCCTGTGCAGCCACGGAGACTTTTATCACTAAATACGGCCAGATGGGATACGATTTCAGGGGACTTGATGACTATTACGGCGACGGTGTTTTGTTTTTAAAGTGACGAATTGGTGAAAATCACTAGGTAAAGTGCCTATAAACCTGCATTTTTTCCTTTTATTTTACCTTTTATATATGTATAATATGCATAAAGTGTCAGAAGTCATTGAAGATGGACTTTGACCCATTTATCATATTATCTTGGTGGTGCTGCCCGGTGCGTGTGTTTAGGTAGAAATGCACACATTTACGACAGCACATATTTTTGGTGTAAAACCTGGCATACTAATTAAAATTTGTAAGCCGGAGCCCGGAAAAGTTATGAAAAAAATATTATTTGTCGATGACGAACTGATAAACCGCAAGCTGTTTACCAAGCTGATGTCTGACTATGATGTGGAGCTTGAGGTGGCCGAGGACGGGATGACTGCCATGCCCATGCTTATGGAAAAACAGTATGATCTGATCTTTATGGATCACATGATGCCAAAGATCAGCGGCGTGGAGCTCTTACAAAATATCAGATCCACAGAGTTTAATCCCAATGCCTATACACCATGTATAGCTCTTTCTGCCAATTCCAAGGATGGCGCAGGTGATATGTACCTTGATGCGGGCTTTAACGCATTTATGAAAAAGCCCATTGACAAGGCCAAGCTTGAAGTCATCATGAACCGCTTTTTTCCACCCAAAAGAGATGATGCCAAAACAGCAGAGATCGCGGCCATAATAAGCGAATTTGAAGCATCGGCCCAGGAAAATGCGGTTCCCATCTGGCTTATCAAAACCACGGTTTTGGAGGTTGAAGAGGGTCTTCGGATAAGCGGCTCCATGGAGGAATACCTGGAAATGCTTCGTATATTTAAGCGGGAGAGTTCTCACAGGGTGGAAGATCTTAAAACCGCCTTTCTTAATAACGATATCCGAAGCTATCAGATGCTTACTCATTCCCTTAAAAGCGCGGCGGCGATAATCGGAGCCAAGGAGTTGGCGGATTATGCCGAGTTTATGGAAAGAGCCTGTGACAACAGTGATGAGGATACCATAAAGGCAGAACATAACGATTTTTTAAAAGTCTATGCTAAGGTCACGGATCTTTTAAATACCTATGTTTTAGATGTCAGATCCATTGATAATAATTCCGATGATACAGATACTGTCCGTCTGAAAAAAATGGTCCTTATCGTGAGCAATAAGGAGCATATTTCAGTCAGGGCCATCGAAAATCATCTCCGGCAGGCTAACTATAAGACGCATATTTCACCGCCGTTTCCCATGGTGGCTGAAATGATGGATGAAGAGCCCGAGCTTATTGTATATTACACTGACAGTTATATTTACGAAAGCAAGTTCTTTAACGACTATCTTAAAGACCTTGTTGTGGAAAATGGCAAGGGCCTTATCATAGTGGGTGATGTTTCCGAGTACAATTATCTTAAAAAGGAGATCGGAGAAAACTGCATAGCCGACTTCCAGGAGCTGCCCCTTGACATTGATGCTTTTATAAAATGTGTAGATAACTGCTTTGAAACCTATGAGTTTAAAAGCCGGCTTCGCCACAGGGTCCTTGTTGTGGATGATGACGAGATGTATACAGCAATGGTCAAAACCTGGCTTTCCGATATTTACAACGTGACCATCTCCAATTCAGTGGTGGAGGCAATTGCCTGCGTGGAGCGACAAAAGCCGGATCTGATCCTTTTGGACTATGAGATGCCGGTAACCGATGGGCCCCAGTTCATGGAGTTTTTGAAAAAGGATGAAAAGCTTTCAGGTATTCCGGTGCTGTTTTTGACCGGAAGCACGGACAGGAGCAGGGTTCTTAAGGTACTTGATCTGGCACCGGAAGGATACCTTATTAAGAATATTGACAAAAATGCCCTTATTGAGCGGATAGAATCCGTTTTCAACAGTAATGTAAAGAAGAAGTAAAGGAGATGCCGCAAATGGCACAGTGGATCGTAGTAGTGGATGATGATATGGCAAACCTTAAAATGGCAGGCCATATCCTTTCAAAGAACAACATGAGGGTTTCCGCCTTAAAGTCCGGAGAGACCCTGCTTGAGTTTATGACGGAAAACAAGCCGGATCTGATCCTGCTTGATATTATGATGCCGGGGATGGATGGTTTTGAAACCTTAAAAAAGTTAAGGATGATCGAAAACGCCAAGGATGTTCCGGTTATCTTTTTGACGGCAGATGAAAACGAAGAGTCGGAGACCATGGGACTTCGCCTCGGAGCCATGGATTTTATCAAAAAGCCCTTTGTGCCGGATGTTTTGGTGCTTCGTGTAAGACATACCATTGAGTTAGTCAGGCTGCAGATGGATCTTGAAACCGAGGTGGAAAAAAAGACCAAGGAAAACGAGACCCTTTCTCTCCATGTGGTACAGACCCTTGCGGAAGCCATTGATGCAAAGGATACCTATACCAACGGTCATTCAGGCAGGGTGGCGGACTATTCCAGAATGATCGCAAAAAGGTACGGTTACACCGAAAAGCAGCAGGATGATATATATATGATGGGGCTTTTGCATGATGTTGGAAAGATCGGTGTTCCGGATGCAGTAATAAATAAGCCCGCAAGACTTGATGAAGAGGAGTTTGAGCGTATCAGGGAGCATCCCATCATGGGAGCGAGGATACTTCAAAAGATCAAGGAGATGCCTGCTCTTGCTACGGGTGCAAGATGGCATCATGAAAAATACGACGGAACGGGTTACCCCGACGGTCTGAAAGGAACTGATATTCCCGAGGAGGCCAGGATAATTGCGGTGGCCGATGCCTATGATGCCATGACCAGCCACAGAAGCTACAGGCGCGCCATGACCCAGGATGTTGTCAGGGAAGAGATCGTAAAGGGACGGGGAACTCAGTTTGATCCGGCCTTTGCGGATATAATGATAGAGATGATAGACGAGGATACGGAATTTCGTATGCAGGAGGATAACTGGAGGCCGAAAGACTGACGGAGGTTTTGTCCATGGATATGAGCATTGCTCTTACCAATAAATTTCATATAGCCTTTTATGCCGCATCCCTTACCATTTGTATAACGACACTTTTGTTTACCATACTTCAAAGGCGTACGGACAGATTGCAAAATAAGCTCTTTATCCTAATGGTCCTGGTGGTTGCCACAAACGCCAGCACCGGTACCATCTGCGCATTGGTAGAGCCCTTTGCTAATGAATCGGAAACGGCCTTTAGGATTTTGGATACATCCCAGTTTATGTATTTCTTTTTGCACACTTCCCTATGTCCGCTGCTTTACTACTATGTTATTTCCGTTACAGGTGAGATCCGCAAACGATCCATGACTATGAATCTGGTTTTCGGTATCCCGCTTTTTGTAACGGAGTTTTTGGTTCTTTTAAATCCCATATTAAGATGTGTATATTTTTATGATTCCAATCTGGGCTTTCACAGAAACTGGGCGGAATATATGATATACGGGGTGGCAGCCCTTTATTTTTTAATGGCTACCGGACGGCTGATGCTGGGATGGAATGCAGTAAACGATCGCCGCAGGATAGCGCTTATATACTTTTTCGTGATCTCTCTTACGGGGATCATCATCCAGCTTATAAATATTGAGATAAAAAGTGAGCTTTTCTCGGAATCCCTTGCTTTCATGGGGTTGATGATCGCAGTGGAAAGTGAGGATGACAGAATAGATGCGGATACGGGTATCTACAACCGCAAAGCCATGCAAATGGATATCCACAACTATTTCACCATGCATGAAAAAATGCCACTTATTTTCATAAAACTAATTAATACTGATCTTTTAAGCCGGGTGACGGGATCTGCCAATGATGATAACATTTCCATGGTCACCACCGAATATCTTAAGACTTTGGTAAAAAGGTATCGTATTTACCACCCCAATCCCCAGACCTTTGTTATAACTGCCAATCATTTTGAAGAAGAGGCTTTGGATGAGCTTCAGCGGGATATAACGGAGCGTTTTGAAGAGGGATGGAGCGTTGGAAAGAGCTCATTTTTTATTGAGGCTGTGGTACTTAGGACCTGGATCCCCGAGGATCTTAAGTCCATGGAGGAGGTCTTTTATATCGCAGACTGTCTGATCCCCGCTGATATGAACCGCAAGGAAGTGGATATCTCCTGGCTTATGTGGAGGCTTCAGGTTGAGCGGACCATTAGTGAGAGTATAGCTGATGAAAAATTCGAGGTGTATTACCAGCCCACTTATCATGCCAATGACCTTAGCATCCACGGAGCTGAGGCACTGGTCCGCATGAAAGAGGGAGATTTAGGCTATATCTCACCGGATGAGTTTATCCCAATGGCGGAGCAGATAGGTCTGGTGGAACAGATAGACGAGATCGTGTTAAAGGGGGTTTGCGAATTTATAAAAAGCGGCCAGCCCGAGCGTCTTGGACTTCGTAAGATAAATGTAAACATGTCTGTTATCCAGTGCCTGCAACCGGGATTTTTTGAGGGAATTGTGGAGCTGGTGGACAGCTATATGGTGGACCACAAGATGCTTAACTTTGAGATAACGGAAACAGTTGGGGCCAGGGATTATCACACCCTTGCCAACGTGGTTCGAAAGATGAAATCCAAGGGCTTTACCATTTCCCTGGACGATTACGGTACGGGTTACTCCAATATGGAGGCCATTTTCTCCCTTGATTTTAATGAGATTAAAATTGATAAGTCCATACTTTGGGCGGCAGAGCGGGAAGAGCATGGCAGGGCAATTTTGGAAAACAGCATCCGCATGATCCACGACATGGGATACAAGGTTTTGGTCGAGGGCGTGGAAAAGGAAAGCCAGCTTGATCTGGCAAGGATGCTGGGAGCGGATTATGTTCAGGGATTTTATTTTTCAAAGGCAATTCCGCGGGGTGAGCTTGAAAAGCTGATAGGGGGAACACAAGTTGGCTAGAGATAAAAAGAAAAAAGATGGAGTTGGCATGACTGTACTGGGACGGCATGAGATGGATGTTAATTTCAGGAATATGATCCTTGTCATGCTTATTGTTTCCATGAGTGTCAGTCTTTATGTAAACATAACCACGTCCTTTAGCTGGGGTACCACACGGATGAAGCAGGATGTGCGGGAATACCAGTATGAGTTTTCCGAGTGGCTGACCAACCAGAAGAGCATTTTGGATATGTTCTGCAACGTGATCTCAGTTCATCCCGAAATGCTTGAGGATTACGATACCATGATCATGTATCTTGGCACCATCACAAGCCAGTATCCTGAGATATCAGTTTCCTATCTGGCAAACCCCGAGCTTGAGCATACAGTCTATATGAATAACGGCTGGGAGCCGGATGAGGGCTGGCATGTTGAGGAGAGGCAGTGGTACAAGGATGTGATGGCATCCGAGGAGGGCTGGATAATATCAGACCCCTACTATGATGAGCAGACCGGCATGTACTGCATCACCATGGCTGAAAGGGTAAACGATGCCATAACCGGAGAGTTTTTGGGTAACTTCGGTATCGATTTTTATATGGATAAGCTCATAGATATCCTTGGGGAAAGCTATGATGAATCAGGATATGCCTTTTTGGCGGACTCCAAGGGCAATATCATAAACCATCCCTTTGAGGATTATCAGATGTCACTTGGCAGCAGTACCAATATTTCCGGGCTGCCCTATGGTGATATCAGAACTGACAACAATACGACCCTGCTGTTTAAAGACTATGACAATGCCAGCAGGATAGTCATAGCCGGAAAAAACGAGGAAACGGGCTTTAGGATATTTGTGGTCCGTGGCTTCGGTCTGATCTATGGCCGGGTGATACTCTATTCCTTTATCTGTATCGCAGTATTTTTGTTTTGCATCATAGTGATCTATCGGCTTTTGTCCAATCTTATAAAATGGCAGAACGAGGCGAAGCACAAGATCCAGGCGGCAGCAGATGCGGCCATAGCTGCCGGTGAGGCAAAAAGCCAGTTTCTGGCGCAAATGTCCCATGAGATTCGAACTCCCATTAATGCGGTTTTGGGCATGAATGAGATGATCCTTCGTGAGAGTAAGGATAAAAACATCCTTGATTATGCTGACAATATCAAGGCTGCCGGCAATACCCTTTTGTCCCTGATAAACTCCATTTTGGACTTTTCCAAGATCGAGGACGGAAAAATGGAGCTTACCCCGGTGCGCTATGAACTGGCAGTGATAATAAACGAGCTGGTGATATCCATATCCGAGCGGGCCAGACAGAAAAACCTTCGATTTTCCGTGGAGGTGGACGAAGATCTACCATCGGTTTTATTCGGTGATGACATGAGGGTGACACAGATCATCATGAACCTCCTTACCAATGCGGTAAAGTATACGCGAAGTGGTGGGATACGCCTTTCCATAAAGTGTGGGAAACTTACCGTTACCAACAAGGTAAAGCTTTTGGTTTCCGTTTCCGATACCGGCATAGGTATCCGGGAGGATGACATGGACAAGATGTTTGAGTCCTTTGAGAGGCTGGATACCACCAGAAATCATAATATTGAGGGTACGGGCTTAGGCATGTCCATTGTAACCAAGCTCCTTGAGGCCATGGGCTCCTGTCTTAAGGTGGAAAGTGTCTATGGCAGGGGTTCCACGTTTTCCTTTGAGCTGATCCAGGAAGTGGTGGATCCCACGCCAATAGGAAACTACGAGGAAAAGATCGCGGTCATTAACGCAGACCGGGCTGTTGAAAAGACGATAAATGCTCCGGGCGCAAAGGTTCTTGTGGTTGATGATAACAACATGAACCTTAAGGTGGCCAGGAATCTCTTAAAGCTTTGTAATATAAAGCCGGATATGGCATCTTCCGGTTTTGAGGCCATCGACATGATGGATAAGAACACTTATGACATTGTATTTTTGGATCACATGATGCCTAAAATGGACGGTATCGAGACCCTTGAGGAGTTGAAGAAGCGCTCACTCATCCCGTTGAAGACTACCATGATAGTTCTTACGGCCAATGCGGTGGTGGGTGCCAGGGAGCATTACATCGAAAGCGGGTTTGACGACTATCTTTCAAAGCCCATAGAAATAGATTCCCTGGTGGAAAAGCTCGCAACCTATCTGCCACAAAAGGCATACGAAAGTGCCGATGAACCTGTGGAAGAAGAGGTTTTGGAGTTCGTGCCCGTCGATGAGTCAAAAGATAATGGGGAGATTTTGGAATTTTCACCGGATGATACTATGGATGAAAACAGCGGATATGACCTTAAGATACTTGAGGCAGCAGGGATTGACACGGCAGCAGGCATCAGATACTGTGCCGAAGATCTGGATATGTATTACGAGATACTCGATGACTATGTGGCTGCTTATGATGAAAAGTTCAAGGGGCTTTCGGAATTTCTTAAGGATAAAGACTGGAGAGAGTACCAGGTTATGGTGCATGCACTAAAGAGCACCTCAAAGACCATGGGAATCGACGAAATGTATGACCTGGCCCTGGCATTGGAGGATGCGGCAAAGGAAGAAAATGAGGCTTATATCACCGAAAACCACGACAGTGTTATGACCAGATACAAAGAGATCAGGGATATCATTGTATCAGCAAAGGTGTAAACACCCCACTTTTTCGTGACATATTTTGACATTTTTGTTATGATACCAGTGTACATCTTTGAAGGAATAGCAATATGGGTAAGATTTTTTGTATCATGGGGAAGAGCTCCTCAGGTAAGGACACAATATATAAAAGACTGCTAAAGGAAAAAAGCCTTGGACTTAACCGTATAGTCCCTTATACCACCCGCCCTATAAGGGAGGACGAGACTGATGGAGTGGAGTACCATTTTGTGGATGTGGATCAGGAGGCCCTTTTTGAAGACCGGGGTCTTGTGATCGAAAAGCGCACCTATAATACGGTTCACGGACCATGGGATTATTTTACAGTGGACGATGGCAGTATTGATATCACCAAAAACGATTATCTTGTGATAGGTACCCTTGAAAGCTACACCAGATTGGCTGATTACTACACAAGTGATGCTGTTGTGCCGATATATATAGAGGTAGATGACGGTATCAGACTGGAGCGGGCCCTTAGCCGGGAGAGGATGCAGGCACAGCCCAAATACGAGGAGATGTGCAGGCGGTTTTTAGCTGATGCAGCTGATTTTTCTCCGGAAAAGCTTGAAAAAGCCGGCATAAGGGATGTTTTTGAGAATGTAACCATTTATGACACGGTCAACAATGTCGCCTCTCTGATACATCAAAAGCAAAAGGAATAATCGTATGGATCAGTTAAGGATAAATGAGACCACTCAGGTCACTCAGACAACGGAGACTCAGCGGGTTCAGGAAGCCGACGACAGCTTTAAGTTTACCCTTGCCAGCAAGGTAGAGGATGCAGCCCTTGCGGAAAAGCTCTCCGGTCTCATGGAGGACATCGAAAAGCAGGGCAAGAGGCTTGCGGAGCACATGGACATCAGGGACATGAAAAAATACCGTTCCCTGGTCAAGGAGTTTGTCAATGAGGTGGTCAACCGTTCCCACAAGTTTTCCCGTGAAAACTTTTTAGATCGCCGAGGCCGTCACAGAGTATACGGCATGGTTAAGCTGGTAGATAAGAATCTGGACGATCTGGCATCGGCCCTTGTTGAAGAGGAAAAGGACCATATGGATATTCTCGGCAGGGTAGATGAGATCCGTGGTCTGCTATTGGATATATCAACATGAGATTTGCAGATATAATAGGACAAAATGAGATAAAAGAACATCTTAAAAAGGCCATTGAAACAGGTAAGATCTCCCACGCATACATCATCAACGGAGAACGGGGAATGGGAAAAAAGATGCTGGCCGAAGCCTTTGTCCAGACCATGTTCTGTGAAAAGGGCGGCAGTGATGCCTGTGAGGAATGTTCCGAATGTGGCAAGATAAGCCGGAAAAACCACCCCGATGTAATATATATCAGGCCTTCCGAGGATAAAAAGACCGTGGGGATAAACGACATACGGGAGCAGTTGGTTTCGGATATTTACATCAGGCCATATTCCGGGGATATCAAGGTCTATATCATTGAAGATGCGGATCTTTTAAATACTTCCTGTCAAAATGCTATCTTAAAGACCATAGAGGAGCCTCCCGAATATGCGAGGCTTCTGCTTTTGACGGAAAATGCCCAGCGGCTGTTGCCCACCATCAGGTCCCGTTGTATAGAACTTGATCTGCGGCCGGTGACGGGGGATGATGATCGTATCATGTCCCTTATAATGGATGAATATGAGCTTCCGGAATATGTGGCAGCCTCCATTTTGCAGTTTTCCCAAGGCAATATAGGCAGGGCTCTTTCCCTGGCCTCAGGAGACAGCTTTAAGTCCATGCTTGATATGGTGTTTCATTTGGTAAGTCATATAGACAGTATGCATGCCTATGAAATAGCCGGGGAGGCCGACAAACTCAAAAAAAAGGCGGCGGATAAAGAGCTGGATCTTTTGGAATATTTAGATTTATTGTTACTTTGGTACCGGGATGTGTTATTATATAAGTCGACTGCCGATACAGGACATTTGTATTTTTCGGACCGACTCAGGGAGATAATGCGCGAAAGCAGCATATATTCGTACGAGGATTTACGGGCTTTTATTGAAAAGATAGAAAACACCGGACAGCTTTTGAATGCAAATATAGCCCCGGATCTGGCACTTTCACTTTTAATACACCGCATTGCGGCAGCATGATTGATATTTTGACGCAAAGCCGCCTATGTGCGGGCTTTAGGATATAAGGAGTTTTTTATGACAAAGGTTATAGGTGTGCGCTTCAGAAACAGTGGGCGCAGTTATTATTTTGATCCCGGAGAGGAAAGCTATTTCGTCAGTGAAAAGGTCATAGTAGAGACAGCTTTCGGCGTGGAGATCGGGACAGTCACCATTCCTGTGATCGAGGTTAATGACGAAAAGGTCAAGCAGCCTCTTAAGGGGATAGAAAGACGGGCAACCAAAGAAGATATTGAGCGCCTTGAGGAAAACATCATTAAGGAAAAGGAGGCATTCAAGACCTGCAAAGGGAAGATTTCCAAGCATGAACTGGATATGAAGCTGGTTCAGGCGGAGTATTCATTTGACAGAAATAAGCTGCTGTTTTACTTTACAGCCGACGGCAGGGTGGATTTCAGGGATCTGGTAAAGGACCTTGCTTCCACTTTTCACACACGCATAGAGCTTCGGCAGATCGGTGTCCGTGACGAGACAAAGATCTTAGGCGGTATAGGTATCTGTGGTAGAGAGCTTTGCTGCAAGTCCTATCTTTCCGATTTTGCGCCGGTTTCCATTAAGATGGCAAAAGAGCAGAGCCTTTCCCTTAATCCCACCAAAATATCCGGTGTATGCGGCAGGCTTATGTGTTGCCTGAAAAACGAGGAGGATACATATGAGTATCTAAACAAACAGCTTCCTCGTAAAAACGAGAGAGTCACCACCATGACCGGTGAAGAGGGTCAGGTTATTGATACCAATGTCTTAAGGCAGACCGTAAGGGTTTTATTTGAAGAAAACGACGAAAAGGAGATCCGTGAGTACCATGTGGATGAGATAGGCTTTAGGGGTAACGGACCGAAAGCATCGGAGGACGGATACGAGGGACCTGTGGCACCCACTGCAAAGGAGCCTGATACATCAGAGTTTTTCTTCAATCAGGATACACCAGAGGAAAAGACCGAAGCGCATACCGAGGAAAGGCACCATAGGGACAGAGAGGGCAGAGAGAACAGGGAAAAAAGAGGGGATAGGGATCGCCGGGACAAAAAGGGTGATTTCAAGAAAAACCGCAAGGAGAGGGATCACAAAAAGGAGCGTCCCGGAAAGAACGACAAAAACCCCACCCCCAAGGAGCAAGCCCATGAGAACAAGCCCGTGGAGGGCAAAAAGAAACAGCGCCCCTATTTCGGCAAACGCCGACGCACACAGAAAAAGGGATGATCCTTAAATGGGAGATGAGAAAATAAAGGAAAATTTAGTCCGCCCAGGGGAACGACTTGATGATCTTCAGCGTAACGGCTATGGTATCATCCAGGACCCAGGGCGGTTCTGTTTTGGTATGGATGCAGTGCTTTTATCCGGATTTGCAAGAGTAAAGCCGGGGGATAGGGTGCTTGATCTGTGCACCGGAACCGGCATCATCCCTATTTTGCTTGAGGCCAAAACTGAGGCCGCCCATCTTACGGGGCTTGAGCTTTTAGAGGAAAGTGCGGATATGGCCCGGCGTAG
>JAEEGL010317827.1_pt1 | contig 13192 bp, 11 predicted proteins | sample 9134231 | NCBI WGS metagenome assembly JAEEGL01 (sample SAMN16246548, study PRJNA631951) | gut metagenome | biome: gut microbiome; feature: rumen; material: fiber-attached | host: Bos | place: Iran: Karaj | collected 2018-10
ATCATGCACCTGATTATCGACGGATGCCGGAAGACCAAGCATCTGCATCTCATCATGATTGGACTATGTATCGTGAGTTATTTCCTTTATGCGGCCAATAAAGAATTCGAGTTCTTGCCAAACCTGACGCCCATGGGACTGTTCAGGCGATTGCCTTATTACTATTTGGGATATGTCATGGGACAACAAAAGTTGTTCCGAGACATCAAGCCTCAGCGTGAGATATTGTTACTAATAGGCTGTTTTGCCATGAGCCTTATTTTCTTTGAATGGCATTTGCATGAGAACCGTATCCTGATACATGCAGTCCTGTTCTATCCAGTAAACATCGGACTGCTATTCGCCCTACTCTGCTTCTGCAAGTTGTTAGATCATTGGCAGTGGTCATTTGTCACGAACCTGTCCATTGGTACCTTGGTGATTATCGGTGTGCATATCATTCCCATTGGCATTGTCAATTTCGTGGTGGAACATCAAAGAGGTTTAGCTGAATACGCTGGTTATTACTGGTATGAGGCGCTATTGATCACTATATTCATCATCGCATTGCTATACCCCATCATCCTGTTTGCCAAGAAACATGCCCCTATGTTGATTGGTAAAAACAAATCATTCAACTATGGAACAGTCCAAGCCAAATAGAATCGGATATATTGATGCCCTGCGAGGACTGGCGATGATCCTGGTCGTCTATTTCCATATCGCAGCCTACGGCTTCGGGTCGTATGAGCTGGGCTATAACGATATTATAGAGCGATTCCGCATGCCGACGTTTTTCTTCATCAGCGGATGGTTGTTTTATAAGGCTGGCAGAATTTGGCACAGACGGACTATCACAGATATAATCCGCAAGAAGTTCATGGTGCAGATTGTTCCTACGGCAGTCTTTATGTTACTTTATCTAACGATATTCAACCTATTGGATATCAGCTCGTTCGGCAGTGACAAGAAAGGGTATTGGTTTACATTTGTCCTATTTGAATTTTTTGTCATTTACATCCTAACCGAGGCCCTTCTCAACCCACAGAACTCCTCCAATGGAGAGATGCGTGTCTTTGCAGTCATGCTGATCCTATCCGTCGGAGCCTTTTACTATGCCAAATACTATACCCGCTATGCGGTGGAGTTAGGAGCATGGAAGGACATCCTGGGTTTTTTCAGTTTCGTCAAAATCAGACATATCATCTTCTTCTGGTTGGGCACGTTTGTCAGGAGGCATTTCGAACAATTTATCCAACTCACAAACAACCGCTATGTCACAACCCTACTCATTGTCCTGTTCACTACCATCATCGTATGGCCGGCAGTGTTGTCCATCAATGGTTTGGAATACATTGCTTATCTGGTTGCAGGAGTCTCTGGTACCATCATTTGTTTCACCTTCTTCAGAATCCACGGACGACATTTCTCGCAAGAAACATGGTATGGTCGAGGTCTGCAGTTGATTGGCAGGAGAACACTTGACATCTATCTCATCCATTATTTCGTGTTGCCATATGATCTTGTGCGACCTGAGGTGTGGCTACAATATCACAACAACACCCTGTTTGTTCCCATGGCACTCATCCTCGCCATCTGGGTGGTTATCATCAGTCTGCTGATCAGTAGCATCCTCAGAGTGAGTCCATTATTGGCAAAATACCTATTTGGCACCAAGTAAGCCAAACAATTCGTGCCAAACAGGCATAATTCGTTCTGCCTGATATCGTTTGGAGGAAAGGATGGCCTCCTGTCCCATTTGTCGGCACAGGTCCGTATTCTCAATTAACAGGCAAACCTTGTCTGCGAAGTCTTTTAGGTCACGGTCTTTCACCAAGAAACCGTCAACACCATCTGTGATGATGTCTGCCGGACCATAGGGACAATCAAAGGCGACTACCGGCAAACCACAACTCATAGCCTCTGGGAGAACCATGCCAAAAGGCTCATAGCGGGATGTGAGCAATAGCATGGCTTGTTGCTGATAGACATCCAAGATGTCTGCAGTCGGAGGATAAATAGTGATGCCATTGCCTTTCTTTTGCAACTGTTGCCAAAGAGACTCTTCAATATCACCTTTCTCGCCAAAGACATGCAGTTGCCAATCGGGATGACGCTGTCGAACCATTTGCCAAATAGCCAACAGACTACCGATGTCCTTCTGTCGGGATAATCGTCCGACAAAGACCGCACTCTTCCCTCCCCACTTTTCACATTTCACTTCTTCACTTCTTACTTTACAGATGTCAGGTATCACATAAACCGACTTATTTATTTTCCGCCATTCTGCTGCATCACCCTCCGTCAAGGTCACCACCACTTGGACTCTTTTCGCAGACAGATTCATCCACCATGTATGCAGACGTCGTAACAACCCCGCTCCCTCGAACCGGCTTGTCCAAAAGGATGAGTGGGATTCAAACACCAAAGGGACTCCACCTTTGACTTTACAAATGTCCTTGACAAATTCTATCCGAGGACATACAATCACATCTGGGTTGATATCATTCAACTGTTGTCGGATGCATTTCCTACAAGCACGATGCAGTCGTCTCAACGAGAACATTCGACGAATGCCAGAATATTGATACTGGTCATAAAATGGGATATTCATATCCACATAAGTTACCTTATTATCCAACGGGAAAGGAAAGGAATGTCCACCCTGGTAGATCGTCAGCATAAACACCTCGTATCCATCAAGAGCTGCGAGATTATTAGCTTTCTCCACTAATACCCGTTCCAAACCGCCCCAAATGGCTAAGGCATCGGTAACATACAAAATTCTCATGACTGGGGTTTTACCAGATTTTCATCACTATCTTCGTAATGATCTTTCTTGAAGAAGATCCGGGTGATGCCACGTCCCTGAACCTTGACATGTTGGACAAAGCTTTGCCAGATGGATTGAGAACCGATGGTGCCATAACCAGTAACTGGACGGGCTTTCCGATTATACAGGAAAACAATCTTTCCGTAGGGCTTCAACGACAAAGCCAAAGAACCATCTTCACCTCGCCTGATGTCCGTCCTAATCTTCACCTTCCGCGCATAGTCTGCATTGAACGCAAAGACCATACCACGGACACACAATTCTGGACGTTTGAAGTGCTGAACAAACAAAAACAGGTCGCGTGCCAATTCAAAGAGATGCAATCCCAATGCAGAATGTCCTTCATCAGGGAAGAAACTCCAGAACGAGCTGACACAAGAGACATCAGGCCTCGACAATTTCGCCATCATCAGGTCAACATATCGCGGAGGATAGAACGTATCTGCATCAATACAAAAATGATACTTGCCTCGGGCATTGTTCAACCCACATTGACGAGCATAACCCGGACTCTGTTTCTGCTCATTGAAATATGGAAGTCCTAATCGTTGGTAGACTTGTTCCGTCCGGTCTTTGGAATTATTGTTCACCCCCAGAATCTCTATCGGATAACTGGTCTGAAGCTCACTCAATGACCAAAGACATGCTGCCAAACGCATCTCCTCATTATACGCAATCACCACCACAGAAACCAACGGTTCCGGACTCTGCTTCGCAGCCAACTGCGTTTCAATCCGATCAAGCACTTCATCGGGAATTTCCTTATAGGACTTCCCATAAATGCTGAGATATTTTTCGTACCACTTTGCCATATATTTCAATCTTTCAATTCTTCAATTTTTTAATTCTTTAATCCTTCCTATACATCGTATTACCATTACACAGAGTCCAGCCGGCAGTCTGCCTATCAGATATAAAGCCAGATTCTTCCACCGGGACTGTCGGAAACAGCAGATTTGCCAGAAGGTCGCAGGATGTGCCAACATCGCCCTAATCTCGTCATCGGATATAGATGGAGCAATATTCTGTCGTCGCCTCAACACATGACAAGCCATATAGTAGCCCGTCATCACAATGTTATAACAACGATTGGGGAAATACACCTTATTATATAAAATAGATGAGGTCTCCCGCAAATGATCAATGGTCTTGGCATTACGGAGAACCTCTTCCTTTGGAATTTGATTCCGTTGTTGATAACGGGAAAGGGAGTCCTCATGACACAAATAGGAATAAGTGATATCGGGCAATAAAATCGCCCGTGAGACAAACGTCACCAAGTCGAAGGTAAAGACCAAATCCTCCCAATAGTCCGTATCGATAAAGCGATGATGACGATCTCGCAAAAGGGACGTCTTGACGAGATAGTTACACGCAGACGCCTGAACACCAGCATACTTCAGGTAGGCAAATGAAGCCAACAGATCTTCTCCCAACAACTGTAGTTCTGGATACTGATAGACTTCCCTTCCGCCATCTGTAGTGATCTTCTCGTATGAACCAAAAGCGATTTCTGCCTCATATCGTTGGATGTTATCCATCAGCAGAGCGATGGTATTCTCCGCAATCACATCGTCTGCATCCATAAAATAAAGATAAATTCCCGATGCCTCTTCAATGATATGGTTTCGAGCTGCCGATACGCCTAAGTTATGGTCATGGGATATCAAGCGGATAGCTGCGCCTCGGCTGTGATTTTTCTTTAAACCTTCCACTATCTCCAAAGAGCCATCTGTACAGCCATCATCCACTAACAAGAACTCTATGGACGGATACGTCTGAGCCAAGGCGGACTCCAATGCCCTTGACAGATATTTCTCTGCCTGATACACCGGAATTCCTATGGTCACATCATACCTCATTACCACACAATTCTCAAATTCTCTAATTCTTGATCACCTTTTCAAATAGGGCTGTCCACTGACCGGCGAGAGTCGCCATATCATAGCGTTGTGCCGTCAGAAGAGCCTGTTGACCCAATCGCATTCTTAAGCTCTCGTCAGACATTACGGCCATGAGTTTCTCTGCCAGGGCATGCACATCACCTGATGAAACCAATAGACCATCGACTCCATCGGTGATTATCTCATCAGGACCTGCAGGACAGTCAAACGATACCACAGGCAATCCACATGCCATTGCCTCTACCAAAACCATACCAAAACCCTCAAAACGGGAACTCAATACGAAGATGGAACTATCCAGATAGACACTAACCACATCTTCTACAGGGCCATTCAAATGACACCTATTAGCATCAATCCCCAACTCCGTCATCAACTCTCGATAGTCCGCCTGATCCCCCTGGCCATAAATGTCCAGTGTCCATTCTTTAACTTTCCTAAATTCCTCTAACTTCTTTAACTTCTCAATTTCCGCCCATGCTTGTAACAACAGGTCGTATCCTTTCTGGTAGGCATAACGCCCAATCGTGACAACACGTTTAGAACATTTTCCTCGTTCATCACTTTTCACTTCTATCGTGATCGGGTCAGGAATCACTGTCACATTCGACAGTTCTGGCCAAGAGGCTTTACTCTTATCCGTCAGGACCACTAACTGATCCAGCCGTTTCAACTTGCCCACCAAGCTCTTCATCCAAAATTTGGCGAAAAGTCGTTTCAATCCATTTGAATCGTTGGCTTCGAAATTACGGTAATTTGCCCTGTTAACATGCAGTTCTCCGATCTTCTTGCTGCCATCCGGGATATCCGTCAGGAAATTAATCTCGCGTCGGAGCATGCTAATGGTGATATCTGGTCGGATACACGTCAACTCGGCCTTCAACAGTCTCTTATACTGTCGTTGTTTGGTCAAGTAGAGATACACCTTTTTCATAAACGAGGCTTTCCACAACTCCTCAAAGCCCAATTCAAAATTAATGACTTTCACCTTGTCGGACAGGGGGAAATAACAATCGCGTCCCCTAGCCTCCGTCACGATAATCGTCACATCATATCCCAACTGTTCCGCAAAATAGCTAGCCTTATAGGACACTACCCGTTCTACGCCGCCAGTCGAATAAAGGGCAGGGGTGCAGAATACGATTTTATAGGGTTTGGAGTTCATCTTATCATCTTTGGGAGACAAAGATACAAAAACTTGCGCATTTTATGCCGATATTAGCATAATTTAATAATCTCGTCCAAAATATTTCAATACATATTTGGACTTCCGAGCTTTTTTTTGTACTTTTGTACTCAATTATCTAATTATTTTATTTTTAATTTTATAATTACGCATGAGGCGAATTGTCTATTTCGACATTTTAAATGTGATAGCATGTTTTTGTGTTGTCTGCATGCATTGCAACGGATGGATTCATTTATTCATCAAAGATGATTTGTGGGCTGCCAGAGTATTAATAGAGGTCGTATGCTACTTCGCCGTTCCCGTTTTCTTCATGCTCTCCGGAGCCACCTTATTGAATTATCGTCAACGGTACTCTACCACTGAATTCTACAAGAAAAGGTTTATCCGTACCGTGATACCATACCTTTTCTGGGGTATCATTTTCTATATTATATACTTGCTAAGAGGCAATACTCCCTTCGGATGGAAAGAAACCATCATAAGATTCTCAACAGGAGAAATACCATATACTTTCTATTGGTTCTTTATTCCACTTTTCTTACTATACATCTTCATGCCATTCTTTTCACTCATGGTAGAGAAATTGAATAGATCCCAGCTTTTATTCCTATGCTTACTCTTATTTGTCTTTCAATCGGTCATCCCGACGATTTCTTCAGTAGCCACCCTTAACTTGTCTTTTCAGATCCCGATAGCAGGCTATGCCATTTTTATGTTTCTCGGCTATCTACTGGCGTGCAATGACTATGAATCAAAAAACAGGTCCTTTTGGAGTTTATCAATTGTTTGTTTCCTTTTACTTGTATGCAGATATTATCTGGTATATCAGTTAAATGAAAAAAGCGAACCACTCTTTTCATATTTCGGTCTTTATAGTATATTACCATCTATTTGGGTGTTCCTATTAATCAAAAGAATCGCAAAGCCACTTCAATTGGACCGATTTTCTAATATCTGGAGATTCCTTGCATCTAAAAGCTATGGTGTCTACTTGCTTCACGCTTTCTTCATCGTCGTGTTAGAACAGTTCATTCCAATGAATAGTTTGTTATTCATGACCATCGGAGTCCTTATCATCTATCTATCGGCAATCTTGGCCACTTATCTATTACAACAAAACAGATACGTTGCCTACCTGTTACCATAATATTAGTAAGAATCAAGGAAATTGTATGACAAAGAAAGAATGCTCCTCATTACGTGGAATAGGGATTATTTTTATCATGCTCCATAATTATTGCCATTGGCTCCCGTTTTCCGTCCCAGAAAACGAATTCTCTTTTAGTGTGGAAAAATATATTCAATTCTGTAATGTAATCACTTGGGAAACACTATTCATACAGTTCTTCTCATTTTGGGGACATCTCGGTGTTTCTGCCTTTGTATTGCTCAGTGGATATGGATTAGTCCTAAAGTATGACAACACCAATATCAATTGGATATCATATACTATTAAACATTACAAGAAACTATGTATTCCTATGGTATTTGGTTTTATTGCCTACTATATTGTACTCTTTATTATTAATTTTCCTACCAATCAAGATATATCTACAATCATTCCCATCAAACGCTTTCTTGCGCAACTAACATTAATTATCAATCTTCTTCCAAATCCACACAGATTGATTATTCCTGGACCATACTGGTATTTTAGCTTGACGATGCAGCTCTATTTAATTTACATATTACTTGTACACAAACGGTCTATTTCATATATTACAATAATTGCATTAGGCGTATTCATTTTTTCTTTGTTTCTTGAATATAATCCTAAACTACTCATATTAACAAAATACAATTTTATCGGATGGCTTTTCCCTTTTATTTATGGTATTATTTTAGGAAGAAAGAATTACAATCCCTCGATTCGTCAAACTAGTTTTGTCATCGTTATTACTCTTCTTCTGATTCCCCTATTTGGTTATTCATATTATACATGGCTCTTAATACCATTGTTAGTTTCCTTCTTATTTGTTCATATAATCACTATTTTTCCGTTATGCATAACCAACATCCTAGATATCATTGGTAAAAAATCACTCTACATTTTTGTTCTTCATCCAATAACAAGAGAATTAACTATCCAATTAGGGAAACATGGAAATCCATATATTGGACTCACTTTGTATATTTTGCTAACACTTATTATAGTATGTGTCATAGAAAAAGTAATTATTTATAAGCGATGAGATAGTAGTATTTTACGCAAAAACTAAAAAAAACGTTATAAACTATATTTTTGGCGACAATTCTTTCACAATTGGAATATATTTAGTATTTTTGCAACCAAGAAATATTGTATCCAATCCATCCTGTTAAAATGAATAAGAAAAAACCTGTCTCTATCTCCATCATCATACCAATATATAATTCAAGTAAATATATTGGATTATGTATTGATTCAATATTCTCACAAGAATGTGAAGAAGCAGTTATTGAATGCATTTTGGTAAATGACTACACTCCTGATAATAGTATGGAGATTATACACAATAAACTTAACGATTACAAAGGAAGAATTCATTTTAAAATAATCAACTTTGACACAAACAGAGGGCATTGCGCCGCCCGGAACGCAGGAATCAGAATTTCCACAGGTGATTATATTTTATTTGTAGATTCTGATGACACTTTAACACCTGGCACAATCCATTATTTTATTGAAGGGATAAAAAACCATGGTTGGCATAACGTGGATGTTGTCATGGGAAACACCTTTAATAACGCTGATAAAATTGAAATAATGCACTTAGACTACGATACTCCCTTTCTCATTAACAATTCTGACGAAACTGCACTCCGAAAATTGTTATCAAGAGAATTGTTTCATACTTCCTGGAACAAATTAGTTAAAAGGTCTTTTTTTACTGAGCATCAATTGTACTTTCAAGAAGGAATCATCAACGAGGACTTATTGTGGTCTTATCTCCTATTCCATAAGATGAAGAATATTTTGGTCATGCCCCGTATAACTTATACCTATATAAATGACAATCCTCTCAACATTTCAAATACTTCACAAAAAAGGATTAGAGCAATTATAGAAAGCAGGATTCTAATTTGTAATACAATTATTGACACTCCTCCTCGATTAAAGAAATCATTTATAGACTATTATGCATATATTCTCTTTATTCTAGTAAGGGCAATCAGTTTATATGAAGACTGCATAAAAGATGCCTCTGGTCTTCATGATGATTTATTTTCATTAAGAAATCGATTTCTAAAGAGCATTTGGAAGGGGAAATGCTATCTTCTGCTATTATACTCCCTTTTATACGTAGCAAAACCATTCTATTATATAACACGTTTATGGATTTTTAGGAGATATTACGATCGGATTACTAAGATCATTGTACACCTCCAGAAGGCTCTTATTTCCTCAATTAATGAATAATTTACGGATTATGTATCTAAACGAATTTCAGATTTGAAAAATCTCTTAGCCATGTATCATATAAAGCATAATTCTTGCCATACGAATTGTCAAAGAAATATACATTCTTATTAAGAAGGACACCAAGGATTGCAACATGTAAACGGGTAGAATAAATCGTATCGTATTTATTAACAAAACCAATTCCATTGTGAAGAATATATGGAAGAATGATTCTTTGCCACAACAAGTCTTCAACATGAAGGAAACACCTTGGATACCATTTCTTTAATGTATACCTCTTAAATACCCCGTATTTGTTTTGTAGCCACCAAAATCGCTCTATTGTAGGCCAATCATGTACTTCAGAATCTCTAGGAACAATAGAATAGCGGGAACTATCAAGAAATTCCACATCATTCCTTTTTAAGAATAAAACACGGTTAGTTCTCGGGGAAGCCTTCAAATAAATTGTATCTGTATAAAATGCTAAATCTGGAACTAAAATAATATTATTCTCAACGAAATTTCTCGCCAACAGATTATATGAAGCGTTGTCTCTCGCACAGATGGTTATGGATTTACCACATTTGGAATAGATTTCTACATCAGAGAATAAATTATTATCTTCACGATAACAAATGCTTTGAGGTAATATTAAGAACTTATTATTGGGATATCTATTTATTAATTTATTCCTAAAGACTGTATAGTTCTTCCAAAGATCCCCAAAGTTGCCTCCACCATTAAAAATTATAAGCGCATTTGAAGGAATTTTCCTATCATCAAATGTATATTCTGAACAGCGGTACAAACAATGATAAGGCGACTTCTTCAGCAAGGACTCTGCAGCACATGCTATTAATGTATCTCCAACATTGGGATGATAAGGTAAATCCAAAAACACATAATCCCTGTCTATAAGAGGTAAAATCCTCTCTTCTATCAAATTTCGTATTTCTTCTAAATTCATTTTACTATTTTTCTTATAGATTGATATATCTTTCTTGTACAAGTATTCTTTTCCATTTGTACTCTGAGCCTCGTCCATTTCGCAAGACACCACATTTCGGCATCTATCAAGAACTTCTTACTGTCTGAATATTCCATGTTATTGTTTTTTAGACGACATTCCATGAACTTCTTCATCTTAGGCTTTAACCATTCTGAACCATCAACACAAATGCGATTCCTAATTGTCGCATAAGTAGGTGATTCATGTTCTGGAATTGCCCCAAAAGTCAAAAATGCATGGGCATTGTAACAATGAGGCTGTTGACAAAAATGCCCAATGGCTTTGAATTTAATTGGCTTTGAAACATCATCAAAAATATTCTGATTGTAGAGCGAGCAATAACATTGATGAAGTATTCCTGACCCCATATCGAGAAACAATGTCCAATCACCAGCATAACAAAACTCCGTACGCTTCTGAGAAAAAACAGAAAATTTATATTCAAAAAATTCTGAATCAAACACCTTCCAAGTATTATAATATTCTACAGGAGTCATTTGGGATAATATAGGAATCGTTGACATATTGTGTTCATCCCTTCCTACTGTTATGTGACAAACAGCTCCAACCTCTTGAACAGCCAGTGCCTTCATCTCTTCAATATATGGGATTAACTCGTCTGAAGGTGTAGCCTCTAAAGTAAATGAGGCACCTGCATCTTTCATTTTCCTTATATTAGAGAAAAACTTTTCAAAAAGATTCAGCTTTTTCAATTCGATAAAATGATATGAAAACTTAAAAAACAAATGATCTAATAAATCTTTAGGCCATTCAGACATTTCATTAAAAGCTTTATCTACAGTAGCATTTGTTACTACCATGACATAATGTCCTTCTTCCAATAATGCCCTAATATATTTAGGCATCTCCGGAGGTAGTAATGTTTCACCACCACCACAAAGATTGAACATACAAACACCCCCCAGGCGTTCTTTTGACAGACCTTTACGAAATGTTTCAGGACTATATTTGAATTTTGGGAGCTTTGAATCAAATAGCCTATGATGCGTTATATAACAATAATGACATCTTAATGTACAAGTTGTAACAGGAACCCAGACATCAATAAAACGTTTCATTTTTTCCATACAAAACAATTGCTTATAGTTACCATGAACTTTGCTATTTTATCATAATACCTACGATACAATTTACAATTAGATATTTTGTAATACGGTTTTTTTGATGTTAAGAAAAACAAATATAATAAATACAACCGTTTTTCCTTTACTTCACAAATAAATCTATCCCTAAATTCACATAGATCAACACCTAATTCACCAACAAGAGAATCATTCTTATTTAATTCAAAAAGATCAATCGCCCTAGACAATATATAAAACAAATATACAAAATACTCAACAAATGAATATTTTGGAGGACACTCCAATATTTTATTGCAAATAATAATACGACTTCTTATAACCTTAGCCACTTTAGAAGATGTGGTATTCATGATTGAACTGGGATTATCCTCGTATATATAAGTCACACAAGGAACAACCAAGACGCTTCTCGCATATAAAAAAATGAAATACGACCATAATAAATCTTCATCGATTATTCCTTTTTCAAAATAAATATCATATTTCAACAGGAAATCCCGCCTAATCAACTTATTCCAAGCCGTATGAAGGAGGACACGATTAAGCAAGCTTTTTAATGCAGTTTCATCGTTGTTATCATAAAGCACCGGAGTATTCGTCTCAAAGTTCATTGCCACTTTGTTGTTTTTACAAAGGAACGAATTACCCATAACGACATCCACCCGTGAATGATTAGCTACATGCTTATAACTATCTATAAGCGTTTTTATTGCATTAGGTTCCAATCTGTCATCTGAATCCATAAAATAAACGAAATCCCCGTTTGACGATTGTATTCCCGTATTTCTGGCAGCAGACAAACCTTCATTTTTTTGATGATTAAGGATTTTGAAATCTATCTTCCCACTATAATCAGCCAACTTCCTACAAATTGCATTTATACTATCATCCGGAGTGCAATCATTTACAAAAACACACTCTAATGCAAAATCATCACACTCCTGGCATATTATAGAATCAAGACACCTTTCAATATAATCTTGCACATTATATATAGGTACAATTATTGAAACCTTAACCATTCTCTTCAAATCTCAATAATTAAACAATTACCCTTTCTCAAATTTCCAAGGCATAAGCAACACTTCTACTTTACGGACAAGTTCCTGACCAAATACTTTCACCAAGAAAGCTCTTGTTCTGTAATATGCTTTTGCCTTATGAGAGAACCACGAATTCTGATAATGATGAATAGCATAAGTATAAGGAGTAATTTCCACCTCACGAGAATCGAACACTTTAGGAGAGAAGAACACATCACTGAACTCTAGCACCTCTCTCTGCATATCCATATTACGGATATTCAGACTTTCCTCAAGTGTTAGCACACGAACAGGTTTTATCTGTTCAATCTGGCGGATCATGATAGCAGGCACAGTCTGAATATTCAAACTTCCGTCTTCATTAATGAAAGGCCGATCTTTATAGTAGTCAAGGCACATTTTTATCCAGTCACACCCCTTTTCTGCACCCATGATAGCAGCTTCTGGAGTCTGAGCTTTCTCTACACCCATGAAATAAGGCAAGTCCAAAAGATCATCGAAGTTCTTCAATACCTCTACATCTGAGTCAAGATAGATTCCTCCAAAATGATAGAGAGCATAGAACCGAATATAGTCTGCTGCAAAAGCATACTTTTTCTTCTCAAAAGCCTGACGAACCCAAATAGATGAGTTTAGGTCAAAACGATTTGTATCCCATAGAATGATCTCATAATCCACCAGATGCTTTTTCCACGTTTCGAGGCACTTAGCAATTTTGGGCGGATACGGATCACCACTTAGCCA
>JAEEGL010371248.1_pt1 | contig 13192 bp, 7 predicted proteins | sample 9134231 | NCBI WGS metagenome assembly JAEEGL01 (sample SAMN16246548, study PRJNA631951) | gut metagenome | biome: gut microbiome; feature: rumen; material: fiber-attached | host: Bos | place: Iran: Karaj | collected 2018-10
ACCTGATGGTAGTGTGGGCTATGTGCAGCCTATTGGTGAGAAACCCGATCCCACGAAGACGGTCAATGCCCGTTCGCAGGCCAACTTTGGTACTGGTGCTTTCCTGCTTGCAGCCTGTGAGCATCTTCGTTATGAGGATGCTAAAAAGAGTAAGGCTTCGCTGACTGTGACGATTGAGAATCCTGCCAACGAATATCGCGAGCAGGTCATAGAGGTGAGTGCCGATTCCGTATTCAAGAAACTGGATATTCACGGTGGACGACAGTTTATTGTCTGTGATGTGGCTGGATTGGAAGTGCCTTATCAGCTCTCGTCAGATGGTAAGGTGCTCATTGAGGCTGGCGTACGTCCTAAGGGTAAGCAGACATTCACTATTCGTCGTGGCACGCCAAAGGTGTATAAGACGGTATGTTTCGGACGTATCTTCCCTGAGCGCAAGGATGACTTCGCCTGGGAGAATGACCGTGGTGCCTATCGTGTCTATGGACCTGCACTCCAGAAGACTGGGGAGAAGAGTTTTGGTACGGATGTGTGGACAAAGAACACACCCGAACTGGTGCTCGACCAGCGTTACTGGATAGAGGATGTGGTGATGATGCCTGAGGTGGAGCGTCTGCGTCAGGAGAATCGTCAGCGTGGCGATTCGCTCTATCGTCTGAACTCTTATCATCATGATCACGGACGTGGTTCGGATGTGTATCAGGTGGGGGCTACGCTGGGTTGTGGCGCACCAGCCCTGATGGTGGATGACGAGTTGGTCTATCCTTACTGTTTCGCCGACTATCAGATGTTGGATATGGGTCCCTTGCGCATGCGCGTACAATTAGATTATAATCCTACGGAGGTGAATGGCGATACGGTGACAGAACATCGTATTATCACGATTGACAAGGGTTCAAACTTCTGTAAGATGACGGTATGGTATGATGGTATCTCGATGCCTGTGGAGTTTGCTACGGGTGTGGTGATTCATTCCGATGCTAAGCAGGGTATCGTGTTGGGCAAGGATTATTTACAGTATGCCGATCCCACGGATAATGTGCCTGTCAATAACTGTCAGCTCTTCGTGGCTACGCTCTTCCCGAATGGTGTGGGCGAGACGAAGTTCCTGCCGATGAAGGAGAAGCGAGGGGGCAACGAAGGCCATGCCATAGGTATCGTGGATAACTATACGGGTGAACCTTATACTTACTACTTTGGTTCGGCATGGTCGAAATTTGATATTCGTACGCAGGCAGAATGGCAACAGCGCATCGACTGGACCATGCGTTGCATCAAGGAACCGCTTGAGGTGAAGGTGAAATAATACAGACACATATACAACAAGAAAAAGAGCAACCCAGCGCAGGTTGCTCTTTTTCGTGGTTATGAGGGAAGGACTTATTTCCTGAACTTACAGCTGACGCTGGTGCCATTTGTATCGATAGCACGGGCGATGTAGAGGCCTGGTGTCAGATGGCTCACATCTAGACGGGCACGACCACCTTTGACATTGACAGTTGCCTGCTCCATCAGCATACCGTTGGCATTGAAAATATTGACTGTGGCGATGCCGTCCTCGTCGCTCTTCACCAGAACCTGCTGGTTGCCGTAGATAACGCGCAGACCGTTAGCAGAAGCGATGAGAGGCGTCTCAACACCAGTCATGATTGTCTGCTCAACAAGGGTCATGTAGGATGACTGTCTGTTGGTCTTTGCTATCGTAGCCACGTTCATAGCATACACATTCGAAGCACCGTCAGGATAGCGACCAATGGTGGTGTTGGCATCGTGGGCACTATAGATAAAGGTGTCCGTCCAACTCTTGTCGGCTGCCATCAGAGTGAGCTGTCCACCGTCGCCGTCAATCTTGAATGAGGCATGCAGACCATTATCGGTTGTTGTGCGCTTATCGCACCAGATAATCAGATGACCCTTTGCAGGGATGATCGTCTGAGCCTTCGTATTGCCCTTGGTAATCTGGTATTTGGTAGGCTTTGACGCATTGTCAGAGAGGTACATGCCTTCTACGTCGATAGGCTGGTCTGTGGTGTTGTAGAGCTCTACCCAGTCGCCTTTCTTGAAGTATTCATCTACATAACTGTCGTTTGATCCACTCACCTCATTAATACGTACAGGTTTAATACCTTGTTCTTTCTTCTTCGCATCGGTGAGAGCAACGAAATGGGCAGTCAGGTTGATGTCGTTATCGGGCATGTCTATCTCCTCCTGGGCATTATAGGGTGAACCGTCCTTTCGCCATGAATGGAAATAGTAGCCGGCAGGAGCAACGGCCTTCAATTTGGCTGGAGCGAAGAGTTTGCCATTGAACGTGCTCATGGGCACCTCGATGTCGTTGATATAGATCTTTGCGCCTTCCACATCGCTGTTCAGCGTCACCTGTCGGGCTGTTGTCGATGAGAGGTTGAAGGTGCGGTAGTTCCTCAACGTGTTGATGGCAGAATTCAGACGGTTGCGGAAATTATTCTTGACCTCGTTGGCTTTACTGCTTGCCGAACCGCCATTCAGTCGCATGGCTGGCTGTACACGGTCCAACAGTTCGTCGATAATGCTCTCGCAACGCGATGACTCGAACACGCTACCACCCATAATGCAATAGGTATCGATGAAGCGACGACGGAAACTGTCATTCTGCAGGAGGTTCTTAAAGAGTGTGACCAGACGGATGCGATCGTGGATACGTCCCAGGGATGATGGGCGCAACTGGTCAAACCAGTAGTCCTCCTTGTTGAAGAACACGTTGAACTGGTCGGATGTGTTGAAAGCGAAGTCGAGGTCGAAGACGATGAAACGGAAACGACCTCCGTCACGATAGCGATAGGCTTTCACATTATTCTGTGGATAGTCTGTACCACCCAGATACATCTGTGCTGCCATGTAGTTGATGAACTCGTCGATATCCAGTACTCTACAGATTTCATCATAGGTCAAGGCGTCAGCGGCATTGGGTGACAGCACGTCAACCAATTCGTTGTAGGCATCAGGCGTGCCGCATTTCTGGACGTAGCCAGAGTCGGGCGACATCTCAAACTGGTCTATCTCGTCCTCGTCCCAGCCGTAGTTGGCATACACATAGTGCTTGTTATTAGGTTCACGCATGTTGAGCACGCCCATATAACTGCCATTGATGAATTCGTGAACGGGCTGGTAGCTCTGACAGTCGATATCGATGCCTGAACTCTCCAGTATCACCTGAATGGCTGGGTCCTTAAAACGGGCACTGGTATCGTTACCACCATTACGAATCTGCAGGGTACGGTTGCGGATATAGGGCTTCTGTTCGAAGAAGGGGTAGGGCAGGTTCTTATCGCCGCCCATCTCCTTATTGCCTTTCAGTTTGAAAGAATGTGGGGTGTAAGCACGGCTCCAGCCGCCACACATCTCCAGGTTTACATCCTGATTGAGCACCATGTCGCCATTGCCGTCGATGAACGAGAAATTCACAGGGCGCTCCCAGTCCATGTTCCAGTTGCAGTTGGCATCCTGTCCGTTGCCAGGACGTCCGTTAGGTCCTTTCTCGAACACGCCAATCTCCGTGCTGTAAAGGAAGTTGGGATCTGTCACGACGGATACCACGGGCAGGTAGTAGTCCTTGTCGCGCAGGATATAGGAACGTGTGGTGACGCGTGAAGGCAACAGGTCGCTACCATAGAGGCGGAAACGATAGTTGCTGGTGCTGCTGATCGTAAACTGTCCTGACGTGCTGGTCTGTCCGTTCTGCAGGGTGGGCAGCGTTCCGTCGGTGGTGTAGCGCAGGGTGCATCCACCTGGAATCGTAACATTGATGGTAAGACTGCCATTAAACAACTGTGAAGGCTGGTCAACCACAGGTGCAGCCAACTGGTTCTCCAATAGTGTGATACCGTTATTTGAAGCACCAGGTGTAGGTGTGGCAGTATAGCCCCAGTTGCCTGTCATATCAGTAGCACGAGCATAACTGATACGTTCCAAAGCTGCAGGATAGTCCTGCGATACGATGAAGTTGTCGTTCTCGTCGGTAATGAGAATGGTGCCGCCATCGGTATCCAGTTTGAAAGGCACCTGATCAGGACGAAGGTCGGCAGAGTCGAACCAGATGAGGCGATAGCTATTGGCTGGGATGACGCCCATCACCTGTGGCATCGTCCAAGGCCCTTCTCCATTCATGGGGTCGCTGATTTTCAGTCCACTCAACTCTACGGGTCTGTCTGTGGGGTTATATACCTCCATCCATCCGTCGAAATTGAAGGCAGGACTGATATATTCGTCTATATTCGAAGCCATGATCTCATTGATAAACAGCGAGTTGGCTGTGGCAGGATTCCTTGTTACGGTAATCGTCATGGTGCCTTTTGTACCAGAGCCGTCGAGAGCTGTAGCGATGATATGAGCCGTTCCCACGGCATGGGCGGTGATGACGCCATCTTGGTCTATCGTTGCTACCTGCTCGTTGTCAGATGACCATTCCACCCAAGAGAACGTAGCGTTTGCGGGGGTGACAACAGTTGTGGCTGTTGCCGTCTCGCCGATAATCAGTTCCTTTTTGTCGGCATCCACGGCAATGCTGCTCACCTTTACCACATCACCATAATACTCCAGATGGAAGTTATCAAATGTACACCAGTTACTGCCGAAGTTGCTTTCACATTTCAGTCCTATGCGGAAGTCGCCGCCAGCCTCAAACTCCAGCGTGTTCCAGTACATCTCATGATCAAAGGCTGCACGTGCTGAGGCCATGTTGTTGGGGAAATAGGGTGGCTCGCTGCTCCACCAACTGTCGTTGGGTCCCCACATGCCGTCATACTTCGTGTTGGAAGGGTCGGCATAGATGCTCATCACTCTCTGTGACTGATCAGCGCCATAGAGGTAGGCCGTGATATTTTCAGAGTTATTTTGATAGTTGTAATAGCCGTTGTCATTATCCTGACAGCGATAGAAAGCCTGCACGCTGAGGCGATATTTGCCTGTGGGGGCATTGCTTATCTGTTGCCACAGATTGAATGTACCGTTCCAGAATTCCATGCAGTCCCAATCTACGGTCTGCGAACTGGCGTTGCTTTCCCATTCCCATCCGCTTCTGTCATTGTTGACGAAGCCTGGGTTCTTCAGCAACATGTCAGTCATGTCAATCCACGATTTTCCGTCAGGACTGATAGGACTGGCATATTCCAGTTTGAAGTTATCGAAGGCGCAGTAGTTGTTTGTGCCTGCGTCCTGACATCTCACGCCAATCGTTATGCTGCCCTCGGCATCAAACTCTACGCTGTTGCCTTGATAAAGACCCTCGGCAAAGGCAGCTGCTGAGCTGGTGCTGTTGTCTGGATAGTATTTCCCATCATGTTGCTGGTGATTACCTTCTGTACTGGTCATCGCCTGCGAATAGACACTCATCAATGGGGTGCTGGCCTCACCTGCATACAGAAAAGCATTCAGTTGCTCTGTGCCGTTCTTGTAGAGCGAATAAGAGTCGCCCTGTGAACGATAGAAACCCTGTACTGTGAGTCGGTAATGACCTTTTGGCAGACGGCTTAGTTGCTGATAGAAATCGAATGTGCCATTCCAGAAACGCATCACTTTTGCGCTGACAGCTTTCTGTCCGGCATTGCTTTCTACCTGCCATCCGTCGTAGTTGCCATCATTGAAATCGGTATTTGTCAAAAATCGTTTGGTGACATCTGCCCAAATGGCATCGTCGGCATAAACGACATTTGTGTTGATAGCAAACAGACTAATAGCAAGGAAGATAATTCGCTTTAGGTTCTTTGTCATGTTAGTTGGTTTTTAGTTTCAAAACTGCGCCCACTTCCCCTTTTGGGGGGGAACGTGAGCGCAGTAGTAGTTTGCGGATATTAATATGCGAAGAGAGGATAATCCTTCATCTTATCGTTGACACGAGCGCGAACGCTTGCGATAACCTCCTCGTTGGTAGGATCGTTGAGCACTTCCTCAATCCAAGCGGCAATCTGAATCATCAGGTCTTCCTTAGCACCACGTGTGGTGATAGCGGGAGTACCCAGGCGGATACCAGAGGTCTGGAAGGCGCTACGGCTATCGAAAGGCACCATGTTCTTGTTCACGGTGATATCGGCAGCAACCAAAGCGTTCTCGGCCACCTTACCTGTCAGCTCGGGATACTTAGAGCGGAGGTCAACCAGCATAGAGTGGTTGTCAGTACCACCTGAAACGATGGTGAAGCCACGCTTGATGAGCTCGTCGGCCAGTACCTTTGCGTTCTTCTGAACCTGCTTAGCCCACTCCTTGAACTCGGGCTGCAGAGCCTCGCCGAAGGCAACAGCCTTAGCAGCGATAACGTGCTCCAGAGGACCACCCTGCTGTCCGGGGAATACGGCACTGTTGAGCAACTGTGACATCTTCTTCACGACACCCTTTGGAGTGGTGTAGCCCCAAGGATTATCGAAGTCCTTACCCATCAGGATGATACCACCGCGAGGACCGCGCAGTGTCTTGTGGGTTGTAGAGGTGACGATGTGAGCGTACTTTACAGGGTTCTCCAAGAGACCAGCGGCAATAAGGCCAGCGGGGTGAGCCATATCAATCATCAACAGGGCACCTACCTTGTCAGCAATCTCACGCATACGCTTGTAGTCCCACTCACGGCTGTAAGCAGAGCCACCACCGATAATCAGCTTTGGCTTGTTCTCCAGGGCCAGACGTTCCATCTCGTCATAGTCTACACGACCAGTCTCTTTGTTCAGGTTGTAACCAACGGGCTTGTAGAGGATACCGCTGGTGTTCACCAATGAACCGTGTGAGAGGTGACCACCATGATCGAGGTTCATTCCCATGAAGGTATCGCCGGGTTTTAGTACAGCCAACAGCACGGCAGCATTTGCCTGTGCGCCAGAGTGAGGCTGAACGTTGGCATACTCGGCACCAAACAGTTTGCAAACACGGTCGATAGCCAGTTGCTCTACCTCGTCTACTACCTGACAGCCGCCATAGTAGCGGTGACCAGGATAACCCTCTGCATACTTGTTGGTCAGGTAGGAGCCCATAGCTTCCATAACCTGATCGCTGACGAAGTTCTCACTGGCAATCAGCTCAATGCCTTTCATTTGGCGCTGATGCTCTTTCTCGATCAACTCAAAAATGGTGTTGTCTCTTTTCATTTTTGTTTTATTTGTTGGGTTGGTTTAAAATTGCCGTATTTTGTACACTTTTGCGGGTGCAAAGTTACTAATTATATTTTATTTCGCCAAACAATCATCCAATTCTTTTGTGATAAGTTCTTTGTCGAGATGCTGACCTATGAATACAATCTTCTGCATGCGGTCGCCATACTGCTCGTCCCAGTCGGCGCGCAGTGCTGCATCACGTTCCATCATCTGCTCCAATTCGTCTTTGGGCATTGTGGCAAACCATTGTCCTGCCTGACGGATGCTGACCTGCTTTCCTGCCTGTTCGAATAGGTAGCACATATCCAACTCGTCGTTGAAGTAGCAGATGCCCTTGGCACGAATCACGCCCTTAGGCCATTTGCGCGCCACGAAATCATCGAAGAGTCCCAGTTTAAAGGGACCTCTGCGGTAATAAACGAACGTGCCGATACCATATTCCTCAGCCTCGCCTTCATCGTGATGATGATGGTGGTGATGATGGTGGTGGTGTTCATGCTCATCATGCTCATCGTGGTCGTGATGGTGATGTTCGTGCTCATCATGATCATCATCATCGTCGTCCTCCTCGTCCTCTTCGTGATGACGCTCCACCTCCTGAATCCAGGCAGCAGAAGTTGCCACCTTGTCGAAGTCGAACATATTGGTATTCAGAATCTTATCGAAGTCTACGTCGCCGTAGTTACACTCGATGATTTCGGCTTTGGGTTGCAGTGTGCGCACGATGCTGCGGATGCGTCCCAGTTCATCGGGCGTCACCTCGGCAGCCTTGTTGAGCAATACGATGTTACAGAACTCAATCTGCTGAATCACCAAGTTCTCGATATCCTCCTCGTCGATGTCTGGACGGGTAAGCAGGGCGCCGCCTTCAAACTCGTCGCGCATACGCAAGGCGTCAACCACCGTAACGATACAGTCCAGACGGGGATAGCCATCCTTTGTCAGTTCTGGATCCATAGAGGGGATAGAGCAGATAGTCTGTGCTATAGGACCTGGCTCGCAGATGCCGCTGGCCTCGATAACGATATAGTCGAAGCGCTGCATCTGGATGATGTCCTGCAACTGTTTTACCAGATCCATCTTCAGCGTGCAGCATATGCATCCGTTTTGCAGGGCCACCAGCGAGTCGTCCTGCTGGTTCACCACGCCGCCTTGCTGAATCAGCGTGGCGTCGATATTCACCTCGCCGATATCATTCACGATAACGGCAAACTTAATGCCCTTCTCGTTGCTCAGTATTCTATTTAATAAAGTTGTTTTGCCGCTGCCCAGATAGCCCGTCAGCAGCAGTACGGGTGTTTCAATTAAATTACTCATTACTCATTTAACAAAGCTCCACTTTGTTGATGTCCTGTTCTTTCTCGCAGTAGTGGCAAGTCAGGATGCCGTTCTCTACGTGGAAATGGGTCTTCATGGGTTCGTTGTTGGTGATGCACTTCGGGTTGTTGCATTTCACGATACCCTTGATTTCAGAGGGTGTAACCACCGTTTTCTTCTCCACCACCTCAAAGTCGCGGATGATGTTCAGCACGATATTGGGCGTCACCACAGACAAGCGGCTGATTTCCTCGTCAGTAAAGAATTTGTCCTCCACCTTGATCAGTCCCTTCTTGCCCAGTTTCTTCGACAGGAAGTTGTAACCGATGGTGACGGGCGTTCCCAGATTATGCAGGCCCAGCAGCTGTGCCACCTGATACGTCTTGTCACTGGGGATATGGTCAATCACGGTGCCGTTCTTGATGGCGGCAACGAGCATTTCTTTCTTGTTCATAGAATAATGGTTTTGTCGTTTTTAACTTCGTTAAGACTGATGCCCAGCACATCGCAGAAGATGGCTTCGCGAGCAAAGAGTCCGTTGCCGGCCTGCTGGATATAGTAGGCGTGTGGGTTGTCGTCTACCTCGTAGGCTATCTCGTTGACACGTGGCAGCGGGTGCAGGATCTTCATGTTGGGCTTAGCACTCTTCAGTAGTTCGTTGTTCAGCACATACACATTCTTCACACGCTCATATTCCATCAGGTCTGAGAAGCGCTCCTTCTGCACGCGCGTCATATAAAGAATGTCGGCATCGGCTATCACCTTTTCGTTGAACGCCGTATGCTCCTGATACTTGATGCCGTGCTCGTCGCAGTAGAGCTTGTACTCCTTAGGCATAGCCAGTTCCTTGGGTGCCACGAAGTGGAACGTGGGGTTGAAGTGGCGCATAGCCATAAGCAGCGAGTGCACGGTACGTCCGTATTTCAGGTCGCCCACCATATATATATTAAGGTTCTCCAGCGTGCCCTGCGTCTTGTAGATAGAGTAGAGGTCGAGCATGCATTGTGAGGGGTGCTGATGGGCACCGTCGCCAGCATTGACGATGGGCACGGGAGCTACCTCCGAGGCATACTGTGCTGCCCCCTCGATATAGTGGCGCATCACGATGACGTCGGCATAGTTAGAGACCATCAGGATGGTGTCCTTCAGGGTCTCGCCCTTGGTGCCACTGGTCACCTTTGGGTCGGCAAAGCCTATGACGCGTGCGCCAAGTCGGTTGGCTGCAGTCTCGAAAGAAAGGCGGGTTCTGGTACTGGGCTCAAAGAACAGTGTTGCAACGACCTTGCCTTTGAGCAATTCTCTGTTAGGATGCTTTTCAAACTCCTGTGCCATCTCAATCATATAGAGAATCTTCTCACGAGTGAGATCTGCAATGGTGACAAAATTATGTTTGTCCATAAGTTGACTAAGTGTTATTTCGGGATGCAAAGTTAGCGCAATTCGAGCGAAAAACCAAATTTATAATGTTTTTTATTTTGCATTTCGCTCACTTATTCGTACCTTTGAGTAAAACACTCTAAAGTACTCTCGTTCGGAAAAAGCCAAATATATTTGGTTTTTCGCTCACTTATTCGTACCTTTGCACCCGCAAACATTTATTCATCAATAAATTAAGTAGAAAAAAATGAAAGCATTCGTATTCCCTGGACAGGGAGCACAGTTCGTAGGAATGGGCAAAGACCTCTACGACAACAACGCAACAGCAAAGGAACTTTTTGAAAAGGCAAACGAGATTCTGGGTTACAGAATCACAGATATTATGTTCGAAGGAACAGACGATGATCTGAAGCAGACTAAGGTTACTCAGCCTGCCGTATTCCTTCACTCAGTCATCTCTGCTATCTGCATGGGCGACGCTTTCCAGCCCGCTATGACTGCTGGTCACTCTCTGGGTGAGTTCTCTGCTCTGGTAGCTGCTGGTGCTCTCTCTTTCGAGGACGGATTGAAGCTGGTTTACGCTCGTGCTATGGCTATGCAGAAGGCTTGCGAGGCTGCTCCTTCTACTATGGCTGCTATCATCGGTCTGCCCGACGAGAAGGTTGAGGAGGTTTGCGCTGGTATCAACCGCGAAGGCAACATCGTGGTTTGCGCTAACTACAACAACCCCGGTCAGCTGGTTATCTCTGGTAATGTTGATGCTATCAACGAGGCTTGCGAGCAGTTGAAGGCTGCTGGTGCTAAGCGTGCTCTGCCCCTGAAGGTGGGTGGTGCTTTCCACAGCCCCCTGATGCAGCCCGCTAAGGATGAGCTTCAGGCTGCTATCGAGAAGACAGAGTTCCAGACTCCTAAGTGCCCTGTTTATCAGAATGTGGACGGTAAGCCCCACACTGAGCCTGCTGAGATTAAGCAGAACCTCATTGCTCAGCTCACCTCTTCAGTTCGCTGGACACAGTGTGTGCAGAATATGATTGCCGATGGTGCCGACGACTTCACAGAGTGTGGTCCTGGTAAGGCTCTTCAGGGCATGATTGCAAAAATCAACAAGGAAGTTTCGGCTCACGGAATTGAAGCTTAAAAGCATATAGAAATATGACAACCGCAGTTAGTGCAGATATTGCAGAGGTAATAAAGTCCTGTAATATCTGTGCTATCTGTTTTTTTTGAAAACTATGAATCAGAAAATCGTCATTTATCAAATCTTTACCCGCCTCTACGGCAATAAAACTACTACAAGAAAACCTAATGGAACCTTAGCAGAAAACGGTTGTGGCAAGTTTGCCGATTTCACGCAGTCTGTCCTCAAGCAGATTCGCGAGATGGGTGTGTCGCATGTCTGGTACACGGGTGTTATCCGTCATGCCACGATGACCGACTACTCGCAGTATGGCATTCCCCGTCAGCATCCTGCTGTGGTGAAGGGTAGGGCAGGCTCGCCTTATGCCATCACCGACTATTATGATATCGACCCCGATTTGGCTGTCAATGTCGACAAACGAATGGAGGAATTTGAAAAACTGGTCAGTCGCACCCATCGTGCTGGCCTGAAGATGATTATCGACTTTGTGCCTAATCACGTGGCTCGTCAGTATAAGAGCATTTGCAAACCTGCTGGCGTGCGCGATCTTGGCGAGGACGATAATCCCAACAACGGTTTTGACCCTGTGCATAATAATTTCTATTACTGCCCCGGTCAGCCTTTCACCCCTTATTTCGACCTCTATCACGGTGAGAAGGAGCCCTATCAGGAGATGCCTGCCCGTGCCACCGGCAACGATTGCTTTAATAATGCACCAGGCATGAACGACTGGTACGAGACGGTGAAGCTCAACTACGGTGTCGACTATTATGCTGGCGGTGTGGGTCATTTCGACCCTATCCCCAATACTTGGAACAAGATGCTTGATATCCTGCTCTTCTGGGCTGGCAAGGGCGTCGATGCCTTCCGTTGCGATATGGCTGAGATGGTGCCGGCCGCTTTCTGGGAGTGGGCTACCAAACGGGTGCGCGAGCAGTATCCAGACATCCGCTTCATTGGCGAGGTGTATAATCCCAATGAGTATCGTCACTACATCGCCTCTGGATTTGATTATCTCTACGACAAGGTGGGCATGTATGATGCGATGCGCGATGTGATTTGTCATCGTCGCAACACGGATGCCATCACGTGGGCTTGGCAGCAGACCGACGATATTCGCGACCACATGCTCTATTTCCTTGAGAATCATGACGAGCAGCGTGTGGCAAGCGATTTCTTTGCAGGCTCTGGCGAGAAAGCCGTGCCGGCCCTGGTGGTCAATGCCTTGTTGCAGCAGAATCCCTTCATGCTCTATTTCGGACAGGAGTGGGGCGAACGTGGTATGGATGCCGAGGGCTTCAGCGGATGCGACGGACGCACCACCATCTTTGATTACTGGTCTTTGCAGCCTCGCTATAACGAACTGACGCAGATTTATAATAAGGTATTGAATATCGCCCGTTCAGAGAAGGCGGTGTCCGAGGGTTTGATGTTTGATGTGATGTATGCCAATCAGCAGTATCGTCAGCAGTATGCCTTCCTGCGCAAGGCTGGCAAGGAGACGCTGTTGGTGGTGGCCAACTTTGCCGACCTTCCTGTCACGATGCAAATCACCATGCCCAGTCACGCCTTCGATTACCTGAACATTTTGGAGAAAGCCTACAAGGCGGTGGATCTCCTCACGGGTCGGCAAGCCTCGCTTGTCCTGGTGCGCGACCAACAAGTAGCCGTATCGCTGCCTCCTCGTGGCGCTGTGGTGTATAAGTTCTAAACAACTACTTATCTTCATATCAAATGGCATCCAATTCTTTTGGGTGCCTTTTTTCTTAATTACTAGCGTATAAAAGCTATCAGATGCTCGCAGAATAATATGTCAATACGCTAAGAATAATTATTTCCTCGTCGTGAAATGTTTATTCCACGTCGTGGAATATGTATTTCACGACGAGGTTTATTTGTTCCACGTCGTGGAATAAAGATTTTGAGCAAATAAACAACAAAAAGAAAAGAGAGAATTTACAAACCACAGTTGTGATTTGCTAAAAAATTAGTATCTTTGCAGAGGCATAAACAACTAACCAAATACAAAGGATTATGGCGAGAGTGTTGTGATTTGCTAAAAAATTAGTATCTTTGCAGAGGCATAAACAACCATTCGCACCGGACTCCAGACAACGGGTATGTTGTGATTTGCTAAAAAATTAGTATCTTTGCAGAGGCATAAACAACAGTCAATGGATATTAACTTAAATCAACTTGTTGTGATTTGCTAAAAAATTAGTATCTTTGCAGAGGCATAAACAAC
>JAEEGL010371673.1_pt1 | contig 13192 bp, 14 predicted proteins | sample 9134231 | NCBI WGS metagenome assembly JAEEGL01 (sample SAMN16246548, study PRJNA631951) | gut metagenome | biome: gut microbiome; feature: rumen; material: fiber-attached | host: Bos | place: Iran: Karaj | collected 2018-10
ATCATCCGGAGCTCTTTTTTTGCGTTTATTGATATTATTACATGCTTTTTTGCTTTATTTTGCTCATAAAACGCTAAATGTTACATCATTGTTACGAAATGTTTGCATAAATTTTTTTATAATGATATAGTTACCCATATTCGGAATTTAGATTTTTCGGAGGTTAGATGGCTTCACGTTTTGTTTATGTGCTGAAAGATTCAAAGCACAGAAAAAAAATCAGACGCCAAATGATCGTTGCATCCGACGATGTTAATGAAAGGATCAAGCCGGTCAGGATCAATAAGGGACTCATTTACACCGGTACATTAATCTTATGTACCGTTCTTGGTGTATCTGTAGGTTATTTTGCCAATGAAGCGAGCATCATCAAGCGCTATACCGACGGTATCAACAGCAGAAACGAGCAGATAGCATCCCTTCAGTCCGAAGTTGCAAGGCTTAACGATACGATCTCTTCCAAAGATTCCGAGATCATGATCCTCTCCCAGACCGTAAACGCAAAGAGCAATGAGCTCGAGGAGTTAAACGGACAGCTGGAGAGTTTGTACATTCCCACAGGATTTCCTCTTAGCGGCTCTGCCACCATGTCGAATACGTTTGACGGTGACATTCCCGTTATCATTTTTAAAGGCTCTGAGGGCGATTATTGCAAAGCAACCGCCGCAGGCACTGTTATCGAGATCAGAACAAATCCCAAAAGCGATGATGACGGATCTATCGCAGAATATTATGTTGCCGGTGAGAACGTAAACAGTTCCGAAAAAGAGGTAAGAGACCTCGGCTACTACACGGTTATAACTATTGATCACGGCAACGGATATCTCACCATCTATATGAATGACGGTGACCCGATGGTTTCCGAAGGCGATACGGTATTCGCCGGTAATACTCTTTACAATCTTAAATCGAATAATACCTCGCTTGGTTATAAGATGATTTATGAAGGCAATTTCATAAATCCTGATGAGGTTATGATAATCAGCGGCTGATCGTAAGATCGTCCGTATAAAAGATTAAGGATTTCTAAGGGAGTACAGTAATGAAAAATCAGAAATTGAATATCAGTACGCTTATCGGCAAAGGTTCCGTAATGAACGGTGATTTTGCTGCTCCGGGCAGTGTCCGTATCGACGGTAAGATAACCGGCAACGTTAATGTAGAGGGAACTCTTGTCATCGGAACAAGCGGTGTTATCAAGGGAAATGTAAAGTGCGCAGGCATTGTTGTCGGCGGCGAGATCGAAGGTAACATCATAGCACCCGAAAGAGCAGAGCTTTCATCCACTTCGAGAGTTATCGGTGATATCCATACCGGTAATATCATCATTGATGATAAAGCACTTTTCCAGGGAAGATGCATTATGAACGAGGACGGAGATCCCGTCAGAGGAAAAGAGACCTTATCCTATAAAGCCAAGGAGAAGAAAGATTCCAGAAAGGCTGCATCCGAGGTTAAGGAAGCTCTTGAAGATGCCAAAGACAACGAGCCTGAACCCGTTGTAGAAAATATTGTAGATTCAGAAGAATAATAACGACCAATGGGGACGGTTCTTCTGGTCCAAGATTCATGGACCGGAAGAACCGTCCCCATCGGTCTAAAATGGACGTATCTTACGATACGTCCATTTTTTATTCGGTATTTAATTATTCTTTTTCTTTCATCCTTGCAAGGACTACATCATATCCGTCATTGCCGTAGGTGAGGCTTCTGTTAACCCTGCTGATGGTAGCGGTTGATGCACCGGTCTTTGCGGATATCGCAAGATAGGTCTGACCTTCTTTTAACATCTTTGCTACTTCAAATCTCTGAGACATACTTACAAGTTCACCGATGGTGCACAGATCTTCGAAGAAAGAATAGCATTCATCGAGGGTCTGAAGCTCGAGGATGCCCTTAAAAAGCTGATCCACCGATTCCGACTTCAACTTTTCATTCATTGTAATCTGTTCTCCTTTATCCGTAAGGATTCTGATCTTGAATCCCTGTTTTTATAATTGCTTTTACAAATTAAAATTTTAATACTTTAATCAGTGAAAGTAAAGTACGCATACAAAAGCAACCAAACATTACATTTTTTGTGCTCAAATGTATGGTTTGGTTGGTGGATTCTTTAAATCCCCCACGATAATATGATGTTAACAATTATTGCAAATGTGAGGTAATTATGAGAAAACATTACTTGGACAACATCAGATGGATTACGGTAGTCATAGTACTGATATATCATGTCTTCTACATGTATATCGGAACGGGTGTGCAGGGAGGAATCGGAAATATCACCGGATTAAAGGTTCAATATTGGGATATTTATCAATACGCCGTTTATCCCTGGTTCATGTTTCTGCTTTTTATCGTATCGGGTATCAGCTCGAGACTTTACCTCGATAACCATACCGCAAAGCAGTTCATTAAGAGCAGGACGACCAAGCTTCTTGTTCCTTCCACTATCGGACTGTTCGTGTTCTGGTTTATTCAGGGGTATATCAATATGTCCTTCGGTGATGCGTTTGCCACTATGTCCGAAACTCCCGGAATAGTTGTTTATTTCATCATGATCCTGTCCGGAACCGGAGTGCTTTGGTACATTCAGGTTCTCTGGATTTTCTCATTGCTGCTTGTACTTGTCAGAAAGATCGATAAGGACAGACTTTGGAATCTCGGCAGAAAGACAGGTATCATCGCTATACTTCTCATGACCGTGCTTGCATACGGAGCAGCGCAGATACTCAATACACCCATCATCTGTGTATATCGTTTCGGATATTATGCATTTGCATTCTTCCTCGGGTATTTTGTTTTTTCTCACGACGAGGTTATCGAAGTTTTGAAGAAATGGTTCTTCGTTCTTTCGGTAATTGCACTGATCCTCGGTTTTGCATTCTGCTACAAGTACTTCGGAGAAAATTATGCGGATGCTCCCATAAACAGATATCCCTTGTTCACATCATTCGGATGGTTTGCATCCATGGCAATACTCGGCGGCGGAGCAAAGTATTTAAACTACACCAACGCATTCATGACATGGATGACCAAGAGAAATTTCGGATTGTATGTATTCCATTATCTCGGAATTTCCATCGTGGCATTTTTCCTCGGAACACGCGGCACGTTTCATCCCGCATTGATCTATATTCTTTCGCTTGTTTCAGGATTTGTTACTTCGTATGTACTGTATGAATTGATATCGAGAATTCCTTTCTTCAGATGGGCGATTCTCGGTATCTCAGGTAAAAAGAAGGAGAAATAAAGTGTTCAAGGAAAATATCGTTAACCTCAGAAAAATACATGGTTTTACTCAGGAAGATCTTGCGGAAAAGGTCGGGGTTACGAGACAGGCGATTGCAAAGTGGGAATCCGGAGAAACCGTCCCCGATCTTGATAAATGCAGATTGCTTGCGGAGGTCTTCGGAGTATCGCTTGACGATCTTGCAAATTTTGAACCGGAAGATAATCTGGGGCTCGATGTTCCCCCGAAAGGAAAACATCTCTTCGGACTTGTAACCGTTGGCGATAAGGGTCAGATAGTCATTCCTGCGAAGGCAAGAAAACTTTTTGATATAAAGCAAGGCGATTCGCTTGTTGTTCTCGGTGATGAGGGACAGGGACTTGCGATCATCAAATCCGAACACTTTTTGAATCTTGCCAACATGATCAGAAAAGTCACCAAGAAATAAAGAATTTCTGCCTTGTTTGGTTTTATTTTGCGGGGATGATAAAATACTTAGAAAAAAAGGAATTTATCCCCGATGAAAATATCTTCATTTATGCCGCTTGCTCGTTTCGGCGTAAGAACGGTTTTATTCAAGAAAAAAGATCCCATACTCGGAACAGTAATAGTGACTGATAAGTGCAACTTAAAATGCAAGCACTGCTCGGTAAACAATATAACTGCCGTCATCCATCCTTATGCTCAAATAAAAGGAGAGATGCAGCAGCTTTTTGACATGGGCATTCGTATTCTTTTCTTCTGCGGAGGCGAGACATTCCTGTGGCAGGATTCGGGCAAGACGATAAGGGACCTTGTTATCGAAGCCAAGCAGATGGGATTTCTTATAGTTAACGTGGTTACTAACGGAACACATCCGATAGATCTTCCGGAAGCGGATCTCATCCTGCTTTCCCTGGACGGAGACAGGGAGCGTCACAATGAAGTCCGCGGTGATACCTATGATACGATCATGGCTAACATCGCAAAGGCAACTTCCGACAATATCTGTTTTTACATGGCGGTAAATCAGATCAATAAAAATGCGATCGAACATGTATGCCGAACCGCAAGAGATACGAAGAATGTAAGAGCGGTTTCTTTTAACTTCCATACTCCCTATCCCGATACCAGGGAGCTGGCACTTACCAAGGAAGATAAGGCTGAGTGCTGCAAGACGATCGAGAAGATGATGAAGGAAGGGTGCCCGATCTTTAACTTAAAGAGTGCATTTCCCCACATCATTAACAACACTTTCCCTACACCCTGTTATCAGTGCGTGGTCATCGAAAACGGCAAGATATCGACCTGCGGAAGATGCATCGATGTTCCCGGACTTTGCGATGAATGCGGTTACTTCTTTGTCGCCGAGTACACACTTTTGTTCAGCGGTAACTTTAAGATCATTTTTGAAATGCTTCGCACTTATCTGAAATACGTTTGATATGAGCTTTAAAACAACACTTACAAGAATGTGGCTTACGAGATCTTTTAAGCCCTTTCTTTTTACAAATGAATATGACGATGATCTGAAGTTTGAAGATCTTGATAACTTAGGTCTCTATGTGCATATCCCCTTTTGTGAGAGGATATGTAATTTCTGTCCCTATTGCAAAGTAAGATACGAAAAGGATCTATGCGACAGCTATATCGATTCTCTTATCAAAGAGATCCATATTGTGGGATCCCGCAATCCGGGTAAAAAGAAAACAACCAGCCTTTACTTCGGAGGCGGAACCCCCGCACTTGCAGCAGACAGACTCGGTGAGATCATAGATGCGCTCGAAGAACACTTTGAGATAACCGAAGGAATAGGAGTTGAACTTCATCCTTCGAATGTCACGCCCGATCAGCTTCGCGTGCTCAAAGATGCGGGTGTTACCAAGATCAGTATCGGCATTCAGTCATTCGGAGAAAAATTTCAAAAGGTTCTCGGAAGAAATGCCGTGTCACCCGAAGCACTTAAAAGTGCACTGGCCGAAGTGCCTTTCGAAACAGTATCGATGGATTTTATCTTCGCACTTCCGGGTCAGACTTATGAAGATATAAAGGCCGATATCGACACCGCTTTTGAATGCGGGGCTAATCATGTTGCAATTTATCCTTTCATAGATTTTACTTTCACTTCCAGCAAAGTTAAGGCAATGCCCAAGAAAGAGAAGAGGGAACTTCTCGATAAGATCACGGCATACTGCACCGAAAAAGGATATCCCAGAAATTCCATTTGGACATTTGCAAGTAAAGAAGAAGCAAGATACTCATCCATGACAAGGGATAATTTCCTGGGATTCGGTTGCTCCGCAACAACTCTTTTGAGAGACCGTTTCAAGATCAATACTTTTTCTGTCGGTGAGTATTGTAAGAGAATAGAAGACGGTAAACTTCCCACATCTCTTACGATCAAATTCACCCGCAGGCAAAGGATGGTTTATTTCCTTTTCTGGACCGCATATTCAACCAAGGTTGACCCGAAGGAATTTGAGAAGTTTTTCGGAGTGCCTTTAAAGAGGATGTACGGTCTTGAGTTTATGATTGCAAAACTTGCAGGATTTATAACGGAAAAAGACGGAGTATATATCATGACTCCCAAGGGTGCTTTCTATTACCATTATTACGAGAATTTCTATACCCTTGCGTATATAGATAAGATGTGGGGAATCATGAGAAAAGAAGCCTTCCCCGATAAGATAGTACTTTAATCGGTTTTCTGCGTTTTTGATGTCAAGTGCCTTAATTTCGTGTATAATTAATTCGGTTGTTTAACCAAGGGGGGCATATGGATTATCAGAAGATCATTAATGATTTCGTAAAAGAAGGTGCCGGGGAATTTATCATTACCGACAGAAGCGGTAATGTGCTTTACAGAAACCGAGTAGAAGCCTTCACCGACGAACAATGGATGGGATGGGCTGCGTTCAATATCGATTCGCAGACCATAGCTCATGAGGAGGATTGGGAGATTTCCGACAGAAACGGCGGAAATTATTACAATGCCAAATCCATTCCCGTTTCCGAAAACGGTGAAGATGTCATCCTGCATCATGTTTACAATACCAGTCAGTACGCAACTCTATTGCGTGACGTTTCGGGTTATCTGAAGGATTGGAGAGACCTGAGTTCATTCCAGACCGCAATGCTGGAGAAACTCTCGGGTAACTATGAATCCTGTCTGCCTGTTGTTCTCAAATATTTCAAAGTATCAAGTGCAATAATGTATATAGGCCGTGAGAGAAAGATGGAAAGACATCTTCTCAATAAGGGCACGAAAACCATTGAATCCACCCGTATAGACAGGGAGGATGTTTTTGATACTCCTAAGGGTGAATTCCGCAAACTTCCCGGAATGGGCGACAACGCATACCTGTGCTACATCAGTGACAGTGCGATCCACGGAACCGATTATGCACTGTATCTTTATTCCGAAGAGCTTGAAAGTGATGACGATTTCAGCATGCACTATAACGTCATAAAGCTCTTTATTGAAAACGGACTTCTTCGTGAGCAGATCACATATGAGAGTGAGCACGACAAACTCACTTCCCTTTACAACAAGGGAAAATACATGTCCGTGCTTTCCGATTTCCTTCCCAAGAAAAACAGAGTTGCCATCTATAACATGGATGTTAACTATCTTAAGAGGACCAACGATTCACTCGGACATGAAGCGGGAGATGCACTTCTTGTAAAAGCAGGAAAGAGTCTTCTTGCAGTCGAAAGGGACAATGTCAGAGGCTTCAGGATGGGCGGAGATGAGTTCATGCTTCTCGGATGGGATCTTGAAGAAGAGGAAGCAATCGCTGTTAAGAAAGAGTGGGAAGAAGCTCTTGATAAGCTCAATAAAAACGACAGCGGAGTCGAGTGTGTTATAGCATGCGGACTTGCTTACGGAAAAGAAGATTTCGATCTTAAAGAGCTCCTGAAGAAAGCGGATGAGCTCATGTACGAAAACAAAGTGGCCATTAAATTATCACGCGGCGACGATCCGAACGCCAGGTGATCAAATACAGAACGGAGGAGATTCACATGACAATCAATAAGAACCAGGAAGGAACCAGACTTGAAATAGCTATCGAGGGAAGACTCGACACTATGACCGCACCTTCACTTGAAGAAGAGGTTAAGAATTCCATCGAGGGCATCAAGGAGCTTGTCTTTGATTTCAAGGATCTTGCATATGTTTCTTCCGCAGGACTTCGTGTTCTTCTGTCCGCACAGAAGACTATGAACAAGCAGGGCACCATGACCATCAAGAATGCCAACGAAGAAGTTATGGAGATTTTCGAAGTTACCGGTTTTATCGATATTCTCAACATCGAAGAATAAAACCCGGAAAGGACAGACAATGAGAGAACTCAGTGTTGAAGCTTTGACCGATAATCTGGATAAAGTGCTTGCGTTTGTCGATGAAGAACTCGACAAGCTTGATACTTCTGTCAAGATCCGTACCCAGATTGATATTGCGGTTGAGGAACTTTTCGTGAATATAGCGCACTATGCATATAATCCCGAAACAGGTGCCGCTACGGTGAGAGTTGAAGTTGAGCAGGATCCTCTTGCGATATCCATTACATTCATAGACAAAGGTGTTCCTTACGATCCGCTTGCAAAAGCAGATCCCGACATAACTCTTTCTGCCGATGACAGAGAGATCGGCGGCCTCGGTATCTTTATGGTCAAGAAGAGCATGGACAGTATTGATTATGAATATAAGGACGGGCAGAATATTCTGCACATCAAAAAGATAATATGAAAAATAAAAGATTTAGTATGACCGGACTTGCCGCAAGACTGATCCTCGGACTTGCACTTTTCGTTGCATTGGTTACGGTCGGTTCGATCTATGTCGGTGTTAATACATACAGAGCTTCGACCCACAGACATTATAATGATGTGGCTTATCAGGTTGCGCGCTCGGTGGAACTTCTTTTTGATAAGGCCCGGCTGAAAGAGTGGAGCGACGCTGCATTTGAATATAACACCACGGGAGAGGGGATTGATAAAATAGCCGAGATAAGAGGATCGGAAGAGTATCAGAAATATCTCGATATGTTTACGGTCCTTCGAAGAGGAATGGATGTCGATGATATTTTCATCGGTGCCGTTAACGGTGATGAGATCTATTACATCTTAGATACCGATCCCATGGAAGACAGAAGGTTTTCCCTCGGTGACAGAAGCGGTATCGAGGACTATTTCAGCGACGGAGTCCGTACCTCGTGGCAGACAGGAATTCCTTACAACGGATACATGATCCATGAAACGGATTACGGATACACCATCACCGCGGTTTATCCTATTGTGTATGAAGGAGCGACGATCGCATTCGTTGCGGTTGAATCGCCCATGAGAACACTTGAGTCGGATGTAAACAGTTATATTTATACCGTGCTGATAATCGTATGTATCATCTCGGTAATTCTCTTTGTTCTGACAGCATTTATTCTTGTTAATCTGCTTATCAGACCCATTAAGACGATCTCTCACGAAGCTGCTTACTTCGTAGAAAATAAAAACGAGATATCCGAAAATCTTAAGAAGATCAAGAACCGCGATGAGATCCAGGTTCTTGCAGAAAGTGTTCTTAAGATGGAGATTGGTATCAACGAATATATCGCCAACCTTACCAAGGTGACCGCAGAGAAGGAGCGTATAGGAGCAGAGCTTAATGTCGCTACCAAGATCCAGGCCGACATGCTTCCCGGTGTCTTCCCTGCATTCCCCGATCGTCATGAATTCGATCTTTACGCTTCCATGGATCCTGCCAAGGAAGTCGGCGGAGACTTCTATGATTTCTTCATGATAGATGACGATCATATCGGTCTTGTAATAGCGGACGTATCCGGCAAAGGAGTACCGGCAGCGCTCTTCATGGTCATCGCAAAGACTCTTATCAAAAACAGAGCGTTACTCGGAGGATCTCCTTCCGAAGTTCTTGCTTATGCAAACGATCAGCTAGGTGAAGGAAATGAAGCGGAACTTTTCGTAACCGTATGGTTTGCCATCATTGAGATTTCAACCGGTAAAGGTATTGCGGCAAATGCAGGACACGAGCATCCCGCGCTTCGCAAAAAGGACGGAAGCTTTGAACTGATCAAGTACCGTCATTCACCTGCCGTTGCAACAATGCCCGGTATCAATTTCAAAGAACACGAATTCAAACTTGATCCCGGTGACAGTCTCTATGTATATACGGACGGTGTAACAGAGGCGACAAGAAGCGACAACGTACTTTTCGGAACGGACAGAATGATCGAATCACTCAACAAAGATCCCGATGCCGATCCTAAGACAATGTTAGAAAAAGTGCGTGCCGACATAGATGAATTCGTCGGCGACGCACCTCAGTTTGACGATATTACAATGCTTGGTTTTAAGTATATGGGATCAGAAAAATCTCCACTTGCTTAAGAAGTATCCGGGGATGACTACGATGATAAAGAATATCCAGCTGATCAGGGTAAAGACTTTGATGAACTGTTTTCCGTTTCCGGGATATTCTCTTACGTAGATCCTGTAGTTGATAACGGAAGCAAGCGAACCGATGAGAGAACAAAGTCCCGCGGTATCCGCTCCGTAGATGAGTCCGGAAAAACTCTCGGAGAAAGGATAGAGTACGATCGATGCGGGAACGTTTGAGATAACCTGGCTCAGTAGTATTACCGATATGTATTCACGTCCCGTTACCGTCTTCTGAAGAAATGCTTCTATCGAAGGATTGGCTGTTATCGATGAAGAGAAAACAAAGAAGCAGAAGAATGTAACAAGCAGTACATAGTCAACGCTTTTAAGAAGTTTTCTGTTAACGATAAGAACAGCTGCGATAACGATACAAACGGCTGCGGGCCAGAGATTTGTTCTTGATACGATAACGATAAGGATCATGATAAACAGAGCGAGATAGGTAACACGTCTTGCTCTGTATTCTTTTTTCCAGGGAGTAAGATCTAATTTGAATTCGATCTTCTTGCCTTTCTCGCGTCTGTAGAAAACTTTGACGAAGATGATAAGAAGGATTGCGGAACTTACACATAAAGGTGACATGTGAAGTATGAAAGTCAGTGCGCTTACTCCGGATTTATTGAAGAGGAAAAGGTTCTGCGGGCTTCCGAAGGGCATGAGGAGCGAACCGCGGATAGCTGCTATGTTTTCCATTGAGATGATGGGGAGTATGCATTCTTCCCTGCCCACGCTCCTGAAGAGGAGTATGGTAAGCGGAACGAAGATGATGAGCGATACATCGTTTGTTACGAACATGGATGTACAGAATACTCCGAATATAAGGAAGAGTGACAAGGATGCCATTGTCGTAAATCCGGAACTGTATTTTACGAGGGGCTGGAAGAGGTCTTCCTGTTTGAATCCCTCAAGCACGGTAAGCATCATGAACAGGATTCCGAGAGTGTGCCAGTCGATCGCACCGAGAAGTTCTTTACTCGGAGGCGTGATAAAAAGTGAAATGACTGCCGCGAGAAGTGAAACGGGCAGCATCGGGTCTTTTTTTATTTTAGCGATAAGTTTATTAAGCATATGTTTTCTCCAAAAAAATCGATGTCAATTGTAACACATGCTGTCAAGAATCTGTATAGGGAATGAGAACTTGCCATATAGTATTCAAAACTATATAATGTATGTGTTCTTTATTAGAACAATTACCAATATTTATGGAGTCTGCGGGATTTTTCCCGATATGTCTAATCAATGAGCGAAGAAAAATTTACAGAAACAGTAGAACGTGCAATAGATAATCTCAGGACTATCAATACCATTTCACCGGATGAATTTCCGGCAATGGATCTTTATATGGATCAGCTTACTACCTTCATGGACAGAAAGCTCTCCGGCCTTGTAAGAAAGCCTTCCAAGGATAAGGTTCTTACCAAGACGATGATCAACAATTATGCCAAGAATCATCTGATCCAGCCCCCCGTTAAAAAGAAGTATTCCAAGGAGCATATGCTTGAGCTCCTGTTCATATTCTATTTCAAGTCATTCCTTTCTATCGGAGATATCCAGACACTCCTTTCTCCCCTTGCGGATGAACTCGACGGAAAAGGATACACTGCCGAGAAGCTTTATGCGCAGATGATCCAGGCCGGTAAGGGTGCGAGAGGAAAGCTTAAGAAGGATCTTGATGAGAAGGTAGAAAAGATCGACCGTGCATTTGATGATGCACCCGATGATGAGAGAGAGTATCTCAAGAAATTCAGTTTCATCTGCCAGCTCGGATATGACATCTATCTGAAGAAGACGATCATCGAGCACATGATCGATGACATGGCGGAAGAGCAGTTCCTCAGAGAATCTCCCGACGACAAATAATCGCATAAAAAAGACATCTCACTTTCAAAGCGGGATGTCTTTTTATTTGTTGTACTTTTGCGATACGAAGAACTGTTTGAGCGTCTTGATAAGATCTGCTTTGTTGATGGTCTTTAACAGGTATCCTGCAGGTCTTAAGCTCATTACCGACATGATGCTTTCTTTATCGTTCTTGCCGGTTAAGAACATTACGGGGATTCCGGATATCTCGGGATCCGATTTCATCATTTCATAGACTTTCGGTCCGTTTGTGATCGGCATGTCGTAGTCCAAAAGCAGCAGGTCTATCTGATTGTTGGACATATGATTGATTGCCTGAAGTGCGCTCGTTACGATCGTAACGTTGTATTCGTTCTTGAGCCATTCTCTTATGATCTTCAGATAAGTCGAATCATCATCAACGACCAGGATGTTCTTTTTCTGCGTAAAGTCGGCCGAAGTGTATTTGTTCATGTCACTTATCAGCCTTGCCATATCCAGGGGCCTTGCCATGGTATCGCAAAGAGAAGCCTGGGGAATGGTCCTGCAAACATACTGGAACTCATCGGGATCTCCGATCAGATACAGGAGCATGTTTTCTTCGATACACAGGTCCTTCAGATATACCAGAACGGATGATAAGATCTCCAGCGTCTCCACACCGTCGGTATAGAAGAGAATGAGAGCGCAGTCGTCTTTGTACCTCTGGATCGAATTGACGCTTACGGGCTCTTCAAGGACATTGAATCCTGCTTTGATGAGTCCGCCCGTAATGGCACTTGTCATGAAATTTTTCTCTTTTCTGATGAAAAGTATCGATGCCATTTTTCTACCTCATTTCAACATAATATCATTTTATAACTACATATATAAGGCTTCAAAGTGACGTATTTATTAAATGTTTGTAAAGCTGTGACAAGGGTGGAAAAAAGAACGGGCGAAGCCCTTGATTTTCTTGCAAGAAAGGGGATTTTTCGGTATAATTTTATCGCTGTGAATTTTATGGCAATTTATCTACAGGAGGGATAATAAAATGGGACTTATCAGTGCCGCAATGTCAGCAGCAGGCGGAACACTTGCCGATCAGTGGCTTGAGTTTTTCTACTGCGACTCCATGTCAAATGACGTCCTTCTCACCAAAGGACAGATGAGAACCAATGGTTCCAGAAACAGCAACACCAAGGGAAATGACAACATCATTTCCAACGGATCCAAGATCGCAGTTAACGAGGGTCAGTGCATGCTCATCGTTGATCAGGGTGCCGTAGTTGATTTCTGTGCCGAACCCGGTGAGTTTATTTATGATACTTCAACCGAGCCTTCACTTTTCTATGGAAAACTTGGCGAGAATCTTCTCAACACTTTCAAGACCATAGGTAAGAGAATCGCTATGGGCGGTAATACCGGAAAGGATCAGAGAGTATATTTCATCAATACCAAAGAGATCCTTCAGAACAAGTGGGGAACTCCCCAGACTGTTCCTTTTAAGATCGTAGATCCCGATCTCGGAATGAAGCTTACCGTTAACATCAAGGCTAACGGCGAGTACTCTTTCAGAATCGTTGATCCCCTTCTTTTCTATAAGCATGTTTCCGGAAATGTTACCGGCGACTACACCAAGGAGAATCTTGCTTCCATCATGAAGTCAGAGCTTTGCAGCGCACTTCAGCCTGCATTCGCTAAGAT
>JAEEGL011818430.1_pt1 | contig 13192 bp, 13 predicted proteins | sample 9134231 | NCBI WGS metagenome assembly JAEEGL01 (sample SAMN16246548, study PRJNA631951) | gut metagenome | biome: gut microbiome; feature: rumen; material: fiber-attached | host: Bos | place: Iran: Karaj | collected 2018-10
GGACCGGATGGGCGTCATAACGAAGATTATTTGTTCTTCTACAACAACATAAAGGAGAACGTGACCAGGCGAGTGGAAGCTTATCTGAAAGGAAGATAAATAACTCGCTCTAACCTCACGCTGTGCCTGCGGCCTGAGTTTGCTCAGTGTTCTGCACAAGCAGAGCAGGACACTATTGAAACAAGATTCAAACAGAAATCGCAGATCATCGATACCGGTGTTGATGCCTATCTGATTCTTTGGGATGATGGAGCTGGCTAATTCGACATAGCTGGGACAGACTAACATAATTACTATGCGTAATATGAGATCTCGTATTCATCTATCCGATAATTTTACATACAAAAAATTGCTTTCATTTACACTGCCATCCATCGTAATGAATGTATTTGCTTCCCTATACATAGTTGTGGATGGCTTTTTTGTGGCAAATTATGCAGGAAAGACTGAATTTGCTGCTGTAAATCTGATTATGCCTGTACTTAATATCATGGGTACGATTGGATATATGTTTGGAGTAGGCGGAAGCGCATTGATCGCAAAGACGATGGGAGAAAAGAGGCAAAAGCAGGCGAACAGTCTGTTTTCACTTATAGTAATGTCATCTGCCCTATTAGGCGTTTTGATGGCGATACCAGGGTTTATCTTTATGCATCATATTGCGATCTGGCTTGGAGCAGAAGGAAACCTTCTTAAAAATTGTGTGTTGTACGGGAGAATTTTTATTCTTGCCCTGCCGGCTTGGATACTGGTGTATGAGTTTCAGCTTTTCTTTGTAACCGCTGAAAAACCAGCACTTGGACTTGCGGTCACAGTATGCTCAGGATTATGCAATATTATATTGGATGCTCTTTTCATCATTGTATTTAATTGGGGACTTACAGGTGCTGCAGCAGCCTCAGCTTTAACTCAAATTGTGGGTGGTGTGTTCCCAATATTTTATTTCATTCGAAATAATAATAGTCTTCTGAAACTTGTAAAACCCAAATGGGATGGCAGAGCACTTATAAAATCCGTTACAAACGGCTCTTCGGAGTTTATGGCAGAAGCCGCAGTATCTCTTGTGGGGACAATCTACAATGTACAGCTGCTTAAATATGCAGGTGAAACCGGAGTCGTAATATATGGTATTCTGATGTATGTCAGCCTTATCTTTTCTGCGATTTTTGTGGGATATTCCAATGGCGTAGGACCAGTGGTTAGTTATCACTATGGCTCAGGAGACCATGATGAGCTTAAAAACCTGTTAAAAAGGAGTCTTGCGATCATCTGCATTGCATCCGCAGGGATGTTTATTTTATCAGAATCACTTGCCTATCCGTTTTCATTCTTGTTTTTGCAAGATGACAGACTGTTGGTACTTGATGCTGTACATGCGTTTAGAATCTCATCCTTCGCATATCTTTTTACAGGATTTGCTATTTTTTGTTCGGCTTTTTTTACCGCATTGAACAACGGACAGATATCGGCACTGATATCTTTTTTGCGGACATTCGTTTTTGAACTTGGAGCAGTGTTGATACTGCCGGTTTTGTTTGGCTTGGATGGTATTTGGTTCTCGATTGTTTTTGCTGAGCTGATGGCCGCTGCTGTCGGAAGCGTATTTATGACTGTTTTACGTAAAAAGTATTATTATTAAGAAAGTGAATAATAGAGATGATGCTTCAAAAATGAAAATATAATGAATATCGGCAGACTGCTGCAGATCCTGCCTGAAGAGAATAGGAAGGATGACCATATTATCTTCAGTGCGGGATAAGATGAGTGTATAATGATGGAGGATAAGGTTTTAGTCAGGAGAGAGGAAATATGAGCAGATTAAAGGAACTTCGCAAATACGTTGACAGCGAGATAAACAAAATGGAGGACTCTGATAAACGTACCAGTGCGATAGCACATCTCTACGGAGTGTCTCTTGCAGCTACTATGATAGCAAAGAAGCGAGGACTTGATCCGGAGATCGCATCTATGGCGGCAATGCTCCATGACCTGCACGCTTATAAAACAGGCTCGTATGATGACCATGCTCATAAAGGAGCGGATCTGGCACGGGAGATACTTGGAGTACTAAAACTGACTGATGATACAGAGACTGAAACGATATGCTCTGCCATTTATCATCACGACGACAAGCTGGTCGAGGACAGCCCGATGGATGAAGTCCTGAAGGATGCGGATGTGATACATCATTGCATGAATGATATGTCAAAGCCTGTAAAGGAAAAGGAGCAGGCGCGCTTTGAAAAACTATGTACAGAGTTTGGGATGGATCGCCAGTGAGTATCCAGCTTGAAAACCGGCGATGCAGCTTGGATGAGAATAAATGAGAATTTCGGAAAAATGTGCAGACTGCCTGTATGACAGACAAAAGAACAGGACAGACAATGAGGAGTATCTGTCAGAGATCCGGACGCTTCTTGAGAATCGGAAGGAAACGGATACCAGTCCTTATATGGTCTATCTGTTTAACAAGGTGCATGTAAGGTACTTCGGAACAGGGGCAGATTATAAGGATATCAAGAAGAATTACAACGATCTGGTGCTTGGTATGGAAGACTCCTTAAGGGATGGGATCGAGAAGGCGGAGGATCCTCTTGCCAAAGCGCTGATCATGGCGCGGGTTGGGAACTATATTGACTTTGGAGCCATGAACCACGTGGATCAGGAAGAGTTTCTGTCACTTTTTCAGGATACGGAAATGAGAGAGGATGACAGGCAGACCTATGATTCCTTTCTTAAAAACTGTGCCAAGGGAAGGAACTTTCTTTTGGTTTGTGACAACTGTGGTGAGATCGTACTGGATAAGCTGCTTTTGGAACAGCTTGCAAAGCGCTTTCCGAATCTGACTATGAAAGCGCTGGTTAGAGGCGGAGAGGTTCTTAATGATGCGACAACAGAAGATGCAGCTTATGTCGGACTCGATAATGTGGCAGAGATCATATCAAACGGGGAGGCTATAGCAGGAACTGTATATGACATGATGCCTGAGACGGCTAAGAAGTCATTGGATGAAGCAGACGTGGTGCTGGCAAAAGGGCAGGGCAATTATGAAACCATGTCCGATCAGGGACGGCATATCTTCTATGAGCTGCTGTGTAAGTGTGATCTCTTTACAAGCAGATTCAAGGTCCCCAGACTTACAGGGATATTTATTGAGGAAGGTTGATCCGGCGGCTGGCCTGTAAGGTATATGCAGTTAGAACGGAAGAAGATGCGAGCTTAATGACGGGAGAAGACAGATGTTTAGAGAAATGAGACGGTTTAAGCAACAGATCAGCGAAGAAGAGTGCATACGGATCCTTAAGGAAGAACCAAGAGGCGTATTATCAATGATAGGAGATGAAGGATATCCATATGGGATTCCCCTTGATCATTGGTATGATGAGGCTGACGGTAAGCTGTATTTTCATTGTGCCAAAGAGGGGCATAAACTGGACGCCATAGAGAGATGCGATAAAGTCAGCTACTGCGTTTATGACAAGGGCTTTCGTAAGGATGGTGAGTGGGCACTGAACATCAACAGCGTTGTGATCTTTGGACGAATGAAACTTGTTTCGGATGCAGATAAGACGAGGGAGATATGCACTAATCTGTGCAGGAAGTTCACAGATGATGAGGAATTTCTGCAGAACGAACTGACCAACGCTCTTCCGAGGGTGCAGTGTCTGGAAATGACGATAGAGCATATGACCGGAAAGCTGGTCAATGAATCGTGAGTATATGCCGGATCACGAGGAATTGAGCAAGGCCGGTTGTGATCAAATATCGAGGGACTTTGTTATTCCTGGGTTCAGCTAATTATCTTAGTCATATTGGCAGCAGGCCCTTGTAAGAGAAATCAGAGAAGAGCTTGCTACAGACATAGAGGTTCATGATCTGGTAGATATCATCGACTATGACTATGAGACTTTCCACCTTCATATGTACTGCTTTTGGGCAACAGTAAAGAATGGACACCTGTCATTGCTTGAACATGAAGCCGCCAAATGGGTTGACAAGAACAATATTAGTGATATCAATTGGTTGCCTGCTGATGAAAGTCTTATAAACAAAATAGTTCAATAAAAAGATATTCTTTCTTTAATTGATATTCTGCTATTGAGCAGGAGGTGTATTTTCTTAAAGATAATTGACGAATGCGAAATTTTTTCTTGACAATATATATTTTGCGCAATATAATATAGCAAAAGATAAATTGTGTGGGAGATGAAAATGGCGCAAAAATATAAACAGCTTTTGATCAAGAATCAACTATGCTTTCCTTTATATGCATGCAGCAGGAAGATAGTGGGAAGCTATACGCCTTATCTGAAACCGATGGGGCTTACATATACTCAGTATGTGGTTCTTATGGCTCTCTGGGAACATGAAAGTCTTAACGTCGGACAGCTCGGAAGTATTCTTCACCTGGATGCCGGAACGCTGACTCCACTCCTAAAGAGACTTGAAAAGATGGGATATGTTACAAGACAAAGATCAAGGGAAGATGAACGTATCACGATTATAAGCATAACGCCGGAGGGTGATGCCCTAAAGGAGCAGTGCAAGGATATCCCTTTGAAACTGTCAAAGACCGGCTCACATCTTAGTAAAGAGGAAGCTAAAGAGTTATATCGTTTGCTGTACAAGCTGTTAGATGAAAAATAAGGAAGCGAATTAGCAGCATTTTACAATGAGGAGACAATAGAGTATGGAGTTTACTATGATCGAAACAGGGTGGCTGTCAATCCTGCCGCCCATCATCGCAATCGCTCTGGCGCTTATAACAAAAGAGGTTTACTCTTCTTTGTTTATCGGAATTACTTCGGGCATGCTCATATATGCGTTTGCAGGGGATGGAAATATATTTTCGGCATCAGCAATGATATTTGATATGATGAGCAGCAAGATAGCGGATAATGCATATATGATCATTTTTCTTGCGTTGCTTTGGGCTGTTGTCAGTCTGGTATCAAAATCCGGAGGAAGTCAGGCATACGGAAGATGGGCGGGATCAAAACTGAAAAGCAAAAGGTCAGCCGCTCTTGCCACCTCACTTTTGGGCATACTTATATTTATAGATGACGGCTTCAACTGTCTGACCGTAGGAACTGTTATGAGACCCATCACGGACAGATTGCGTATATCAAGGGAGAAGCTGGCTTATATCATAGACGCGACGGCAGCGCCTGTCTGTATAATAGCGCCGGTATCCAGCTGGGCGGTTGCTGTTGCAAGTGAGGTTAGCGAAAAGAACGGATTTAACATTTTCTTATCTACGATCCCGTACAACTTCTATGCTCTTATGACAATACTTATGGTTTTTATCATAAGCTTTACGGGCTGGGATTTTGGGCCGATGAGAAAGGCTGAGGAAGAGGCAATGACAATGCCGGTGAAACAGACGGGGGCCGGCCAGGAAGATGCAAAAGGACATGTAATCGATCTTGTGCTGCCCATTATCGTATTGATCATTTTTGCAATACTTGGAATGGCTTATGTAGGGGGCTTCTTTGAGGGAGTAAGCTTCTCTGAAGCTATCGGATATAATCCTACGGCAGGCCTGTCTCTGGGAGCATTTGCGGGACTAATCTGCGCAGCTATCCTTTACCTTCCAAGAAAGCTTATGAAACCAAAAGAGTTCATAGAATGCATTGTAGATGGAATCGGAAATATTGTGCCGCCCATGCTGATACTTATCCTGTCTTGGAGCCTTGGAGGAGTCTGCAGACAGCTTATCGGAACGGGTGTGTTTATATCGGGATTTGTAAACGGATCAAATCTGCCTATGGGATTTCTGCCGTTTCTGATCTTTATAATAGCTGCGCTGATGAGTTTTTCGATGGGTACGAGCTGGGGAACTTTCGGAATGCTGATCCCGATAATTACTATGATATGTGAGACAGAGGCAGGAGCGGGACTACTGATACCTGCACTCGGAGCTACTCTTGCGGGCTCCGTTTACGGAGATCATTGTTCACCTATATCGGATACAACGATACTGGCATCTACCGGAGCGGATTGTAAGCATATCAGGCATGTCGAAACGCAGCTTCCATATGCAACACTTGTTGCGATCGTGTGTTCCATAGGATATATGATTGCCGGATTTATGAAAACGCCGTCAGCAGCCTTGATCATTGAAGCGGTTTTGCTGGTGGGAATCATCATGGTACTTAGTAAAAAGCATAATATAAAGGAGGAACTGACAAAATGATCTATGATTATGAAGTGACTACGGGAACCGGAGAAAAACTGAGCCTTGCAGATTACAAAGGCAAGGTGATACTTGTTGTAAACACTGCCACCGGCTGTGGCTTTACGCCTCAGTATGAGCCGATCGAGCAGCTGTATAAGGATTATCACGACAAAGGACTTGAGATACTCGATATTCCGTGCAATCAGTTTGGAGGACAGGCTCCGGGAACGGATGAGGAAATCCATGAATTCTGCACACTGCATTACAATACTACGTTCCCACAGATGAAAAAGGCAGACGTTAATGGGGCAAATGAACTTCCGTTATATACCTACCTCAAGTCCCAGAAAGGATTTGAAGGCTTTGAGGAGCATCAGCACAAGGCACTTCTTGAGAAGATGTTCGCTGAGGCAGATCCTGACTGGGATAAAAAACCGGACATCAAGTGGAACTTTACAAAGTTTGTTGTTGATCGTGAAGGGAATGTAGTTGCTCGTTTTGAGCCCACTGCTGATATGAGTAAGGTTGAAGAATGTATTAAGGCTTTACTGTAAGGCGCAATGTCAGGACAATTTAGGAAGCGAAGAAAAGAAGGGGAGCTCTGATAAGCTCCCCTTTTTCAGCAATTTACCTCGCCGGTTTCAGAATTTATTATCTCAAAATAGCTGAAATGATCTTCTCATCTGCTTCTTTGGCTTCCGGCATTGGTACAAGCGGATATACATGGATCATTTCCTCACCGATGATCAGTTCATTTGATTCGTCCGGATCCAGCATGTCATACAGCTTGATGATATCCGGGTAGAACATTTCATGTGTTCCTACTGTTACTGTCACGTGTGATAATCCCTTCAGATCACCAAATGCGGGGCTGACACGGTAATCATGAATATCAAGATCGTCGGCCCAGGTTTTGGCGCAAACAGTAAGCCACGGTTTGGAAAGCCAGGGATCCTTCGACTCGTATTCTTTCATATCCGGGTTTTCCATCGCTATATCTGCCCAGGGTGATAAAAGGATCAGCTCATCGGGGATACGGCCACCATCGATTTTTAACTGTTCGGCAAGTGCAAGGGCCAATCCGCCTCCTGCAGAGTCTCCCATCAGTATGATCTTCTTATCCGGCTGCTTCTTTGCATGATCATTGTACACAGGCAGGATCAGATCAAAAGCCTGCCTGTATGTACCAAACGGGATCAGCTTATATGCCGGGGCAATGACCATCGCGTCTGTCCGATCAACGATTTTCTTGATGAACATCCAGTGAAATGATGAAAAGTCATGTTCATATCCACCACCGTGAATATAGAAAACTGTGTATTTCGAAGAAGTGTTTTCATTCACATAGAACATACGCCCGTTGGCGCTGTCATCATGTCTTGTCTTTATTGTTTTAGGCGGTGGAGATTCTATCGGACCTTTCTCTTTCAGTTTCCGTATCTCCTCCTCTGTTTCCTCTGCTGAGAGCTTATGCTTAATACTGAAATATGTCGTCAGGAATCTATCCATCAAGCTTTTTTCCATACTGGCGTCCTCCTTAAATACAAAACGATCATGCCGCCGGCACTTACTTTAACTGAATATCTGATATGATCAGAAATCTATTTCTTCGGGCTCAGATGTGAAGGAGCAGAAAACAGCCTTCGCATTCTTGAGGCAGAACATCTGCATATTATCATCATCTGCACTGTACAGAGGCTTTAGAGATGGCATCTGATCCAGCATCTCGACCTTTATATCACGATCATCATCCTCTTCCAGTTCACAGGCTATACGAAGCCATCTGTCTCCCAGGGTTGCGCAGAGCTCAACTGAAGGATTTGCGCTTATCTGATGGGATACATCCTTCTTCTTTCCCGTCTGTATATAAAGCTTTCCGTCGTGGAGCAGGATGGTACCGAAAGGCCTTACCCTTGGCTTATCACCATCGATGGTAGCAAGAAAATAGGTCTGGGCATCCTTAAGGAAATAATAAACCTTTTCTATTCCCTGGGCTTCCTCGCGCTTTTCTATTTCAGAAAGCATAACGGAAGCGTATTTCTTCATATACTCATTCAGATCTGACAGTGAAAGTCCAAGCTCCCTGTTGAGGAATTCCTCGGCTACCAGCATATTGGCAACCTTGACTCCGAGATTGATGAAGCCCAGCTCTACCTCACTGCCGAAGGCTATGGCAGAGATCTCTTCCGAACCGTCCTCTATAAGGTATACCGTGTCAGGGATACCGTTGCCGTCAAAATCATGCAGATAAAGGTTAAACTCTCCGTTTCCTGACAGATCGATAGCGATCGTATCGATCTTCCTTCCGAGTTTTTCGCTGGCAAAGGCAATATCCGCTACGCCGTCACCGTCCAGGTCTAAAGTGATCTCTCTCCAGCCGCTCTTAACCAGCATCTTACTGAGCTCGGGATCGGCCTTGATGCGTTTCTTTGCTTCCCTGATACTTATCTGTCTTGCTTCCATGAAAACCTCCTTTATTATTGCTGAATTATATTATCAGTGTGTCAAAGATATTATTTTGATTTTACGGAATCAAAATGGGATTTCAGATTATTACGCTTTTCCTCTATTTTTTCCTTGAAATCCTCTTTCCTCTGTTTGCGAAGATCTGCTTTGGCCTGACGGCTCATCTCTATCTGCATTTCACGTGCAGCCTCTACCTCCTGTGCAACTACAGCGGCATCAAAGCGTGCGATAACTGTCTTGTATGCTGAAAGCTTATTATCGAGCACGCTCTCATCCTCCTCATACGACAGACCGATGAGGGCCACTCCGTCATCAAGCTTGTCTGCTATCTGCTCTATGAGAGAAGCTTCATCAGCTGCATCTGCCGCATCGAGGGTCATGCCGGCAAGTGAGCCCCATCCTGCTCCTAAAAGCATACCTATCGGACCTCCCAGCACTCCCACGCACATACCGATAAGTCCTCCGATAGCTGTATCATCGGTTGTGTTCGCTCCGGTATCAAAAGAATCCAGAACCTTTAATGCACCATTCTCCTTTTTGATCAGAACGGCCTGCGAGACAAGAGATGTATCATTACCAGGGGTATTTCTTAGCTCGGTAATGGCCTGATATCCCTCGCTCTCCACGTCAAAAAGACATACTATAACATTTTGCATTTTTTACCTCCTTTTGAACACAGCTGACCCATAGCCTGATCCTCTCCATATGATAAAAAAGAACATAGCCTGAGCAAACATACATTAACTGAAATATTATAGCATAGTGTTAAGGAATAGGGTATTATGCGTACAGCTGTAGAGACGTAGAGAAGTGAAGGATTGATTTATACTTTATGTGCAGAATCATGTATAATACCCATGCATTAAATGAAGCAAAAGATCGGGCGTGTATAGATTGCTCTATTTTGCCAGGGCGGTAATCAGAAAAGGAAATGCAGGGAGGGGTTAAAATGAGAAAGATCCTGGTAGTGGTTGATATGCAGAAGGACTTTGTGGACGGAGCACTTGGTACGAAAGAAGCTGTGTCGATAGTGCCCGCAGTCGTAAATAAAATCAGGGAATATGATAAAGAGAATATCTTCGTTACAAGAGACACACATCAAAAGGATTATCTTACCACACAGGAGGGACGGAATCTCCCTGTGGAGCATTGTATAGAGGGTACTCCGGGATGGGAGCTTAATGCGGCTGTTGCGGAGGCAGTGAAAGGGGCTGTGATCGTTAATAAGCCTACGTTTGGATCGACCGGACTGATGCATATTATCCGGGAAATATCGGACAAAGAAGAGATATCCATCGAGTTGATCGGTCTTTGCACAGATATATGCGTGGTATCAAATGCGCTTCTCCTGAAGGCAGCAATGCCGGAGGTGGAGATAAGCGTAGATGCTGCCTGCTGTGCCGGAGTCACTCCGGAAAAGCATGAGGCGGCTCTGGAGACAATGAGGTCGTGCCAGATACAGGTAAGTAACGGGTAAGTCAGAGAGTCGGCAGCCATCAACATAGCAAAAGGTGATCACTAATTATGTGACCACCTTTTTTGTCATATTTTGTTTATTTGGTCTGTCTACTTGACAGGCCCCTGATCATAATGCCGGGTGCTTTTTTACAATCTCAGCTTTTGATCATCTTTGTCGGATCAAGAACCTCTCTTGCCTTATCGGGATCCAGAAGCTTGTCTTCAATTACCACATCCAGTACCGACCGGCCGGAGTATAAAGCCTTCTTTGCGGTATCTGCAGCCTTCTGGTATCCGACAAGCGGTACGAGTACGGTGATGATACCAATACTGTTCTCCACGAGTTCCCGGCATCTCTTCTCATTCGCTACGATGCCGGTCACGCAGTTATCTGTAAAAGTTTCGACTGCGTATCCCAGAGTATCTATGGATTGGAACAGATTATAGAAGATGATAGGTTCAAAGGCATTCAGCTCCAGCTGTCCAGCCTCTGCTGCGAGAGTGATCGTCGTATCATTTCCAATAACATTAAACGATACCTGATTTACAACTTCAGGAATTACAGGGTTCACCTTTCCGGGCATTATTGATGAACCGTTCTGTTTCGCGGGAAGAGTTATCTCTCCGAGGCCCGTTCTGGGTCCTGAAGACATAAGCCTGAGGTCATTGGAAATCTTTGAAAGAGAAACCGCGCAGGACTTGACTATCCCGGAGACAGCCACGAAGGGATCCAGATTTTGTGTGGAATCAATGAGACTGTCCGCCTGCTTCAGATCCATTTTTGATATTGTATTAAGCGTGGGTACTATATTCGAGATATATTCCTCATGTGCATTGATACCTGTGCCTATTGCAGTACCGCCTAAATTGACAATACGCATCTCATCTATTGCATGGTCCAGTCTGCTCACATTTCTTTCTATAGCATCACTGTAGGCCTGGAATTCCTGGCCAAGGCTTATGGGTACCGCATCCTGCATCTGAGTCCGTCCCATTTTAACCACTTTTTCAAATTCATTTGCTTTTTTGGACAATGCTACCTGAAGGCACTGCATCTGAACCTTCAAGTTCATCAAAAGACGAATAGTGGTCATTTTACCCGCAGTTGGAACAACATCATTTGTAGACTGTCCCATATTGACATCATCATTGGGATGGATGACAGAATAGTCGCCTTTATTTCCGCCCAGGATCTCAATAGCTCTGTTTGCTATCACCTCATTGGCGTTCATGTTCAGGGAGGTTCCGGCCCCACCCTGAATAGGATCTACGATGAAGTTATCAAGATATTTTCCTTCCAGAAGATCATCACATGCTTTGACAATGGCATCTGCCTTTTCTTTAGAGAGTCTGCCCGTCTCGCTGTTGGTAATGGCAGCAGCTTTTTTAATGTAAACAATGCTGTTTACGACCTCGGGATGCAGATCCAATCCTGTAATTGGGAAATTTTCTGCGGCTCTTAATGACTGAACACCGTAATATGCATCTATCGGCACTTCTTTATCACCGATAGAATCATGCTCAATACGATATTTTTTGCGGCGCTTATTTTCTAAAAACTCTTTGCTTCCTGATCTCAGTCCGATCAAACCCATATACATTATTTTGTCTCCTTCATATCATGATTATTTAACATTTTATATAATTTGGGGAATTTCCTCAAATAAGAAAACTCAAAAGTCTTTTCTTTATTCAGGATCAATGCAACTACTATGATGACTACGCAGCTTACCCAGATAGTCCTTATTCCATAGTGTATTGACAATAAACCCCCGATGCCGGCTCCGACAGCGAAGATCACAATGATTGAATAATATTGAACTGAGAAAATAAGGTCTTTTATCGATCTGTTTCTGATATACCGGGCCATATAGGATGTTCCATTTTTCAGATTTCCTATACACATTGTGCTTGCGTAGCTGTTTGTCCTTAACCGTCGGAAGGAATGAACCTGCATGGCGCAGGCAAATGAAACTGACGCATTGGCAACAATATTACAGCCAAACGGAATAAACCCTACAACAAAAAGAATCAGAAATTCGATTATAAGAACTATCTGCCTCCAATGGATTTTATTGTTGTATTTAAATTTGCCCTCAATATAATCGGACAGAAAAACACCAGTCACAAAAGCTATAATGGCAAACAGGTGATCCAGGCCATCACTCCAGTTTCCCATCATAAAATTCTGACTCATAAGCACCACATTGCCCGTTTGGGCATTAGCAAAAACCCGGTCTCTGATATTAAAAGTATAGGAGTCCTGTAATCCACCTGAAAAGGAAAGCAGTGCGCCAACAACAAAACTGTCAGATCTTTGCATATTTATCCCCTTTGTTTTGTCTTTACGTAGAATAGTATCATTTGCAAGCGCGTAATACAAGATGACGGACTGAGCCGGACGGTTATCGATCAAAGCGGGCTGTTCCTTGTTTATTCCATAATTAAAATGTAAAATAAATGTGGTAATCCGCTGTATCGCCCAGGCATTGTAATTGCAGTGTCAGGGAGATTCATTCTGTTTACGAAGGAGAGATATATTTAATGGATGCATTGATAATAGGCAGTGGGATAGCAGGAATGGCCTGCGCTGTAAGACTAGCCCGTCATGGGATCCATGTGACGCTTATATCTCCTTCGCTTTCCGAACACTCCGAGTCGGTGATGGCCGCAGGTGGTATCAACGCCATGTTGACTGAAAATGATGAAGGGGATTCCGTGGAAAGTCATGTTCAGGACACACTGAAGGGCGGAAGTTACATCGGAGGGGAGGAAGCGGTCAGGGGACTCTGTGGACACGGCGAGGAGATCATACGCTTTCTCGAAAGTATCGGGACCGTTTTTTCTGTTGACGGTGAAGGCAGACCGTCCAGACGCGCTTTTGGCGGACAGTCACATAAGAGGACATACTACTGCGGCGCTTCCACAGGGAAGCAGATAGTGTCTGCCCTTGTAATGGAAACCCGCAGATTTGAAGCTGCGGGCATGATCACGAGACGCCTGAAATACAGTTTTCATTCGGGGTTGATAAAGGACGGGATATGCTATGGCGCCCTCCTTTTCAATTTGGAAAGATCCCGGCTGGAGGCA
>JAEEGL012221563.1_pt1 | contig 13192 bp, 9 predicted proteins | sample 9134231 | NCBI WGS metagenome assembly JAEEGL01 (sample SAMN16246548, study PRJNA631951) | gut metagenome | biome: gut microbiome; feature: rumen; material: fiber-attached | host: Bos | place: Iran: Karaj | collected 2018-10
ATGACGCGAAACTCTTCCAGTTCTTCGTCAGAATAGCGGGTCTTGTTGTTCTCTTCCATATAATTAACGTTTAATCATTAACTTGATGGTACCCTCGGTCCACTCTACCTCGGCAGCCGTTTCCGGAGCGTTTTCAAAGGGCTCCAGGCCGATGGAAAGGGACAGCGTCTGGGATTTCACATAGTCTGCATACTCCTGCAGGGCTTCGGCGAGGCCGGCATCGGCCGAATACACGGTGGTGTGGATGCGGTCCGTCACCTCGAAGCCGGAGCTCTTGCGGAGGTTCTGGATGCGGTTCACCAGTTCCCGGGCCAGGCCTTCGCGGCGAAGGGCGGGAGTGACCTCCACGTCCAGAGCCACGGTGAGGGAGCCTTCAGAGGCCACCTGCCAGCCTTCCACGTCTTCGGAAGAGATGGCGTAGTCTCCGGGGTTCAGGAGCACATCTCCACCGGGGAGATGCAGGGTATAGGTTTCGCCGGCGGTTTCGGCCTTCTGGATGGCGGCGATCACGGGCTGCTCCAGGGCGCCGAAGGCGGCGGCAATCTCTTTCATACGGGCGCCATAGGTTTTACCCAACACCTTGAAGTTGGGCTTGATCCTGAGCGTCATGATGCCGCTGGTATCTTCCACAAACTCCATTTCCTTCACGTTCACTTCCGGCAGCACAATGCCCTTGACGGCATCCAGCGCAGCCCTCACTTTCTCGGAGATGACGGGGATCATCACCTTCTGCAGCGGCTGGCGCACCGGAATGTTCACCTTCTTGCGGATGCCCAGGATGAGGGAGGTGGCCAGCTGGGCCAGCGCCATCCTCTCTTCCAGGGCGGCGTCCATCACGGACTCATCGGCCTGGGGCATCAGCACAAAGTGCACGCACTCGGCCTCCGGAACCAGGTCTTTATACAGACGGTCCATATAGAAGGGGGCGATGGGGGCGCCCAGGATGGCGACATCCACCAGCACCTTGTACAGGGTTTCATACGCGGCATTCTTGTCTGCCGTCATTTCTCCGGCCCAGAAGCGGGAGCGGTTCAGCCGCACGTACCAGTTGGAAACATCGTCGCAGACGAAGGCCTCCAGGATGCGGCCGGCCGATTTGACATCATAGTCTTCATAGGCGGCGCGGACGTCGCGGATGACGGTATTGAGCTTGGACAGGATCCACTTGTCCAGTTCCGTGCAGGGTTTTCCCTCTCCGGAAGGCTTCCAGCCGTCGATATTGGCGTAACGGGCGAAGAAAGCGTAAGTATTGTACAGCGTGCCGAAGAACTTGCGGCGGACATCGGCCACACCGTTTTCGTCAAACTTGAGGTTGTCCCAGGGCTCGGCGTTGGTGAGCATATACCAGCGGAGGGCGTCCGCCCCGTAAGTATCCAGGGCCCAGAAGGGATCCACGGCGTTTCCGAGGCGCTTGCTCATCTTGTTGCCGTTCTTGTCCAGCACCAGACCGTTGGAAATGACGCGCTTGAAGGCGGGCGTTCCGGAAATCATGGTGTGGATGGCGTGCAGGGTATAGAACCAGCCGCGGGTCTGGTCCACGCCTTCGGCAATGAAGTCTGCCGTGGCGCCAAAGCCGGGCTTGCCCAGGCCCCGGAGGCCTTCCTGGGCGTAAGGCATGGCTCCGGAATCGAACCAGACGTCTATGAGGTCCGTTTCGCGGATCATTTTCTTGCCGCTGGCCGATACCAGGAAGATGGAATCTACGTAAGGCCTGTGAAGGTCTATCTTATTGTAATTCTCCAGGCTCATATCCTCCGGGTTGAAGCCCTTGTCCTTCAGCGGATTGGAGGGCATGATACCGGCGGCAACGGCCTTTTCTATCTCGAAATAAAGCTCTTTGACGGAGCCGATGCAAATCTCTTCCCTGCCGTCTTCCGTTCTCCAGATGGGGAGCGGCGTTCCCCAGTAGCGGCTGCGGCTGAGGTTCCAGTCCTGGATGTTCTCCAGCCACTGGCCGAATCGGCCGGAACCGGTGGAAGCAGGCTTCCAGGTGATCTGCTGATTGAGGGCCACCATCTGGTCTTTCACGGCCGATGCCTTGATGAACCAGCTGTCCAGCGGGTAATACAGCACCGGAAGATCCGTTCTCCAGCTGTGCGGATAGCTGTGCACGTGCTTCTGCACCTTGAAGGCGCGGCCATCGGCCTTCATCATCACGCAAAGGTCTATATCCAGGGTGCCCTCCTCTTCCACGTGCTCGAAGTACTGCTTGTAGCCGGCCTTGACGTATCGGCCCGAATACTCCTTGTACGAGAGGTGCACGGTGGCGGCGTAGGCGGGATCCATATCCTCCAGGCGCATGAAGCGGCCCTGGCGGTCCACCTGGGCCTGCGGATTGCCGTCCTTGTCCATGGGCATGATGGCGCCGATGCCGGCGGCCGATGCCACACGCTTGTCGTCTGCGCCGAAGGTGGGGGCGATGTGGACGATGCCCGTACCGTCGGAAGTGGTCACATAGTCTCCGGCAATGACGCGGAAGGCTTCTGAGTCCGGCTTGAACCAGGGAATGAGCTGATGATAGCGGATGCCCACCAGCTCGGAGCCTTTCCAGCTGCCTCCCAGCTGTTTCCAGGGAACGATCTTGTCCCCGGGCTGGTAAGCTTCCATCGGCTGGTTCTCTCCCTTGGGATTGAACCAGGTGGTAACGAGGTCTTTGGCCAGCACATAGATGGCCGGAGCACCGGAATAGGGGTTGAAGGACATGACACGGACATACTCAATCTCCGGGCCCACGCAGAGCGCGGTGTTGGAGGGCAGCGTCCAGGGGGTGGTGGTCCAGGCCAGGAAGTATACCGGGAAGGCATACGTTCCGTACAGCGGCTGGGAAGCCCCGTCCTTGATGACTTCAAACTGCACCGTGGCGGTGGTGTCGCTCACGTCCTTGTAGCAGCCGGGCTGGTTGAGCTCGTGGGAGCTCAGGCCCGTACCGTCCGTGGGCGAATAGGGCTGGATGGTGTAGCCCTTGTACAGAAGGCCCTTGTCGTAGATCTTTTTCAGAAGATACCACAGGGTTTCTATATAGCGGTTGTCGTAGGTGATGTAAGGGTCCTGCATATCTACCCAGTACCCTACCCGCTCGGTCATATTCACCCATTCACGGGTATATTTCATCACCTCCCGGCGGCAGGTGGCATTGTATTCCTCTACGCTCACCTTGGTGCCGATATCGGCCTTGGTGATGCCCAGCTTCTTCTCCACGCCCAGTTCCACGGGCAGGCCGTGGGTATCCCAGCCGGCGCGGCGGTTCACCTTGTAGCCCGTCTGGGTTTTGTATCGGCAGATGGCGTCCTTGATGGAACGGGCCATCACGTGGTGGATACCCGGCATGCCGTTGGCGCTGGGAGGACCTTCGAAGAAAATGAACTCGGGGGCTCCATCACGCAGCTGCAGCGAACGCTCAAACGCGTGCATCTGCTTCCACTGTTCCAGAACAGCGTTCCCACATTCGGTCAAATCCAGCCCCTTGTATTCCTTGAATGTCATTTTTTTATTATTTTTGCAATCTAAATAAGTTTACAAAGGTAATAATTAATACTGATTTCAGCAAGAATGAACACATTGGATATCATCCTCCTCATCCTCTTCATCCCGGGCCTCATCCGGGGGATGTCCAAAGGGTTTATAGAGCAGGCCGTATCGCTGGTGGGCATAGTCCTCAGCGTCTATCTGGCTTTCCGTTTTTCCAGTGTGGCCAGCGGCTGGCTCAAGAATTACCTCACCGTCTCGGAAACGGTCCTCAACCTCCTGGGGTTTGCGGCCGTCCTGGTAGTAATCCTCCTGATTGCCCTGTTCGTGGGAAAGTTCATCACCGCCGCCGTGGAAAAGGCCTCCCTGGGCTGGCTCAACAAGGTGCTGGGTCTTGTGTTCAGCATTGCCGTATCGGCCCTGATTATCGGCCTACTCATCATCATGTTCGACACGGTGAACCTCAAGTTCGGCCTCGTAAAAGGCCCCGTATTGCAGGATTCCCTGCTCTACGGAGCCTTGAAAGATTTTGGCAATTTTGCCTTCCCGTATCTCAAGGGGCTGTGGACAAGCGCTTCTTAATTTACCAGAGATTCTTCTTGGAAACCGTGGCCACGAAATCCTTCAGATAGAAGGGTTCAAAATACGCCAGGTTTTCAAATTTTCCCTCTTCAAAGGCCTTCTGGGCCGCGGCAGCCATGTGCCGTGCCAGAGGATGCGCCTCCTCGAAGCGGGCGTTGGGACTTGGGATAACATCCCGGCACTTGAGGGCGCCGTCTCCCACAAAAAGCACTTCTCCCTGCTCCAGATATTCCCGGAAGGCATCCGGGCCGATGACCTTGGCCTCCACCGGGGTGAGGCGCTTTCCTTCGGCCGAATAGACGGCGGTATAAACCTCCATCCTGCGGGCGTCGATCATGGGGACAATGAACTGGGGAGCACCCTCTCCGGACACACCAGAGACGAGGATATCCAGCGTGCCGATGGACAGCAGCGGAATGCCGGCGCCGAAGGCCACGCCCTTGGCGGTGGAAACGCCCACGCGGAGACCGGTATAGGAACCGGGGCCGGAACTGACGCACACGGCGTCCAGCTCCCGGGCCGACAGGCCGGCTTCGTCCAGCACTTCCTTCACCAGCGGAGCCGTGAGGGAGGCCTGCTTCCGGGGCTCTTCGCACACGCGTTCACAGGCCACGGTCCCGTCCACGGCCAGGGCCACGGACAGGACCGATGTCGAAGTCTCGATGAGAAGGATGCGGGCCATTACAGCTTCCTGCGGAGGTACTCCTTGATATCGGCGGCGTTGCGCACCTTGGCCTCGCTGTCGATGTTGCCGTCCACGATGAACCACACCATCGGCAGACTGCCGATACCATAAGTGGTTACGTACGGGGAAGCGGCGCCGCGGGTGTCACACACGTTCACCCAGGGCAGCTTCTGGTTGCGGATGGCCGAGGCCCAGGCGGCCTTGTCGCCGTCCAGGGACACGGCATACACCTCGAAGCCTTTCGGGTTGAACTGCTCATAGATGGGCACCAGGGAGGAAAGGTTGAACATCTTCTGCTCGGCCGTGGCCTGCCAGAAGTACACCATGGTCACCTTGCCCAGTTTGTCGGACAGCTTGATGTTCTTGCCGTCGATGCCCGGGAGGGAAATGTCAATGTAGCCGATTTCCTCGGCACTTTGCAGCTTGTTGTTCACATCCAGCTGGGAGATGCGGCGCTGGGCCTCTTTCTCCAGGGCGCGGACATAGCGGGATTCCGGATAAACGGTTTTGAGGGAATCGCAAACGGCCTGCATCATGATGGCGTCCGTGGGCTGGCTGAACACCTGGAAGGTGGGGTTCACCTGCTGGAACAGCACAGGCACCACGGTGAGGGACTTGGTGTTTCCCATCACATAGGCCATCCGGTCTCTGTAATAAGTGACATAGCGGCGGCTCAACTGGGCGTCCGGATTCATTTCGCGGGCGATGATGCGGTTCATATCGGCCATAAAGGCGTTGTAGTCCTGCTCCACCTTCTGCAGCTTCCGGGATTCCTCAGAGCCTTCCACGGAATACGCTCCCAGGGTGTCGGTTTCCACCTTCACCTTATCTCCCTTCTGCAGAAGCAAAGAGGCGATCTGACGGTTTCCGTAGAACAGGTAGACAAACTCCGGCTGGGCCTTCTTCAGGTCCAGGCCATAGGAGAAGTGGCCGTTGGCATCGGTTTTCACCGTATCCAGCACCTGGAAACGGTTCACATCCAGAAGCTTCACAATAACCTGGGAATCTGCAGTTTCGTGCAGGTTTCCTTCAATGTGGGTATTTTTCCCGCAGGCGGCAGCCAGCAGTACCAGGGCCGCGCCGGCAACAAGCTTAAAGCTTTTCATACTCGGAAAGGATTTTATCGGCAATCTTTTTCATCTTGTCCGCCTCCAGCTGCAGCTTGGGCTTGCGGAAGTCCATATCCCCTTCCGTCTGCAGCGGAACCAGGTGGATGTGCGTGTGGGGCACTTCCATCCCCAGAACGGCCACGCCAACCCTCTTGCAGGGAACGGCGGCCTTCAGGGCAACGGCCACCTTGCGGGCGAAAGCCCACAGGCCTTCGTACGTGGCGGCGTCCAGGTGGAAGATGTAATCGTCTTCTACGTGTTTGGGGATAACCAGGGTGTGGCCTTCGGCCAGCGGGGAAATGTCCAGGAAGGCGTAGAAATCTTCGTTTTCCGCGCACTTGTAGGAAGGAATTTCGCCCTGGGCGATCTTGGTGAAAATGGTTGCCATAGTATTAAAGGGAAATTTCCAGGATTTCGAATTTCATAAGGCCGCTGGGCACCTTGGCCTCGACGGTTTCTCCTTTTCCGTGGCCCATAAGCGCCTTGCCGATGGGCGTCGTGGCGGCCAGCAGGCCCTTGGAGAAATCTGCCTCGCTTTCCGGAACAATCTGGAAGTTCATCACCATCTTGTTGGAAAGGTTCTTCACCTTCACCTTGGAAAGGAGCTGGACAGAGTCTGCCGACAGCTTGCTCTCGTCAATCACGCGGGCGTTGGCCACCTTTTCCTTCAGGCGGGCGATCTTCACCTCCAGCAGGCCCTGGGCGTCGCGGGCGGCGTCGTACTCTGCGTTTTCCGAGAGGTCCCCTTTCTCACGGGCTTCCGCAATGGCTGCGGAAATCACCGGCCGCTGGGCCAGTGCTTCGGCCAGTTCCTGCTTGAGCTTGTCAAGCCCGGCCTGGGTCATCATTTCAATTGCCATTGATATAACGTTTTTAGTTTTGTCAAAAAAACAGCCGACGACCGGGAAGGCCGTCGAGCTATATGTCACCACAAAGATAGGAATTATTTTTTGTTTTTCAACGCCTGCTCGTATTCTTTCAGCGCATCAAAGGCTTTGGGGCTCAGGATGAGGATACTGATCACGGTAATCCAGGTCATAAGCCCGGTACCAATGTCTCCCAGCCTCCACACCAGGTTGGGTTCCGTGACGGCGCCCAGCACCACAGACGCCAGCAGCAGCACCTGCAGCACCCGCACTTCCAGCCTTTCCTTGGTGGCGCCGCGGCGCTTCATCAGGAAGATCAGGCTGGATTCGGCATAGAAATAATAGGCCACCAGGGTGGTGAAGACGAAGAAGAACATGGACACGGCCACGAACTTGCCTCCGAAGCCCGCAAAGACGGAGTTCACGGCATGCTGCGTGTAGGAGGTGTAGTTGTTCCCCAGGGCCGATGCATTCTCCACCAGCACGGAGCCGTCGGGATTCAGGACGTTGTAGCAGCCGGAGGTAAGGATCATCAGGGCCGTGGCCGTGCACACCAGCAGGGTGTCCACGTACACAGAGAAGGCCTGGGCCAGACCCTGCTGGGCGGGATAGCGGACATCGGCCGATGCGGACACGATGGCACCGGTTCCCTGCCCCGCCTCATTGGAGAACAGGCCGCGCTTGACACCCATCGAGATGGTGGTACCCAGGATACCGCCGAACACGGGCTCCAGGCCGAAGGCGCCGCGGAAGATGAGGCCGAAGGCAGCCGGTACGTGCTCGATATTGAAAGCCACCACGGCCAGGGCCATCACGATATAGCCTATGGCCATGAAAGGGGTGATGATGGTTACTACTTTGGCGATTCGGTTGACGCCGCCCACGATGACGATGCCCAGTAGGACGGCCAGGCCGATGCCGGTGGCCAGGGGCGAAACCGGGAATTCGTTCTGGATGGTGGCGGATACTCCGTTGGCCTGCACCGTTATCAGGAAGAAGCCGCAGCACAGGATGACGATGATGGCGAAGACCACCCCCATCCAACGTTTTCCAAGGCCCTTCTCAAAGAAAGTGAAGGGGCCGCCGCGGTAACCGGAGGCGTGGGGAAAATGATAGATCTGGGACAGGGTGGATTCCACGAAGGCGGTGGCGGCGCCCAGGAAGGCCACCACCCACATCCAGAACACGGCCCCCGGGCCGCCGTAGGCGATGGCAGTGGCTACGCCCACGATGTTACCGGTACCTACGCGGCCGGAAAGGGCCAGGCAGAAGGCCTCAAAGGAGGAGATGCCGTTGTCGCTTTCCTTCTTGCCGAACAGGGAGCGGAGCATCAACTTGAACCGGCGCACCTGCACCATCCGGGTGCGGATGGAGAAGTACAGGCCTGCCAGGAGAAGGAGCCCCACAAGACCGGGGTTCCAGATGATGTCGTTGATGGTAGACAGTACTTTTTCCATAGGCGTAACTATTGAACGTTGACTATGACGGTGTAGTAGTAGTCTTTCCAGGCCGTCTGGGCCTTGAGAACGACGGTGTAGGAGCCTGCGGCAACACCACTGGTGATGAGCCGGACATAGTCGGGGGTGTCACTGACACCGAAAGAGTCCCCTCCCTCCATGCTCCAGCCACGGAAAGCCGTGCTTCCGTTCACGGAATACACCGAGAAACGGACGTATTGGAAGATGCCGGCAATGGTGGCCGATGACGCAAAAGGATATTGACCGTTTTGGGCGCGGCCACTAATATAGATATAGTGTTCCAGGACATCTTTCATCGTCAGCTCTACCAGCCCCTTCCCGGCTTCGATGGTGGCGGGAGGGACCGGGATGGTCTGCTGCGCCGCAATGGGATTGGACTGCGTGACGGTAACGGAAGAGACGGGATTCCCGCCCACATACAGCTGGTCACTGCCAGGTACATAGAACTCCGTGTTGCCGGACTTGACATACAGGGAGCTCTTGACCCCGACGGAAGGGGTCTGGGAATAGTATGTTACATTGGAGATGCAATCCAGGCCTGTGACGGCAGGAGAATCGGCCACGGCAACACCGGGCGCAGCATTCACCAGACTGAACTTCGGGATCAATCTGAACGGATGGTCCTTGTAATGGGCGGGGCTTACCTCGTGCTCAGAGCCGCCCTCGTTGTACTTAATCTGGACATAGTTGCCGAAATTAAGCAGATCCAGCTCCGTCCGGGCCTTGGTAATGGCATCCGGACCGCCCTGCCAGCCGATGGGCACCTGGAAGGTGTCCTGGCCGTTGGTAACAAAGCGATAGTCGTGCAAAGGCACGGCGGCAAGGGGCCAGGTGAGCGTAATCCTCTGTCCCACATACGTTTCATAGGTCATGGACCAGGGCTTGTTCTCGTAGTTGCCGGCCACCTCGTGAAGGACGGACGATTTCAGCTTCTCACCCTTCGACCGCACCTGGAAATTTTCGTCCCCGGACTCACTGCCTCCGGCACTCTTGACATACTCGAAGTTGGCGCTGAGTCCGGTATGCTCGATTTCTTTCATATCGGCAAACTCGCCTTTAAAAGCGTTCTCACGGGAATAATCCTCGCCAAAGATTCCCTGGCCGATATAGGCCTTCATCAGGTCCTCTGCGAAATTATCGGAAGTGATGGAGTAATAATCATCGGATTTATTAAACTCTGCGCCCAGCAGCTTCACCTCCCTCTCCGGAGCGGGCAGCAGGATGTCTTCTGTTTTGCGGTCTACCGTTGTGATAACGATGGTTGTAACGTCAGGTTCCGTGCTATATTTATCAAAACAGTTGTAAGATCCGGTATACACGTATTCTTCTCCCAGTCTCTCTCCGGGCGCTGTATTAAACTCTGTAAGAGACAATGTCCTTTCGTCGTAGGTACTCATAACATCAAAGTTAGAGCCGGCCGGTTGCGGAACAAATCTTCCCCACGTAAAATCGTAAGGATGAAGTCCATACACCCTGTTCGCTCCGCTCAGTTCCCGTTCTTCGCCATCCACTATCAAATACGCTTTCATAACCAAACGGCTATAGGGCCAGTATACAGCTCCTTTACGGGTATAGCCTTTCCACTTATCCGGGGTCTTGTCCTTATTATAGTGGTCCACCTCGGCATCCAGCTCATAATCCCAGGTCATTTTGTAACGGAACTTGAAATGGAAGGCACCCTGGTACTTTCCAATGGTCACCCTCATCCTCACATTGGCCACGTGAGAGCCGCAGGTAAAGGTAATGTTGTACTTATTGTACAGGCCTACCATTTTCTTGACCTCGATCATATTCAGGTTCTTCATGGCGAAAGTGGAAGAAGAACCCTTGAACGTATCGTTGATGTACTCCTTGGCATCGCCATAGAACCGCGCCGCGTTTTCAGTGACTTCCGGCATGTCATAGTTCAGGGCCTTCCACTGGGAGAAGGTACGGATGACGCCCTTTTCATCCTGGGCGGCCATTTCATAGCCCTGCAGGAAAGCGTGGACTTTCCGGTCCGTATAGGGTATATCATAGTTGTGCTCGCCCGTAGTCGCAATCTTCGAATCCTCCTCCACCGTTCCCGTCGCAGGATCCGGCTTGTAGACGTAATCCGTAAGGATGGTGAGTTCGATAATGGTTTGAAGGGTAGCCTGGACGTATTCGGAAGCCACATGGACGTTATAATCGCTATTATCGGCCCTCAGGGAAATGGCGTACTTATCCAGATTTCCGCCCGCCGGGTCGAAGTTCTTGTGGGAGAGGAAGAAGGTCATCTTTCCGTTTCCCTCGTCACCCACCGCATCCTTGATAAGGAGAAGGGGATCGGTATCTGCCGCACGGGTCTGAAGGTCGGAGACGATGTCAAATTTAAAAGGAAGCTCTATGCCGGCGGCAATGGCGTCGTTGACCGCCTTGGCCAGGGGCTTGGCCAGGTGGGCAGGAGCCACCTTGTACACCACGGCAAATCCGTCGGAAGTATGATAGGGCTTGTATTCGTCATCAATCTTGACGAAAGGAAGGCCGAACTTGAGGTCCTGATACTGAGGGACAAACACCAGGGACTGGATGCCCTGCTGGAGCTTGCCAATCTCTTCCTGGAGTTCTGCAATCTCGGCATCCGTCTTGTCAATCCGGCCGGAAATCTTGCCGATTTCCACCTTGACGGCCTGGTCCAGCTGGTCTACGGCATAGGCGATGGAGCCGGGCGTGTCCTTGTCACCATTGATGAGGGCAATCTTTTCCTCGATGGCAGGAAGGAGGGCCTTGATGGCCGCTTCCTTCTCTGAAAGGAGCTCTTCCAGGGCCGAAATCTTCCCCTCCAGGGCCGTTTTGGCCGAATGGAGGCTCTCCAGGTCTCCCTCTTCGGCGTCAATCTTTCCGTCGATCTCGGCAACAGCCGCATTGGCATCGGCAATCTGGCCATGGATGACAACGATGTCTGCATTGACGGCTTCGATATCTTCCTGGATACCGGCCAGTTCATCTTCAAGATCCTGGATCTCGCCTTCAATCTCTCCTTTCAGCTCATTCAGATGCTCAATGATATCCTCGTGCAGGGCCTTGATCTGCTGCTTCACCGAGCCGGAAGCCGTCTCGTCACCGTTTAGGACGTCAACAAGAGCGCTGATTTCCTTAATCTCATTATCAAGAACGGTCTCAAACTGCTGGAGTTGTTCCAAGGTGCCGTTGATGCCGGCGATGTCGGTATCAACCTTATCCTGCCACTTACTGAAGATGGTAAGGAATGCCTGGAACACGTCCTGGTCCAGTTTCTTTTCTTCGAGGGCTTCCAGATTGCCTTCCAGGCCAAGCATAGACTCCTGGAGAGCCATAACGGCTTCTTCTATCTCGGGGATGGTCTCCTCATTGAGTTTCCGGATGGCAGCCTCGTTGGCTTCGATACGCTCGGAAAGAGCCAGGATGGTAGCATTGACAGATGCTTCCAGGGCGTCGGTGTAGGCCAGGGCAGCCGCCAGGTTGGCGTCCACCTTCCCCTCCAGTTTTTTCATGGCCGATGCAAGGTCCTCTATGGAGCCCTGCGTCTCCTCCATCATGGCAGCCAGTTCCTCTACGGAACCGGAAAGAGCCGCAACGGCTTCGTCAATGGCTTCCTTGCAGGTACCCATCTGGGAAGCCAGGGTGGCCAGAGCCGCATCCTGAACGCCATCTACAACGGCCTGTTCTTCCCGGGCCTTGGCCAGGGCCGATTCAAAATCTTGAACAGCTTCTCCCACCAGTTTCTTGTACTCGGCTATGGCAGCCTGGATGGCTTCCGCGTTGGCGGCGATATCCTCGGAGTTCTGGCCGATAGCCGCCTGAAGAGTGTTCTGAGCCTCTTCCAGCTGCTGAGCCAGAAGGACGTCTGCAGCGGAAAGGATCTCGTAGTCTGCCTTCATCTGTTCGTTCAGCTTAGCCAGCTGGGGCGTAACTTCGTCTTTATAGGACTCGAAGATGAACCGCAGTGTGGTGATCTGAGTCTTATAATCTATATCAGAAGCCTTGAGCTGGTCTTTCAAAGCCTCCACCTCCGATTTCAGGTTCCCGAAATCGGAGGTTTTAACTTCTTGAGTACAGGATACAACGGCCAATGAAACTGCAAGCACCACTGGCACGACGGGGGAGAAAAATTTCATCACTTTACTTTACTGTACGTTTACTTTTACGGTATAGTAGTAGTCTTTCCAGACGGTCTGGGCCTTGAGGACTACGGTGTAAGAGCCGGCGGCAACACCACTAGTTATCAACTTGACATCATCAGGAGTATCACTGATACCGAAGGAATTGGCGCCCTGGATGCTCCATCCGGCGGTAGCGGAACTGCCGTTCACGGTGTACACGGAGAACTTTACGCTGCCAAATATCTTCTTGATCGTATCCTTATAAGAACCCGTATTGTCCTGAACATGGCCGAGTTCATAGAGTTTGTTTCCAAGGATATCTTGCATCGTGAGTTCCACAAGCCCCTTCCCGCTGGCATCAAGGTCGGTGGGATTGACCGGATTCGGCTGGGTGGCCGCAATGGGATTGGACGGCTTGACGTTGACGCTGGTAACAGGGGTCTCGCCCACATACATCTGGTCACTGCCGGGCACCAGGAACTCCGTGTTGCCGGATTTGACGTACAGGGCGCTCTTAACACCGACGGAGGCAGCCTGACTGTAGTATTTCACATTGGAGTAAGAACGGAGAGGAGCCGTAGTAACAGAACTGTCAATAGCAACACCTTCCGTGGTATTGACCAGGCTGAACCTCGGCACAAGCTTGAATCCGTCTTTACCGAGATCTCCATAAGCGACATCCTTCTCTGCAGTGCCATCGTTATACCTCACTTTGATATTGGCGTTCTCTTTGTTAATCAATTCCAACTCCGTCTTGGCTTGGGTAATGGCAGTAGGACCTCCAACCCAATCAACCGGAACCTGGAAGGTGTCCTGGCCGCTAGTAACAAAACGATAGTCGTACTTAGGCGCAACACTGATAGGCTAGTGGATCTTAATCTTCTGACCTACATACGTTTCCACA
>JAEEGL012822847.1_pt1 | contig 13192 bp, 13 predicted proteins | sample 9134231 | NCBI WGS metagenome assembly JAEEGL01 (sample SAMN16246548, study PRJNA631951) | gut metagenome | biome: gut microbiome; feature: rumen; material: fiber-attached | host: Bos | place: Iran: Karaj | collected 2018-10
CATTCGCGGATGCCCAAGTATTTGATGTGTTCCCTGCGGATGCCCAGATCAGACATGAAGCACTGAGCCGTCTCGGCCACGAAGAAAAGAGACCCCAGTTTGAACGATGCGGCATCCAGTTTTTTGGACTCGGAGAACAATACAAGCTTGTCTGCGACGAAGAAACCCAGTTCGTTCGTGAATCCTTTTCCGAGGACGCGCTTCAGCCTGCAGACGCAGATGTCCTCAGCGGTCGCATCCGTGTCTTCCGGATTGAGTTCCTTGTAAAGCCTGAACACGTTTTCCCTGTCCCTGAAGAAGCTTTTGAAGATGGCGTCCCTGATATTGCGTTTTATCATGTTGTTGTTCGGTTGCATCGTAGAACCTCCGTTCTCATCGGGTGAGCCGGGCGCGGAATATATCAAACCGAACGCGTGCGCTCACGCAACATCATAGAAAGCCTAGTCTGCGGCTCATATCTGCTGGACCACCGCAAGAAGACAATCGGCAACCGAATAATGGCTGTCGGACGGAATGGATTTCCTAATCGGGCTTAAGACTCGGTTGGCCAGCCATAGATCTTTCTGACGTCGGTCTCCTCGCCGGGATGCCCCAGAAGGACAACGCGGCTGTCGGAGCGCTCCTTGATGATCTCCATCCCGATTTTAGCGCCCAGATCGGCCGAGAATTCCTTGATTTCCGAGAAAGACGGCATGCAGGCCATCGTGAGCCTGTTTCTGGACCCCCCGACGAAGACGTAGCCCTTGGGCTCCACGAGATTGGGGTCCGCGATGCGATCGAGACGGGCGTAATCGTCGATCCAGCCCATATTCTCGCCCTTCACCAAAGTGTGCCTGATGACCGTCCTGGTATCCAGCGACGGGAGCAATTCCAACGTCCTCATCAGCTTGTCCCACCCGCCGCTCGCCTTGGGCCTGCAGACTTTCTTATAGATCTCCTCGTTGGGAGCCGCCACCGTGACGTACGTCTGCATAGGCAGGGTATCCAACGCCTCCAGCCTGTCTGGGTAGGTCCCATTGGTTACCATGAATGTGGTCATTTTCCGCCTGTGGCATTCGGCTATGAACTCGGAAAGATACGGGTATGTGATTGGCTCCCCTGCCAGCGAGATGGCCACCTGATTGGGGTTGCGGGCCTCCTCGAACATCTTGGGATCGCATCTGGGGTCCCCTTTGAACCCCCAGATGAGCTTCCTCTGGTGCTCTATGAGCGCGTCCAGCATCTCTTTCGGCTCCGCCCAATCCTTGACCTCGAAGTCGTGCTCCTGGATCCTCCAGCAGAACGTGCACATATGGCTGCACTCGTTGATCACCGGTGTCATCTGGAGGCAGCGATGGCTTTGAATGCCGTAGAAATCCTGCTTGTAGCAGTGCCTCTCGTGGAGCATGCTCTCTTTCATCCAATGGCAGAGCTTCACCGCGGCGTGGTCTTTGTAAAGGCGGTATTGCTGCTTTATGAGAAGGTCCCTGTACGCTTCGTCCATTTTGATGCCTCAGAAATCGAAGATTGAGCGCTGGCTCTTTTTGGGCGGGTCGGCCTCCGGTTCGGGCTTCTTCTTCGCTGCCTTAGGGGAAAGATCCACAGCCGGAGCAGGCGGTTTCGTCTCAGCGGGAGGCGCGACGAACGCAGGTTGTTTTGGGGTCTCGGATGGTTTCGCCATCTGCGACGATATCCTCCTTGACTCAGCCCTCTCCGCAACCTCCTTGAACATGCTTTTTATGGCCGAGGAATCCGCCTTCGCATCCATCAGGAAAGCCATCTCCTCTGGTTCCAGCCCCAAAGCCTCAGCCAGCGGGACTCTGATCTCTGGGTCGTTCGCCATGATCGCCTTGATGTATGGGAGCATATCCGACGCGGCGCGCTTCGTGGAGGTATGGTAAGTCACCGCAATCTTTTGGACTACGGCCTTCTTCATCGCACGGACGGACTTGGACTTCGACATCTTGGAGAGATACATCGGGAAGCGTATCCTTTCCCTGGAGCCTCTGTCCGTCATCCTGGCGTTGGCTACCCCCATGCTCATCATATCCCCGGCATAGGACCAGAAGCGGTAGTATTGGCGCCTTACGACCCTGGAAAGATACAGGTCTGCGCGTGTCAGAGCCCCATATCCGCGGACGAGATCGCCGGTATCGGGATACTCGAAAGGTAGGTTCTCATCGACCCAGATCTCCACGTCTTTAGGCTCGGCATCGACATCCAGCATGACTCTGCGGGCAGCTCCTGGATCGTTCCTGCGGAATATGGCTGTCATCAGGTCGTACATATCCTTGCGGGAGTCGCGCTGGGAAAGGCCCAACGACATCTCCTCTGTCACGGTATCCGTGCCCAACGCAAGGGACTGCAGGTTTCTGATCGCCGCGCGCATGTCACCTGAGGCGTTGGCCACGATATTCTCCATTGCGGCCGGCTCCACCTTGATGCCTTCGGCATCCGCAATTTTTCCGAGAGCCTTCGCCATGGACGAAGCTGTAGATCTCTTGAACGTAATCTGAAGCGTCCCGTTCTTGATTGCGCTGCTCTTTCTGCTGAGCTCGTAGAAATCGTTGACGATAAGGATGACCGGCTGCTTGGTCGACTTGATGAGATCGTTGACTGAAGACAAAGCCCCCCTATCAGAGTTCCCGAAGAAATTGTCGGCTTCGTCCAATATGATGAGTTTCCTTTTGCCCTCGGATACTGGCATATAGCTGCCGTCCTCGCCGAAGGTGTTGAATTGGGAGCCGCGCAAAGCTATCTGCTCTATGTCTTTCCCGGTGCGCTGGTCGGAGGCGTTCATCTCCACGACATCCCAGCCCATCTCCTCCGCGAGAGCCAAAGCCGAGGTGGTCTTCCCTATCCCCGGCGATCCCATCAGGACTGCCGCACGGAATTTGGGAATGCCTGTTTCCCACTGCTTCGCCCATTGCCTCAGAGAATTGACCGCAGAGGGATTTCCGATCACTCCGTCGAGAGTGTGAGGGCGGTATTTCTCGGTCCAATCGCTCATTTGTAAGGCCCCTCATGATGACGATCCTGAATAGGTCGACCGCCTGATAGATGTAAAGGCCGACGTTCAGCAGGACCATAATAAGGCTGTTCCCCGCCGAGAGGATGATGTACCAATATATGGCGGTCATCGACAGGAACATTCCTCCCCTTATCCATTCCTTCATGATGAGATGTCCCAGCCCCAGTATCGGAATGAAACCGGCGATGAGCGCGGTGAACATAGCGATGGCCCCATACTTTCCGAATCCGATTCTGATCGGGGCGGCCGTAGGAAGCTTGGCGCCGCATTTGCCGCAGTAAAGCTCTCCGATCCCGGTTTCCGCGCCGCAGCTGGGGCAAAAGCTGGCCTGACCGCCGTCGTCATTGATGGGATACGCCTTCGATTTCAGGCATCCGCACTTGTAGCAGAAATCAGAATCGCCTGGTATCTCGCTTCCGCATTCAGAGCATATGTATCTCATTCGGTTCCTCCGGCCAATCTCATCGAGTACAATCCGTCATGGAAACCAACCTTTATATTGTCTCCATATAGCTCGGAGATCTAAGCGTCGGTGAGGAGATCCTCTTTCCTTCCGTCGCAGAAGACCTCGCCGTCTTTGATCATTATGATGCGGCCCATGGATTCTGGGATGTCGGTAAGGTCATGGGTGATCATCGCTATGCTCACCCCTCTGGCCATGAGGATGTCGAACATCGCGCGGAACTTCGATTTCATCACGATGTCAAGGCCGGTCATGGGCTCATCCAGCACAAGAAGGTCTGGCGAAGTGGCCATTGCCCTGGCGATCAGGACGCGCCTCATCTCTCCCAAAGACAGGTTCTCGATTGCCCTGTCCAGAACGTCCTCCACGCCCATCATCACCGCCGCCGACCTGGCAGCCGAAGCCATCTCCGGGGTGACCTGCATGTTGCGGAAGATATCCATGCTGCTGAAGAACCCTGAGCAGATGACCTCGAACGAAGTTGTGTCCGGACGGAATCTGTTCTGAAGATCCATTGACACCACGCCCATCTTGCCGCGTATATCGAAGATATTCCAGCGGTCCCTGCCGAATATCCTTATTCTGCCTGGTTCGTCCTCGTCATAGTACGGGAGTATGTCCCCGCGGAGAAGCTTGATCAATGTCGTCTTTCCGGAACCGTTGGGGCCGATGACCGCGACATTCTCGCCTTTGCGGATGGTCATGGTCACGTTTTTGAGTATGTACTTGCCGTCCCTTCTCACGGAAACGTTCTCAAGCTCCAGCGCGGATTCCATGGATGCCCATCGCCAAGCCGTACTTAGTTTGTTCCTTTTGGGATGGGAAAGCCTATGGGAAAACCGAAAATGAAGGGGGCGCTAACCCCCGTTTGGCTCAGGTTGATAGCCGCTCTTTCTTCGTCATCATAATCATGATGGCCATGGTCAGAATCGACACCGGCAGAGCGATCACCAGCGGATCGACGTAAGCGATCATATTGTCGGGCATGAGCACCGCCTGCCCGGTGAGCATCTTGCAGATCGGAAGGAATATGCTCATTCCGCTGTTCACGAAGAGCGCGAGGAACACATAGCTGACCGTGCCGACGGTGATGCTGGCCAATGCGGCCTTCTTGCTGGGATTCTTGGAGTATACCGCGTGGAAATAAGCCGGAAGCAGCGCCGCGGCCGTCATCCCCATGAAGAGGGAGGTTGCCTTGGCAATGATGTCCTTGGGCATCACGTAGCAATACACGACGACGATGACCATCATGACGGCGATGACTATGCGGCTGATGCGCACAGAGGATTCGTGGGTCTCCTTGCCCTGCCTCTTCGACCTTATGATTTCGTACAGATCGTACCCTCCGGCGGCACCGATGGTGTGCATCAGGGCGCTGATGGTAGATATCGAAGCGCAGATCAGGGACAGGAGGAACAGGGAGACGAAGATGTCGCCGTAGGTGGTTCCTGAGAATATCTCGAGGATGTACTGCGGGATGATGAAATCCGTCCCCAATCCGAGCCCGCTGATGTATTGGAACGAAGTGAGCCCGTATTGGTCGTCGAAATATCCGTTGCTGAGGGATCCGACGGTGTATGCGGAACCGACGATCACGAACATGAAGATGGATCCGATGATCAGTGATTTGTTCAGGTCCCTGTCGCTCTTGGCGGACATGAACCTGACCACGAGCTGGGGCTGGGTGAGCGCACCTATGCCGACTCCCATCAGGAACGAGGTGACCACAGTGAGCCACTCTTTGGATCCGAACTCTGCGCTGGACGTCCATCCGCGGAACCCATCCAGCACGCCCAGATTGGTCTCGCCTATCTTCTCGTCCCAAAGGTTGGTGAGCTGCTCCGAGCCTGCTCCGAAGCCTCCGAAGTAAACGATGGTGACGACGAATATCGCGACCATTCCTACGAACATGATCGCGGCCTGGAACGCGTCGTTGTACATGACGGCGATTATCCCTCCGTAGACGACATAGACGGCCACGATGAGCGAGAGAGCAAGCAGAATGTAGTTGTAATAATCGGTGAGGCCGGTGATGACCGCCAGGGAATTGACCCCGCCCTTGAGGACCGCGGCGGTGTAAATGGGCATCATCACGAAGATGACGATCGCGGTGAAAGCGCGGATCCCTTTGGAATCGTAGGCTTTCCCGAGAAGGTCCGCGAAGGTGGACGCCCCAAGCTTCTTGCCCAGGCGCCTGGTCCTCCTTCCGAACACGAGGAACGCCACGATCAGACCGACGGCCAGATTCAGGAAGCAGAGCCACATCAGAGTCATTCCGTGGACCGCGGACTGGCCGCCGAATCCGATGACTGCGGATGCGCTGAGGAAAGTTGCTCCGTAGGAAAGCGCTATGACGATCGGCCCGGTCTTCCCCCTTCCCAGAAGGAACTCGTTCTGATCGTTCTTTGTGTTCTTATAGCCGTACCAGCCCAGAAGGACGGTTATGATGACGAAAACGACCGTCATCGCTCCGAAGAGAGTCAGATTGACGCCTTCAACTGCCATCCTCTTCATCCTCCTCCGCGGATCCGCCTTTCATATAGCCGTATATGCAGCAAAATACGACGCACGCAAAGCAGCCGATATAGGCCATCCAGATCCATGGGTCGGGTATTCCTAACAGAGTCATTTGATTCACCGTGTTGCGTGCTAACAATTGTCACGCTTAACAGCCAATAGGCGATTCCATATATAATAGTTGCAGAAAAGGCGATAAGAAGTTTGGGAGGGGAGACCCCTCAGATCTCCCTTCCGATGGCTTCGCAGAACTTCCTGTAATTGCCCGGGTTCCTCTCGAAATACTCGCGGGAACCGGCGAGGCTGTCGGATATGCCTTTCGCCACGGCATGCTTGAGGTCGTTGGGGTGGAGGCCGTTCTGGTAGGCCTTCTCGAGCTCCTCGTAGCTGGCGACCTCGAAGGATCCGCCGTATTTCTCCGGCCTCTCGATCCTGAGCTTGGCGCCGTTCGAGAAGAGGAGCAGCCTGGCGATCTCCAAGACCGGGTTGCCGGTGGTGGCTTCTCCGCCTTCCTCGGTCTTGTCCACCTTGATGACGGAATTGTCGTATTCTCCCGGCATCGGGCAGAAGGCTCCGCGGAGCTTCTTCTCTATGTCCTCTGGCTTATCGTGGATAAGAATTCCGGAATCCGGCTTGGATTTGGACATCTTTGATGCGGCCGGATCCATGCGGTTCATCGCTTTGAGTCCGGGGACAAGCGGGGTGTGTATAGCAACAGGAGCTTTCCATCCGCATTTCTTGGCGACGTCGCGGGCGAGCATATGCGCCCTCCTCTGATCCAATCCGCCGTATCCGATGTCTATGTCCATCTTGAAAATGTCGGCTGGCTGCATGAGAGGATAGAGCATCATGGAGGTCTTGACCTCGTCGTTGTCCGCTTTGCGTCCCATGATGGTCATGGCGCGCTTGACTCTGGCGATGGAAGTCTCGCTGCCGATTTTGATGACGGTCGCCCAGTAATCGTTGTCGAGAATCTCGGATGCCATGACGAAGTTTACTTTATCCCTGGGGATGCCGAGGGATTCGAAGCTGTCCTTCATGTATTCGGCGCAGAGCTGGATGGTTTCGAGCGAGCCTCCGAGCTTCCCGTTGATCTGGGCGTGCCAATCGGCGAAGAAGATTATGACCTCCAATCCCGCCTCGATATAATCCCTGATTTTATTGGCTACGAGCATCCACCCGAAGTGGCAGAGGCCGGATGGTTCGAACCCGATGTACAGCCTTGGGTGCTCCTTCTCGGCGAGCAGCTTTTTCAGGGACTCCTCGTCGACGACTTCGAGCGTGTTCCTCGTGATGAGGTTGAATCTTTCTTCGATGTCCATGCCCACACGCATGCGGAAACGGTATAAAAACTGCCCGAAATCGCTGGCAAATTTCTTATTCAACGCTGGCGTTTACCCTTCGGGGGATAATATGGCCGTCGGCAAGGCGACTCTCCAAGTCAACGAGGAAATGGATAAGCTCTTCCGCATGCTCAGCATGATCCGCATGATAGAGGCGAACCAGCCGATAGGGATCATCAAACTGTCGGAGGCGCTGGATCAGCCCCGCCATAAAGTGAGATATCTCCTGCGCCTTCTGGAAAAGGACGGCGTCATCGCCCCTTCCTCCAACGGATGCGTCCTCAAGCCCGGATACGAGGAATATGTCAGAGACCAGCTGTCCGAATTGGGCAAGCTCAGAGACAGGATCGACGAGATCGAAGCGGCTTTTGACGACAATCTCTGAATCTTCTGCGCTTCTGCTGGATGGGCTAGCCGGACCCTCTCATCCTTTGCATGCCCTGATTGCGAATCCCTTAGATGATATTCTGTCCGCGCTTGGGGGCAGGATCGGATCCTTGAACGGTTTCGCGGATGCCGGCATGCCCAAACGAGCAAGAACCTCCAGATCCCATTGCGGTCTCATCTCCTCGGTCAGAGGGAGGCGGGACATGATATCCTCCGTGATGGAAGTGCCTCCGAAACCGAGATCGCGGCGGACGTACATGGGCATATCTTCGGCGGATATCCCGCTCAGCTCTTTCTTCCATTGGCCGTCTGTGACTAGAAGAACCCCGCCTTTCCTCAGCACGCGGCAGGCTTCCCTATAAGCTCCCTCTGGATTATGCAGACACCAAACGGCATTGCGCATGACGACGGCGTCGAATGTCCCGCTATCGAAGGGCAGATCGGCAGCATCGCCGACTTGCATGATCCCTTCTGGCGAATTGAGCCGGGCCAATTCTATGGCAAGCCTGTTCGAATCTATGCCGATCGCTTCATACCCTGCTCTGCGAAGGGCCTCAGTAACAGCGCCTCCTCCGCATCCGACATCAAGGACCTTAGACCCTTCCGGCAGCCCCAGGGAGCGGACATATGCTTCGGCAGACCCGTTTTCCAGCGCCATCGCCGAATGCGCGCTCATGCATCCTGAAATCCCGCCCCAATACTCGTCCAAGAATACTCTGTCATACTCTTCTGGCGATGGTTTGCGGGCTGAGACCGAGAAATATTCCATCAGCTGGTATGTGCTCTTGGAATTCGGCTTTTTAAGGGAGGGGATCTCATCGTTTGCTGCAATGTCGACGAAACGCAGCTTCTTGAGGACGTTGGCATCCCATTTCGGGCGGTCGGTGCCGGCCATGGGGCGGGTCTCCCAGTATTCGGCTCTGATGTGGAAATCATCGCGGTCATCATCGTGGAGCCTGCCATCCAATATGTCCTGGCGCATAAGACGGAGGTAATCCAACCCAATAGATTCGTCGAACTGGTTGCGATAGTAGTTCGCGTCTACAACCAGGATAACGCCGTTCGGAGCGAGAACTCTGCGCCACTCTCTGTAACAGACTTCCAAATCCGGAAGCGTCCAAGTGACGTTGCGATTGACTATCAGATCGAAGGTATCGTCAGGGAAATCCAGATCATCCGCGCTCATCAGACGGAACTCCGCCTTGACGCCCTGCTGCCTGGCGTTGTCCCTGGCAGCTTCGACCATCGCTTCCGTCGCATCTATCCCGATGCAATCATGGCCGGCCCTGTTCAGAATGACCGTGAAAAATCCTGGGCCGGTTCCGATGTCCAAAACCTTGAGGCAATCTTTTTTGGGGGCGAAAGAAAGCAGGTATTCCAGCCACATCTCTTCCTCTTCATTCTGGAATGACTCTTGGATGTGTTTCTTATATCCCTTCGCGGAGCGTGTCCAGTAGTCTATCGTAATCTCCTCGGCGTCCATGCTTGCACCTGATAATAGGATTACTATGACAACTAAAATAAAATGCTGTTGACAACACTAAAATAACAATTAAATGAAAAAAGCATACGCTACATATCAAATTTAGAATTACTTATAGTAATTTAAAAGATATTATCAATTGAATACATCTAAATAATTTGATATTTATATTTTTCTTAGTACTATTATAAGGAGAAGTATTTATAAAATCAAATAGTTAAGAAATTGGATAGTATATCCAGTGATATCATGAACGGTAAAACGATAGCTATTATCTGCGCGATCGTAGTGATCGTCGTAGCAATAGCTGCCGCAGCTTTGCTCCTGAATGGAGACTCAAAAAGCGGTGGCGGAGACAAATACACTGTGGGAGAGGACGTAAAAGCCGATCCCCTTTATGAGAAATTTGATGTTGAAAACGTAGAGAACCTCGTTTTCGGCAATGCTAACAACGATGGCTACCTTAACAACGAAGATCTGACCCTCCTCAAGCAGTTTGTCGCTGGAACCAAAACTTGGAGCATCGATGCCAACCCGCTCGCCGATACCAACGCAGATGGAAAGGTGACGCAAGAAGATGTGGATATGCTCCAGAGAATGCTCAACGCCACTTCCAGCACCGAGCAATTCGAAGTTAAATACCTCAACTATTACAAGCGCGTTGCGACATCTCTCTTCCCCCTGAGAGGCAACATTACTGTCCAGTACAACACTGGATACGATGTTGCGGTTGTCCTCGGCGTTCTTGACGATGTCGTCGGAACTGGACATGGCGGAGAGAACCACATAAAAGGACTCAGCGAGACCCTTTATCCCGGCCTCAAGAGTCACCTCACCTACATCGACAACGATGCCGGAGACTTCGACGCAGAGAAAATCCTCGCTACCAAGACCAAGATTGTTCTCGGTGACCCCTATGGAACCACAGACGAATTCGCCAGCGAGATGAAGAAGCTGGACTCAACCTGTACTGTTCTTAACTTGCCTCTAAACAGATACCTGAACGGCGTCGACTACACACAGACAATCATTACAATGGGAGTCCTCATGGGGCTTCAGGCTAACACAGCAAAATACGTCGAATATATCAAAGACATCAACACCTCCGTTGATAATGCCATAAAGAATGCTCACGCGTCCTCTAAAACGTATGTCATCTCTTTCCAGCCCTCATCCGCCACAAACATCGATCTGGACTGTGTTAACACGATGGCAATGCAGTACAACGACGTCATGAACATGGAAAAGCTCCCCGTTACCTACGCGCTTCCCCCTGTGACCAGGTACTACGGCGGAATGTACACCGGACTTGAAGCGGAATATCTCGCTACCAAGAACCCTGAATTCGTCATTTTGGAGCACTATGGCATCGCAGGAAGCGACACGAGCCTCGAAGATTTCAAGAAAAAAGTCTCGCCTGTCGTCGACTATTTCAGCGTCACCAACGCTTACATGAACGACAAGATTATCGTCTTGCCGTTCGAGCTTATAGGCGGCATTCACGGGCTTGCAACCATATGCTACATCGGATACCTCATGTGGGGCGACGATTACTTCCCCGAAGAGGATGCGATGAACAAGGTGAACTACTACTTCCAGAACTTCACCAACATGGGCAAAGACATCGACATGTCTGCCGACTACCACTACCTCCCGATAAAGTGCGGTGAGAACCAGAAGCTCAACGACTACACTCCCGGCGCTTGAGATCAATTGATGGCCCCTTCGGGGTGCCATCCCCTTCTTTCAAAGTGGTGCTGAAATGACATATTATGAGGATACCACGAAGGACCCGATGCTCAGCTCTAAAGTGATAGATCTGGTTGACACATGGGACGAAGGTATCGAAAGCACGGATGCTCAATTCAAGAGCACGCTGAAGCAATATAACAAGCTGATAAAATACAAGTATCTGTTCATCGCCATCTGTGTCGCGATCATTTTCATAGTCGCGGGTTATTCCATTTCTCTTGGCGCATACGACATCTCTTTCTGGGACACATACGATTACCTTTGGAGACACATCACGGGTTCGATAGGCGATTCCGCTGAGGACATGGCGAAAGACCGCATTATATGGGACTACAGGCTCCCGCGCATAATATTCGCTATAGCAGGCGGTGCGGCGCTTGCAGTTGTCGGTGCCGTGATGCAGAGCATTCTGAAGAATCCTTTGGCGGATTCTTATACAACCGGAGTCTCGTCTGGAGCTGGCTTTGGAGCTGCCTTCGCCATCTCCTTGGGCCTCACGATGGGAAACTCCTGGATCCTCATAATTTTCGCGTTCTGCTTCGCGCTTATCCCTACTATGGTGATCATAGCGGTCTCGAGGCTTTCCAATGCGGCTCCGACCACCATGATAATGGCCGGGATAGGCATCATGTACGTGTTCAACGCTGCGACTTCCGTCCTCATGCTTTGGTCGGATCCCAACGCAATGAAAGATATCTACGCCTGGCAGATAGGATCTCTCAGCAACAAAGGGGTCACGATAGACAACGTCCCATTGGTGCTGATCTGCAGCATAGTAGGCGTGTTCATCCTTTGGCTGAGCTCCGGAAAGATAAACGTTCTTGCTACAGGCGACGAAAGCTCCAAAGCCCTTGGGATAGACGCTGACAAGCTCAGGATAATCCTTCTGCTGATCTCAGGCGTCCTCGCCTCTGCCATCGTCAGTTTCGTCGGATTGGTGGGATTCGTTGGGCTGGTGACGCCGCACATATGCCGCATATTCATCGGAGCGGACAACAAATACCTCATCCCAGCCTCCGCCATATCCGGAGGGATGATAATGCTGTGCGCGGATCAGATAGGAAGAAGCTTGATATCGACCCCGTTGCCGGTCGGTGTTGTCATGGCATTCATCGGCGGACCTGTGTTCCTCTGGCTCATACTCAGAAGAAGCGAGAAGGTGTGGTGAGAATGACCAAAATAGAGCTCAAAGACGTATCGTTCGGATACAGCAATGATAAGATCGTTCTCAGAGATGTGAATCTTCTTCTGGAGGAGCCGGGGCTTTACTGCATAGTCGGGCCTAACGGAGTTGGGAAGTCCACCATAGTCAAATGCCTCAACAAGATCAATATCCCGCAGAAAGGAAAGATCTTCGTAGACGACGTGGACATATCCACGATGCATTTCAAAGAACTGGCCAAGAAAATCGGCTACGTTCCCGTCTTCTCTCAGGACGCATTCTCGATGAGCGTAGTAGATACGATAATGGTCGGGAGATACAACCATAACAAAGACTGCACCAGAGAAGAGAACCTCAAGAAAGTCTACGAAGCCATGAAGCTCCTGCATGTCGAAGGCTTGGCATACAAGAAATTCAACCAGATCTCCGCGGGGCAGCACCAAAAAGTTGCCATCGCCAGAGGAATCGTCCAAGAGACCCCGGTCCTTATTCTTGACGAGCCGACAGCCAACTTGGACGTCAAATATCAGGTCTATGTGATGGAGATGCTCAGAGCCATCGCAGAGAAACGTGATATGATTGTGCTCACCATCAGCCACGATCTGAACATAACCGCAAAGTATGCGCATAAAGTGATAATGCTGGCCAGACCGGGAGTCATCCATGCAGTAGGGTCCCCAGAGGAAGTCCTCACAGCGGAGAACATAACCGAGGTCTATGGCGTCAACTGCCGCGTAATCGAAGACGATACAGACACGCCCAATGACAATATCCCCACTTCCAAGATCAAAGTCCCTCACATAATACTGGGAGAGGCATTGATCGTCGATGGCGAGGAATGAAACCATTCGCACGGACTGGTTCCGTGCATTTTCCTTATCCTCCGCATATAGAAACAAAAAGAAAGCTATTTTAAACAGACTGCTATACGGTATTGTCTGGCTTGGCCGGGGCGCTTGGCGTGCCCTACACCCGAAATCGTCAATACGCGGGGGCGACAGCAGGGGACGGCCCCGCTGAACCATCAAGCCCATCGAGTGACAATGATATCTTGTCCTGTAGAGTCGGAGTAAGC
>JAEEGL017172469.1_pt1 | contig 13192 bp, 10 predicted proteins | sample 9134231 | NCBI WGS metagenome assembly JAEEGL01 (sample SAMN16246548, study PRJNA631951) | gut metagenome | biome: gut microbiome; feature: rumen; material: fiber-attached | host: Bos | place: Iran: Karaj | collected 2018-10
CGCATTAGCAAAAGACAAACAGCAAAAAGACAAGGCCAAAGGCAAGAAATGCAACATAACCGATGCCAAACGCGAGGTATCACAGTTCATCCAGATAATCCACCGCTACCGTTCCAACATGCTAGCCAAGATAAAGCTGCCAATTGAGAACGGAAAGCTGGAAATAGACGAATCCAAATCTATTGCACACAAAACCGCCGGACACGGAGAGGTGGAACACGTAGCAATCTTTGACGAGGCCCAGCGCTCATGGGATTTAGAGCATCTAGCCGGATGGTTAGCCAGAGGCGGCAGTCGAGGCGGAATGAAAAAAGTGCCAGACTTCCCCATGTCCGAGGCCGAGTTCCTTATCTGGTCACTTGATCTCCGTAAAGACTGGGCCGTAATAGTATGCCTGGTAGGCGGAGGACAGGAAATTAACACAGGTGAGGCCGGAATTGGCGAATGGATACGCGCCGTAAATGAGACCTTCCCAGATTGGAAAGTATACGTCTCCAAGCATCTTACCGATAAAGAATATGCCGAAGGCAATGTAGCACAGCTCTTGGCCAACAATCATAATGCCCAGCAAGTAGAGCAGCTCCACTTAGCAGTATCCATGCGTTCTTTCAGGGCCGAGAAACTATCCAACTTTGTCCACTACCTATTAGACCGAGACATAGAAAACGCCCGCCAGCTTTATCAGGAAATAAAAGACAAATATCCCATAGTACTGACTCGTGACCTTAACAAAGCCAAGCAGTGGCTTGAAGAGAAACATCGCGGCTCAGAGCGCTACGGCTTAGTAGTCTCATCACAAGCCTACCGCCTAAAACCATTAGCCATAGATGTGCGCCTGCAACCCGACGTAGAGCAATGGTTCCTGGCCGATAAAACCGACGTCCGCTCATCCCTATTCCTTGAAGATGTAGCCACCGAGTTCGATATCCAAGGCCTAGAGCTAGACTGGACCTGTTTGGTATGGGATGGCGATTTCCGCTACACCCCTCACGGCTGGGACCACAATGCATTCCGAGGCAGCAGATGGAATAAGATTCGGAACAAGGAAGCGCAATTATATCAGCTAAATGCATACCGCGTTCTTATGACCCGCGCTAGACAGGGAATGGTTATTTGTGTTCCTGAGGGCAATCCTGCGGATCCTACTCGGTTGCCGGAGTTTTATGATGGGACTTATGAGTATTTAAGAACTGTAGGAATTAAACCACTCTAAAATGCATAAGAGGTCTGCTGCAATGAAAATGCCCTCAATTAAATGAGAATTTTTCATGTTATTTGTTTATTATTGCACCTGCAAAAATGTATTTAAAATGGAAAAAGAGATCAATCGGATTAAGGTTGTTTTAGTAGAAAAAAAGAAAACCAACAAATGGTTGGCAGAACAGTTGGGTTGTGACCCAACCACTGTATCCAAATGGTGTACCAATGCATGCCAACCTCCTATGGAAACATATCTCAAAATATCAAAACTTTTAGGGGTTGAGATAGATGAATTGCTGAACAAGAATTATGTTGAATCAATCTAAAAAAGCAGCAATGATTAACAAATATATATTCTCAGGACACGAATCGTTCCCCTGCAAGTCTCTTTGGTTAAAGAAGGGGTATGATTTTGTTGTTCAAGAAAATGATTTCAATAGTCAAGATGCAGTAATAAAGCTCGGTGTCGGGAAAAACATGGTAGCCTCTATTCGATACTGGCTAAGGGTATTTGGAATTATAGACGGAGATCAGCCATCATGGTTAGGCAATTATCTTTTTAATGAGACCAATGGTAAAGATAAATATTTAGAAGACCTTGCGACACTATGGCTTTTACATTTTAACCTTGTATTTAATTGCGAAGCTACACTTTACCAGATGTTCTTTTGTGGATTACAAAGAGAACGTACATTCTTTGAACGTGAGCAGATTATTACTTATGTAAAACTGAAAATGGTAGAAGCCGGAAAGACGACACTATTTAATGCCAATACGGTTAAGAAAGATGTCGGCGTATTGCTCCAAACTTATACCCTACCTCGTAAAGCCCAGTCGAATGAAGACTTCTCTACATTACTTATAGATCTTGATCTTATCCGCCAGAATGCAGAAGGTAAAGGTTTCTATTTTAATGTTGACGGCAAACGTAAGGTGACAAAAGAAATCTTTCTATATGGATTGTTAAGGCTAAAAGAACAGGAAGGTGACAATACAATCTCATTCGATACAATCCAAGATAAGGTTGGTCTAGCATTCTGCTTGCAAGACTTTGAGACCATAGAAATGCTGATTCAACTATCAAATGAGTATAATCAGTATTTTGCTTACAATGATGTTGCTGGTATAAAACAAGTTCAGTTTATCAAAGACCTGGACTATAAACAAGTTTTAGACGATTATTATGACACGGACATTTAGTTTATCCGCTAATATAGAAAATGGGTTTACAGAAGGTAGTCAGTACCTTGTAACACCTAATGCCCAGAATGCCATTCACAGTATAGTGAACGACTTCCGTTCTGGCATTCACTCCTTTACAATTATTGGTTCATACGGAACCGGCAAATCAAGTTTCCTGCTAGCATTGGAGGCAGACCTAAAAAAGACTGGCAAGCAGAACTATTTGCTGGATGCTAAAAACCTATCTGATGCTAAGGCATTTGATATTATTAATATTGTTGGAGACTATGCTGAAATGTCAACTCTTTTAAGCAAGGCTCTAAATAGAGAGGGGAATGCCAGCAGTATTCTTGACGATCTAAAAGACCGTTACACAAAGTGTCAGAAGAAAGGCCAGTTCCTTCTTATTGTTGTTGATGAGTTTGGCAAGGTCCTTGAACATGCAGCTAAAAATAATCCGGAAAAAGAGCTGTACTTCCTGCAAAAGTTATCAGAGCTGGTTAATGTACCTACCAGACAGATGATGCTTCTTACGACATTACATCAAAACTTTGGAGCTTATGCTAAAGGTTTGACGGAAGCACAAGCTAATGAATGGACAAAGGTTAAAGGTCGCTTTAAAGAAATAACCTTTGTTGAACCCATAGAACAGTTGTTGCATTTAGCATCTGTTCAGCTGAAAGAAGAAAGAGGTTTGATGGTTTCTTTAAACGCTGAACCGCTCTATGAGTTGGCCAAAGAAACCAAGTTTGTATCAAAAGACTTTTCTTTAGATACTGCAAAGCAATTGTACCCCCTTGACCTTTTTTCTGCATTCACCATCACTACTGCTATACAACGGTATGGTCAGAATGAGCGTTCTTTATTCACTTTCTTGGCGTCAAAAGGAAGTAACTCTATTTCAGGATTTGAGCCTAAAGAACATCAATCTTACAACCTCCAGAAGGTATATGATTATATACTTTACAATTTCTACTCTTATCTGAAAGATGCCAATGCTGATTCTATGAGTTGGAGTACTATCCAACTTTCAATAGAGCGTGTTGAAGGACAAGATTGGGACTGCAAAGAGGAAATGCTTTATGCTGTGAATCTAGTAAAAGCGATTGGATTGTTGAATCTCTTTGGTAATGCAGGATTTAAGCTAACAATTGAAAACTTGGCAGTCTACGCGAAAGAAGCAATGGCTATGTCTAATGCTGAAGCTGTTATTCAAAAACTAATCGCAAAAAAAATAATCAGATATGCCGTTTATAAAGAAAGATTGATGCTGTTTGAGGGAACAGATGTCGATCTTGAGGCTGAGATCCGTGAAGCAGGAATGATGGTTTCACGCCCGGTTGCTATTGTTGATGATCTCAATATTTTCTTTAACCATAGAATCGCTCCTGTTAAAGCACATTATTATCAGAAAGGCACTCCACGTTTCTTTGATTACTTGATAAGAGAAGAACCGATGGATATTGTTCCAACTGGTGATACCGATGGCTACATTGAATTGATATTTTCTACACACAAGAAGGCTCTTGAGGAAATAAAGAAATGTAGCACAGATACCAACCATGCCCTGATATTTGCCTATTTCACCAATACAGAAGACATTATTGATCACCTCTACAACATTAAGAAGTACATGTACCTATTGGAGCGGGTACTTGATAAAAACGACCGGGTAGCCGTGACCGAAATCCAAAAGCTGAAAGAATACGAAGAGACCTTGCTTAACAAGGCTATTAGTGACAACCTCTACTCCTACAAAAACAGAGTTGTCTGGATATTTAAGGGGAAAGAACAGGAAGTTGAATCACATCGTGATTTCAATCAACTCCTGTCAAAAGTATGCAATGAGGTGTATTTCAAGACTCCTGTAATGAACAATGAACTGTTCAACAAACAAAAACTAAGCGGTACCATAACTGCCGCACGCAGGAGTTATCTAACCTACCTTACTGAACACTATTCAGAGAACGGAATGGGCTTCCCCGAAGACAAGTTTCCGCCAGAGAAAACAATATATTCATCATTGCTGTTGAATACTGGCCTACATCAGAACGGAGATTTTACAGACGCCCCTACCAACAAAGGCTTTTTGCCGTTATGGGATGCCTGTGAAGACTTTTTGAAGAGTACAGAGAATAAGGCGAGGAAGATTTCAGAGTTGATAAAGATACTATCTGCACAGCCATATAAGATAAAGCAAGGATTCTTAGAGTTTTGGATACCCACCTATCTCTTTATTAAGCGTCAAGATTATGCTCTTTATGATGCATCAAAGGGGGCGTTCATGCCTAACGTGAATATGGAGTTCTTTGATTTGCTCCAGAAGCATCCAGGTGATTTTGAAATCAAGAAGTTTGCTGTTGATGGCGTAAAACTGGGATTCTTCAACCAGTATCGTCGTTTCATCAATTTGGGCGATGAGTTTACTATTACCAATGCCAGTTTTATTGAGACCATCAAGCCCTTCCTGAGTTTCTATGTCCGACTAGATGACTACACCAAACATACACGCAAGTTTGATCATGAGTCAACAATGAGATTCCGTGATGTACTGGCTAAAGCGAAAGACCCAGAAAAAGCATTCTTTGAGGACTTGCCAGATGCACTTGGTTTCACTCAAGAGAAGCTGAAGCAAGAAGAATTTATTAACGAGTATGGAAGAATCATACAACGGGCCGTTAAGGAGTTGCGTTCTTGTTACTCTCAACTTATAGACCGAATTGAAGCCCGATTAGTAGAAGAATTTGGACTGCAGAGCTATGATTATTCAGAGTATATCATAGAAGTGCGTCAACGACTGGCGCACGTAAAAGATTATCTGCTGACAGGAAAACAACGTGAGTTTTATCATCATGTGATGACAGAATATGATAACCGCAAGTTGTGGTACCAGTCAATCTGCTACACCATACTTGAACAGCGTCTTGACACATTGAAAGACGAACAAGAAGATAAATTATCCGATGATTTAGTGTACTTGTTCAGAGAATGTGAAAAATACTCTGATATTTCCCTTAAAGTGGGTGATTCTGAGAAAAATGTAGCCTATTCCTTTGATATGGTGACCAACAAGGGAACTAACGTCAGGACCCAGACATACGTATTGCCGGAGAAAGATAAGTATAAAGCTGATGACCTTGAAAAGAAAATCAGTAAACTGCTTTCAGGAGATAACAATATTGACGTATGCACTCTGTTGTCAATACTCAACAAGAAGATGAACAAATGACAAAGGTAAGACATATATTAGGCATATCAGGCGGTAAGGACAGCGCTGCTCTTGCTATCTATCTGAAAATGACGTACCCATCCCTAAAGATTGAGTACTACAATTCTGATACAGGTTGTGAGCTGGCAGAAACGGAAACGCTAATCAATCGCTTGGAGGCTTATTTGGGAAAGATCGAACGTCTTAGAGCTGCAGAAGGAAGCCCAGAGCCAACGCCATTCCATCATTTTCTGAAAGCGATGGGCGGTTTCTTGCCTTCGCCACAAGCCCGCTGGTGTACCAAGAAAATGAAGTTGGAGAAATTTGAAGAATATGTGGGCGATGACTTTGCTGTGTCATACGTAGGCATACGTGGAGATGAGGACAGAGACGGTTATATTTCTTCGAAGCCCAACATCCAGGCCATCTTCCCATTCCGCAAGAACATCTGGAGTATCGATGTCATCAACAAGTTCTTGCATAACGAGAACTTGGATCAAATAGTAGAAATCTATGAACGTCTTTGTCCTGAAGGACTCCTTCGCGAAGAGATATTGGAAACCGTGAGGAAGCCCATCACTAAGCAGTTCTATTATTCGAAGAAAATGAATGCGCTGCTGGACTATGACATAAAGCTGTTCAATCATGCAGTGTTCGAGTTCCTGAAGACTACAGACTATCCAGTGGGTAAGCTCGAAGATTTTCCACTGCTTGACAATACAGACATCTTGGTAAAGGACGATATTTTCCGTCTGCTAAGAGAAAGCGGCGTGGGCGTGCCAGCCTATTATGAGGAGATTCCTTTCGAGGTGGATGGTGAAAAGGGCACTTATTGCCGAAGCCGCTCTGGTTGCTACTTCTGTTTCTTCCAGCAGAAGATTGAGTGGATCTGGCTCTATGAGCAGCATCCTGACCTCTTTAAAAAAGCGATGGAGTTCGAGAAAGATGGCTACACATGGAATCAGAATGAGAGCCTTGCCGACCTCATCAAGCCAGAACGTATACGTCAGATTAAACTTGATATAATACGCCGACAGAAAGAAAACCAAGCTAACAACAAAGGAACTACCTTGGCTGAAATTTTAGGTGATGAAATAATGTGTTCTAATTGCTTCATTTAAACAACAGAATATGCTTTACGAGGTAGATTGGGCAGATGACGGGACATATAGACCTGGTGAATATAACTCACCGGAAAAGTTCTTCAACGATTGTTTGGAGAATAGCAATGAGTTTGACCTTCAACTAGGGTACTTTAGCTCTGCTGCCATTAGCGTTCTTGCAGATGGTTTTGCCACGTTTATCTCTAAAGGTGGTAGAATGCGATTGATTATTAATCAGATTGTATCAGAAAAAGATAAAGAAGCTATTAGTAATGGCGTTTATGGTAGAGTTATTGATTGTTTTGATTTAACTGACTTTGAAACATTAAGACAGACATTTGATGAATATGAACAACAATTCTTTGAATGTTTGGCATTCCTGATTTCCAATAAACGTATTGATATTCGCATTATTCAGCCAGAAAACAAGAAAGGTATATCACACACCAAAACTGGACAATTTAGGGATGGCGACAGCATTACATCCTTTACGGGTTCAGCTAATTTTACAATTAACGGTTTATTCAATAACCTTGAGGAAATAAAGATTGATAGAAGTGATTCTATCGATATGATGGTTCAAAAACGTATTGCGAGCCAGCGTGAAGAATTCGACAGCATTATGGAGGGAAGTAAAAAGAATGTTGAATATCTCTCTCCTGATGATTTAGTATCTGCCATCATGTCCAACTATGGTGATAAAGAGATAGAAGAACTACTTGATGTTGAGGTTAAATTACGCAAGATAAAGAAAGAGAGGAGATATCATATTAAGGAGGAACACATGGGTATGGTATGTGAGGATTTTGTAATAGAAGAACCCAGTTTTCCTTATGAGAAGCCACACCCATATCAGAATGAAGCCTTAGAAGAATGGAAAAAGAATGGATATAAAGGACTATTTAATATGGCAACTGGTACAGGTAAGACCATAACCTCATTAAATTGTCTTCTTAGTTTATATAACGAAACTGGTTGTTATAAAGCTATTATTCTTGTTCCAACAATACCACTTGTTGACCAATGGGATAAAGAGTGTAGAAAATTTCATTATACGAAGATATACAAAGTAAGTTCTAAGTCTGATTGGAAAGCAGAGATAACTAGATTGTCAAGAGCTGAATTGTTGTATCCAGAAAGAAATTCATTCATAGTCATTTCAACGTATGCTTCTTTTGTCAGAGAAGCCACATTTGAGAGATTATCAGATTTCTCATTAGACACGTTACTGATTGCGGATGAAGCCCATAACATGGGTAGTCCCTCTTGCTTGAAACTACTAGATAGAATACCATATGTTAAACGCATAGGTTTGTCTGCCACCCCTGAAAGACAATTTGATGAGATAGGAAATCAGTCTCTATGCAATTTTTTTGGTTGTTCTTTAAATCAATATACATTCTTGTTTACGATGAAGGAGGCTATAGACAAAGACTATTTATGCCATTACCGCTATTTCCCCTATCTTGTAACACTGAATGAAGACGAAATGGAGGCCTATAGAGAATTATCTGCCAAAATAGCAAAATTCTACGATCCAAATAAAGACAACTTTAATAACAATCAGATCCTTACTTCATTACTACTTAAACGAAAACGAATTATACATAAAGCACAGAATAAGCTCTTGGTGTTTAAATCCATTGTTAATGAAATCTTTAACAAGAGGAAGAACCTGAGCTATTTACTTGTTTATGTACCAGAAGGTGTAGATGAAAAGGATCAAGAGTTCACTTACGCTACAGAATCTGACATAGAGACAATTTCTGATCAAGAGCAGATGTCTCTTATTAACCAATACACTAATATCATTGAAAACGTTGATGACCATATCACTGTTGAACAAGTCACATCAAAATCTCAGGAACGTGAGCAAACAATAAGACGTTTTGCCAGCGGTGAGACTCAAGTCCTTACCGCTATGAAGTGCCTTGATGAGGGTGTTGATGTACCAAGAACAGAGATGGCAATTTTCTGCGCAAGTACAGGTAACCCCAGGCAGTTTGTGCAAAGAAGAGGTAGGATTCTTAGAACACACAAAGACAAGTCTCTGGCGTATATCTATGATTTGGTAGTTGTACCTAAAATAGAGAAAGACAGCCCATATTATAATATGGAACGCTCAATGCTAAAAAAGGAACTTGAACGTGTGATTGATTTTGCCTCCCTTTCAACAAATAGTTCTTATGCAGAGAAAGTGCTATTTGATACAATTGATTATTACAACCTAAACCTATATAGAAATGAGTAAAATTGACAACATCTTCAAAAGAGTCATTTCTGATGCAGATTTCAGGCGTGAATACGATGTTCATCCTGAGATGTATGAGACAATCAATGATGGCTGTATAGCCACCAATCCTTATGTCAAGTGTGTTGCTAAAGTTCTATTTGAAATTGATAAACAGGTTTCAGAGATGGAGAGAGAACAACGAATAAGGAATCTTGAGGGTAAGATAGAGCTTTCAGACGCTTTTAAATCAAAGCTCTATAAGATTATGATAAAAGAACTATCTAACGAATCCACCGACCTTACATTATGATTATCAATAAACTTACAATTAAGAATTTCCGCAGTTATTACGGTGAACAGACTTTTGAATTCTCAAATCACCTAAACTTAATACTCGGTGCTAATGGTGATGGAAAATCAACGTTATTTGATGCTATCAAATGGGTGTTTTCCACAGATGGAAGGAATTCCGATATGACAGCTTCATCTCTAGTTTCCCAGAAATTCTTTTCATTACTTCCACCAGCTGGCATGGGAGAAGTACGTGTCTCTGCATATGTAAGACATTTAAACCATAATTACATCATAGAACGATCTTTTCTTGTAACAAAAGAACTAGATGGAAAGATGAAGGTATCTGATGGCAAACACATTGGTTATATGTCTATACCAGGTGTCGCCCGAAAGACGGAACCAGCTCAAGATCTTATTGAAAAGAAAGGACTATTCCCTGCTATTATAAAAAAGTATTGCCTATTTAAAGGTGAATCAGAACTTAACATTTTCAAAGACCAAAAGACTCTGATTAATTTGATTAATCTTTTCTCTGATGTTAAAGACTTTGATCCATACAAAGACTTTTCCTGTTATGCAGAAGGGCTAACAGATCAAGCCCGAAAAAATGCCACTACAAAGGATAAACAAAAGGCAGAAAAAGCAGAAATGATTAAGGCGGAAACCAAAAGAAAAGAGATTCAATTACAAAGTTTGATTGACAGAAGAAAAGATTGGATACAATCTTACCACGACTATGATAAGTGGATTTCTGAATTAGAAAATAGTAGAGATACTATTGAACTAGTTCACGGACTCCAAGACACCATAAATACCAAAGAAAACGATAAAAGAAGATTGGAGGCAGAACTTGATGAAAACTATTCCATCAAACTTCTTGATAATTATTGGATCCTGTATGGATTCAAATCTATATTAGAGGAGTACGGTGAAAAGGCACAGAAACTAAGTGCAGAAAGAGAAAGATTGAAAAATGAATTTGATTATGAACAACTGAAAAAGAAAGCGAATAAAGAAGCGAAAAAAGAAGCTTTGGAAAGTCTCGAGAAAGAATTTTCTCAGTTGCCATGGTTTATTCCTGACATTAAGACGATGCAGGAAATGATAAATGAGCACCGTTGCAAGGTATGTGGTACTGAAGCACCGGAAGGGTCACCACAATACCTTTTCATGCAGAAAAGATTACAAGAAGCTATTTCCAAGAAAAAAGGGACAATAGAAGAAGAACAAAAGGAAGAAAAAGCCCCAGTATTATTTGCTAATAATTTCATCGACCCTCTTCGTAGACACTCCATTTCTTTCTATGGTTTTGATACAGAGATAGAGCAAATTGGAACTTTGATTAGTAAGAAAATAGAGGCTAACGACAAAATACATAATCAAATAGACGACATCTCTCATAAAATACAAGAGTGCAAGAATAAAATAAACGAGATTATTGCCCAGTCGGCATCAGGTGTGGATGCGGACAGTTACTATGAGCTTTTCAATAAACTTAAAAACTGGTCAGAAAGCAAAGAAGAAACTAACGAAAAAATAACTGATGCCGATAGAAGAATTCCTGAGTTGAAAAATGAAATCGACAAGCTAAATAAAGACTATAATAAATACATCAGCAAAGAAGGACAGATCTACGCCAATATGTATACTTTCTTTTCCCTTCTCAGCAAATCTTTGGATAGAGCAGAATCATCTTCGTTCGATGAATTCCTTGAGAAATTAAAGATGGAAGCCAATAAATATATATCCATTTTAAATGTTGATGATTTTACTGGTTATGTTGACATATACAACAATGGCGATGGACGCGTATTCCTACAATTGATTGATAAGAATGATAAAATTGTTGAGCACCCTAACACGTCTTTAGAAACGACAATGCATATCTCCATCCTTCTGGCAATTTCTGAATTGACAAAAAAAGAAAGAGATAACGAATATCCTTTGATATTTGATGCTCCTACATCAACGTTCGATGAGGGAAAAGACTCTGATTTCTATTCATGCTTAAATGCTAATGTAGAAAAGCAGTGCATTGTTGTTACAAAGAGTTTCTTGAATCGCAGTGATGAGGGAGAATATGTATATGATGAAGAAAGGCTAAAAAAATTCGATTGTCCCATTTATAGGATAAGGAAAAAAGCCGGATTTGATCAAAAAGATCTTTCTACTATAGAAACAATTGTTGAACCATATAATATCAAATCATAATGGAAATAGGCGGACTATATGAATTGTGGGCAAAAAGAGACGGGTATTGTGAAAGCCGTTTCTTTGATACAATAATTGATGATTTTTGCCAATACAAAGGTGGAACTGCAGAGAACCAACAGAGTAAGGGTAAAACTTTTAATGCAGGATATGAGTTGTTTATCTATGCCTTTTTTCTAGGCTTGTATTCTGATACTCGCAGACCTTTAGTAGGTGATATTAAGAAATTTGGACAGCCCGTTGGTCTTTGGGGTAATGTACGCCAAGAAGGACGCGTCGTATATCCTAAAATACGCGAATATATTTTTGCGGCCCTTATAGTAAAGACTGATGTTGATTTTATAAGTCTTGAAAAAGGTGAAATTACGCCAGAAGAAGTTGTATCCCGTATGACAAAAATGATGTGGGAGTATGCGAATGCTGGCTTTTATATGATGAATGAAAAATTAGAAAGCATCCCGGATTACTTCACAGGTAATGATGAGTTCCTAACATTCTTGATACAACACTGCAAAAAGTAAAAAACCAACAAAATGAGCTGATGTCTTAAAAGCAAATGAAGTAATTGTCTAGCATTCATCGGCACATAAGAATCAGAGGAGAGACTTAGTTCTCTCCTCTATTTATGTACCGCCCGTAGCGCTCATACCAGTACCGCCCGTAGCGCTCATATCGGTACCGTACCGTTCGGGCATCGGCCCACAAAAACCTTCACTAAAGGAACACCACCAACAAGAAGAAAAGGAGCAACAGGATAGGATCGTTGAATCGGGCCACAAGTACAACGACGCCAATTGCAAAAATGGAGGCTATGACGATCATGAGCGGAGTCGGTTTGCCGTCATGACCGGATGATGTTTGATTGTCCTTTTTGGGGTTGTCCTCCATATTGGGGTTGATTTTGTGCAAAGATATGCAGAAATGGGAGTTATGCTATTGTTTCACCAAAAACAACGCATCAGGAAACGACCCCTTTGCGGCTTTACCATTGACAATTCACTTGTAACTCATTAGTTCGAAAAACACTCTTCGTTATTGCAAGTTCAAAATACAATTTCTTATCTTTGCTTTCGAGAATAGTCCTAAATCAAATTATTAAATATATTTCTGGAATAGTCGTATTGTATCCAATCTTGTTTTACAAATATCAATAGTTTATTATTATGGCAGACAACAGCAAAAGAAAAAACGAAGTAGAAGAAGAATTTAGAGAACTACATATTGATGAATCTGCTATCATTCGTTGTTACTCTAAAGGACCTTCTGGCTTTACTGATGAAAAAGAAACTGAAGAAGATTGAGTATATCCATTGTTTAGACTAACCTCACAATTATCTTATTATGGCTGATGAAAAAAACAAAAAGAATCAACCACCAAGAACTACTTTTTCATTTATCATAATAAAAGACAAAAAGGTAAAAGAAAAAGCAGAAATAGCACGTTCAAAAGGACCATCGGGTGGAAAAGCAAATAAAAAATGAAAAAGTTTGAGAAGAGAAAAGAAAAATTGCTAGAAGAGACACAGCAATTCATGTATTCCCAATCCAGCAAGTTTTCTTCAGTTTCAAGATCTTTGATTATTGGCATCATTAGTACTATTTGGATTATTTCTTTCCAAGATGGAAAGTTTATTATTACCAATAAGTTCTTATTTTCCAGCATGATGATGGGTTTGTTATACCTCTTGACCAGTGTAATTCATTATTACTTTGATTCAAGATGTTATGAAAAGGAATTATGGCGAATGGATAAAGATATGA